>JAEEGL014202634.1_pt1 | contig 15148 bp, 15 predicted proteins | sample 9134231 | NCBI WGS metagenome assembly JAEEGL01 (sample SAMN16246548, study PRJNA631951) | gut metagenome | biome: gut microbiome; feature: rumen; material: fiber-attached | host: Bos | place: Iran: Karaj | collected 2018-10 | reverse complement strand
TTTTCATTATCCATATAACAAGCAAATGTCTCTATTTTACCACATTTTCTTAATTTATATAGACCTTTTAATTCTAATTGTCTTACTCTTTCATTAGTTACTCCAAATATTTTAGCTATATCTTCTTGTGTTCTTATTTCTCCATAGAAACCATATCTCATTTTAATAATTTCTATTTCTCTTTCTGTTAAATCACTTGTTTCAAGTAATTCAGATACTTCTTTACACATTTGTCTAGATATTACTCTTTGTTCTAGTGATATATCTTTACTTGGAATAACTTCCATTAACTCTACTTCTTCATCTTCACCAATAAGTTCATTTAAACTTGCTATATCTCTATGAATATCTTGTATTAGTCTAATAGTATTAATAGATGTATTCATTTCTTTTGCTATTTCTTCAGGTTTAGGCCTTCTAAATAATTTAATTTCCAATTCTGTAACAGTTTTCTTATATTGTGATATCTTCTGAGAAACATATACAGGTAATCTTATTGCTCTTGCCTTTTCATCTAAAGATCTAATAATGGATTGTCTTATCCACCATGTTGCATATGTAGAAAATTTATATCCTCTATCGCAATCAAATTTAGATACAGCAAATATTAGTCCTAAATTACCTTCTTGAACTAAATCGATAAACTCCATACCACATCCAACATAGTTTTTAGCTATACTAATAACTAATCTCAAATTACCATTTATTATTTTATCTCTAGCAACAGGGTCACCATTTTTTAAATCATTAAAAAGTCTAACTTCATCTTCTCTTGATAAAGCTGGTATACCATTTACACTATCAAAATAATTCTTTGTTCCATCTTTTACCTCAACACAATCTTCAAAATCAAATGCATTTGAATCAATTATTTCAATATCATTTATTGAACAAAAAGCTTCTAAAGTTTGAGATAAAATATTTATATCAGTGAAATTCTCTATATTACCAGAATATATACTATCACGATTCTTAGACACTATTATATCAACAGCATTCCTATATTTTTCATTTTCTCTTAATAGTTTTAATATATTATTTGATGAAATATCAAAATCATACTTTTGTAGATAAATATTTAATCTTCTAAAGTTTTTTATTATATCTGTATACTTATTACATGAAGTAAACTCAATGTTTATATAACCATTAATAAGCTCGTATGCAGTATCTTCTTTAGAAAGCATTAGAATTATTTTATCTTCTAGAGCTTGACTTATTACAGATATAATATTTTTAACATAAGATTTATTTACAACATAATCATTTTTATATAAATTTATTTGTTCTTTTACAAACGAGTAGAATTCACTTTCACTATCATATAAGTAACTATATTTATTATATAAAGGTCTAACGGATGATATTATTTCTACACATAAATCTTCATTTGAAGTACTATTTATGTCATTATTTAATTTCATTCTTTAGCCTCCCTCTTCTTTTTCTTAGTTTTTACATCTTTATTTAAAGCAGATTCTAATCTAGATATATCTTCTTCAGTAACATCATAAACTTCATCAATTATATTAATATCAATATTAAGGAAAGATGAAATAATCTTATTTGAATATTTTTTATTATCTAAATATCCATATTTTAATATTATATAAATTGCTTTATTGATTGCTTCTTCATTAGTATAATTACCAATTATATTATCTCTTACCATTCCTAAAAGTTTTTTATGTTCAGAAGCAGTCATGTTATTTGTTCTTTCACATTCTAGTAACTCTAATATCTTAGGAGATATTTTACTATAAAATTTACTACATTGTGAACTCGTTAATTTATTATTATCACCCGCTGCCTTGAAATCTACTCCATATTTTAAGAAAACAATCTCTTGATCGTCAGAAGAAAGTTTAGAAATAGCATTTCTTAATTCCAACTCACTATATCCTTTAAAGTAAGTATATATATCCATTGCTTGTCTTCCTTTAGGAATAGAACCTTTTGAATCAAGATATCTTTTTTGACAACTTTCATATCTATTTACTTTTTCATTTACTTTTTCTAAATTAGATTCAACCATTTGTGGTGAATTAAGATAAGGAATAAGTTCATCTACACAACTAGATTTTCTTATCTTTTTTAAAGATCTTAATTCTATTACTCTTATTGCTTCCCTAGTGATACCATATTTATCTCCTATAGCTTGTAATGTCATTGGTTCATCACCATATAAACCATGTCTAAGCATTATAACATCTAATTCTTTTTCACTTAAATTACATCTAGAAAGTACATTTCTTACTTGATTAGGTAAATCAGATTTTATAGCTATATCTTCAGGCGTATCATCATCTGATGGAATAAATTCAGATAATTCGGTGTCTTCCTCATCACCAACAAAGGCATGCATACTAATAGTATCTCCATCAATTATTTGTAAATTCTTAATTGTTTCTTCAGGAAGACCCATACTTGTAGCAAGTTCACTAGCAGAAGGAGTTCTGCCAGTAGCATCAATAATATCATTCTTTATTTTTCTATACTTAATTAAATTTTCATAAGCATGTACTGGTAATTTAATATTTCTACCTATAGCTGGTATAGCTCTAACAATAGTCTGTCTTATCCACCATGTTGCATATGTTGAAAACTTATATCCCATAGAAATATCAAATTTTTCTACTGCTCTCATTAAACCTATATTACCTTCTTGTATTAAATCAGCTAAAGGAACTCCAGCATAAGCAAATTTTTTAGCTATACTAACCACTAACTTAAGATTTGATTCAATAAACTTATTTTTAGCGTCCTTATCTCCAGCTAAAACCTTATCAAATAATTCTATCTCATCATCTTTAGATAAAGTCTTTCTTTTAGCGATTTCTCTAAAATATAATGCAAGACCATCTTCATCACAGTAGTTTTCATCATAATCAACTTGATAACTAGGTCTTAGAGTAATCTCTTCACTTAATACATAATAAGATATAGTAGAAAGTCTAAAAATATCTTCTATTTTACTATTTGTATTCTTAGTAGAAGTTTCATTAACATAGTTAATAATAATACTAACTGCCTTAAAAAATGTTTTATCTCTTTTTAAAAGTTCCACTAATAATTCTTGTGTTAGTGGTATTTTATTTCTTGAAACATATGAATTAATTCTTTCAAGAAAAGACAATGCATTATTATAAGTTTTAATATTAAATTTACCGTTACTAATATATTCAGATATATTATTTATCTGGACTCTTAAAGAATCATTCATATTATCACCCTATTCGTATACAGTCCAACCCATTTAATAGTTCTATATTTTAACATATTAATTATATTTTTTCAAGTTTTTTTATAAAAGTCGATCATTAATAAAATGATCGACTTCTTCTTTTTATATATTTAATTAAAAACTATTACATTAAATCTACTAATGATAAATTATATGGATCTTCATTTATAAGTCTAGCTAGTTCCTCATTGTTACCATAACTATCAATTCTTGCTTTAATACTACCTACAGTATCATAAAACATAACTGGACTTGTTACTATAATACTAAATATATTAGTTACTCCCATATTTACAAATAAATCAAGTATTCTACATATTTTTTCAGGACTATATATAAAGATTTCTTCTTCTACTGAAGCTTCTAATAGAACTTTTTTTATTATTTCAATTTGTTCATCTGTTATACCATATCTTTCTAAATATTTCATAATGTAGCACTCCTTTCATATGTTTCATCATATATACTTTGGAATGCTTCTTCAGTTAAATATGATTTTCTTACTATAGAAGTTAAAAGCATATCTTCATTTAAGAAACCATATTTTTTCTTTAAAATAGAAGCATTTTTCAATACTTTATGACGAGATATAATAGTATTACCAAACATATATACACTATTATTCTTTTCTTCTCTTAAAACACTATCTTCTACTACTTTATCAAGTATACAATGTTTTTCTTCTAATTTCTTAATTAGAGGATCTTCTAATATACTTTCATCATAATAAGTAGTTGGTGCATCACTAGCATATTTTATATATTCATTATAGTCAGATATATCAAGATTATATCTATCAAAGTTATTTATATAAGCAGGATACCAATCTTTTACAAACTTATTAGCAACCATTCCATCGATATCTTCTCTAGACACAGTAGCTCTTTCAGTAATATAAGCGCCACGTCCTTCTCCTGCTTTATTAACTGAGAAGAATCCTTTATAAAACTCTTCAGGTCCTAGATCATGTAGTTTAATGAATAGATAATCACAATCTGCGTCAGTTAGATTAGTAAATTTACTCATAAATCTTGAATAATAATTTCTAATATTTTCATTAGGATGATTATTAATAAATCTATCAGTCAAAGGAATACTATCTTCATATTTAATAAATTCATCAGTCATAGGTGGATTTAAAAGTCCAAGTTCTATCAAAAGATGTAATTTATCTTCTATATCTGATTTAAAGAATGACACTGGTAATTTATATTTTTTACCTAATCCTAAAATTCTACCAACTGCAACATTTTTTCTAAAGTCACCTGTATTATCATTTAAAACACTTATAAATCCTTCATTTTGCTTATATGCTTCAGTTGAAAGTGTTTGAGCTCTTAAGTGTGCTCCTAAAATTTGTGGATTTTCAAGACCTAATATATCAATATTATCTAATAATAAATCTGCATTCTTCTTAAAATCATCAAAAGTAAAGTTAAAGCAATCAGAAATTAAGGATTTTTCATTAACACGAACACCATTTGAACTACGTATACCACTAGTAGGTTTCTTATGTCTTCTTTCTTGACAAATCCATGCAGAAGATAATAAATCTTGGAAGTATATTTCTCTATCATAACTAGGATTACTAACTATTCTTTCATATATTACTTTTACATATTCAGAATCACCATATAATGTTATATTTACTAGTATTCTTCTTTCAAAAGATTCCAATATATTAACATCTCTAAAGAATTCTAATATTGCTCTTGAGTTTTCTAAATCAATATTAGCAGTTACTTCATCTCTATAAACACGAAGTAAATCTTCAACTAAACCTATTTTTTCTGGAGATAAGAATTCTCTATATAATTTTAAAACATCATTAAAATCTGCTCTTTGAACTACTTTACGGATTCTACCACCTTGAACTGCATATAATCCTTCAAATAAATCTTCAATTTCTTTTGGATCTGCATTTACAATATCATATCCATTGTATAAAGATTCAGCCATATCAACACTTATATCTTTTCTCTTTCTAGGGTTAAGTAATTCATTTTTTAATGATTCTAGTTCAAGCATTAATAATTCTGTTTCTTCATTATTATTTATTTTTTTTTGTTCTTCAAGTAGTTTATCTTTTAATTTTTTTAATTCTAAAGCAAAATCTGAAAGTTGCTTAATTTGATTTGGATGATAAGGGCCATCATAAATACCCTCACTTTTCATATCAATAAGGTTTTTTACCCCTTTGATAGTTCTAGTGATTTCTTGAACTTCTAAATCATGTCCAGATATCAAAGAAATAACTTTTTCAAAATCGGAACCAAAAAACTTTTCTTCATCAGTTAGTGAATTGTTTTCAAGAGTAAGAGCATCAAGTGCTACATCTACAATTAAAAGATTAGCCATTATTTCTTGTTGTTCTCTTATATCACCAGTAACTGGAGAATTAACTCTTTGTCTAAGTTCTTCTATCTTTTGTTCAAGCAATTCTATTGTATTCATATTATCCCTCCCATTTTTCAACTAATTCAAGTGTACGAAGATAAAATTCATAATTATCATCAATTTTAGACATGTTTTCGATAAATGAAATTCTATCTATACCTAAATCAAATGAAAGAAGATCAACATCAATATTTTTTTCTTCAATCAATTCAAAAATACGTTGTTTTACATCTTTGAATTTTGTTTCTAATTCTTTTGGATTCATATATATCACCTCTACTGTAGAGTTTTTCCAGATTCAGATGCATCTAAGGAATCTGTATCAATTAAATCTATAGAGTCAGTATTTGTATTACCAAATATACTTTCTCTTATTCTAGTTTGACGTTCCATTTCCTCAGGAACTCTATGTTGAATTCTTTCTAATTGTTCACAAATATGATCTCTATTTGGTCTTAGAACTTCTTTAGTTGCTTCTTTTATTAAATTTGTTTTAGGAGTACAAACAGTTATAACTGCTACAGCTACTTCAGATTTTTCAGGTTCATCTTCATTTATTAAATTAACTTTTACATAAGTGAAAATTGGTTTACCTCTTCCTGTTTGCATAAATATAGTTTTATTTATCCATGATTCACAATCTTCAGCGCCTTTTACTTTTCTAACTCCTTGATTTGTAAGTAAATCTCCACTATTAACTTTAGCTTCAAATGTTCTAATAGATCCTAGATGATCTTTAATTATTTCTTGAGGTATAAATGGTTTATCTTCATGATCTGTTAAGAAGAATAATTTAGAATTTGAAAAATCAATTGGATCAGGAACTTTTGTTGTAATTATTTTTTGTTCAAGTAACTCAACCCTTTGAACAAGTTTTTCATATTCTTCTACCTCTTCAGATATTACTCCTGCATATACACTATCTTGTGAAGTATCACCTTTGGCTGCATTTATATCATCTGAAATTTTAGTTTCTTTTCTTATGAGATTAATTACTTCTACTTTTATTCTTACTTCATCATATTGAAGTTCAGGAATATCTTCAACACTAGCGTCATCTATACATTTAGCATATGCATCATAAGCAGATTTTAATTCAAGAGACAACGCATCTATTTCATCACGGTATTTATTTTCTATTTCCAAAATTCTATTCTTAATATCTTCATACTTTTTAATTTGTTCATCAAGTGAAGTTGAAGTATCTATTCTCTCGTCAGGAATAATTTCATCTACTTCTACTTGTTCAGAATTTCTACGCGCTAAAGCTTCTGATCTAGCCTGTTTTCTTTGTTCAATATTCTTAACTATAGTATTAAATCCAGCAAAAAGAACCATATTATGTTGTTCTTTTGAAAGATTAAATTCTTTAATATACTCAAGCATTAAATCATATGTAAACTTTCTGCCATTTATAAGATCTGCAGTATCTAACATTTTCTTGTACAACTGATCTCTTTTTTCAAGTATTTCTTCTCTTTTTGATTCGATTTTTTCTAATAAAGTTGTATCATGAACAATACTTTTATAAGTTTCAACTGCAATATCGTTATCCAAATTACTTCTTTGTTCAAATGCATCTAGCAACTTGATTCTATCTTCAACCTCAGGAGCAGCCATAACTATAACATTCCTATAAGGAAGTATTAAATTCATATCATCAGGTTTATAACGAAGAGCTCTAGCCAACATATCTAATCTATCAATAGCTAAACCAAGTTCTCTATGTTCAACTCTTAAATTAGAGTCTAGTTTTTCTCTAACTAAAGAAATAAAACTATCCCAACTTTCTTTAATTAACTTGTATTCTTCTTCTGATATTCCAAGTGCCATTATCATCACTCCTATTCTATATAAGAATACCATAATTACTAAATAATGTAAATAAACAGTAGATATATTTAAATCATTTAAGAAAACGCAATTATGCTTTACATTTGTTGACACATAATCCTAGAAATTACTTTGACTTATTCTTACGAACGAGTTATATTTATATTAGGTGATAATATGAATAATAAGAATAATATAATTGATTTTATTAGTGAAAGTAAAAAACCAAAAAACGAAGTAAAATTTAGTACTGATACATATGAAGACAAGGTATATGAACCTTCTTAATATATATCTCCAGAAAGTAAAATTGAAAAAGATATTGAAGCTGAAAAAGAAATTCAAAATCTAAAGAAAATAATTTCAGGAAAACAAATACAATTAGAGAAAAAGCAAAAAACAATTGGTAACATAAAAAAATTCATAGCAATTTTAACTGCTGGTGCGGTAGCTGTAACACTTGGTGCCTTTATTTCTAAACATAAAAAAGAAATAAAGGCAGCACTAAAAGATATTGGTAAAATACCAACCGCTCCTACAGAATTAAACGGTAAATATCCTGGTCAACCTGATCCTCAATATGAAGCTGAAAGAGCTTCAGTAATTGCAGAAGAAAACGCTACAAGTATTCCTCAACAAATCGCAAGTGGTGAATATGATGAATATATAAGAGGAGGTAAATAATATGACAAGTGTTGATTACTTTGAAATTGATGACAAAGAATACATGATAACAAATGAAATAGAAGATAATAATTTAATTTACTATTTTCTAGCCAATCTTGATGAAAAAGAAGATATATTAATAAGAAAAACACAAAAAGAAAATCCTACTATATTATATCCATTAGATGATGTGGATGAAGTAGAACACGCTATTGGTTTATTAGAAAAAATAATGATCGAGGAATTTGCTTCCTAGATCATTTTTTTTAATTTATTATAAATTTCTTTTTTATTAACTTTGGGTTCTTTTAAAACTATTACTTTAGAATCTTTATAGTTGTTACCTATTTTATTTAATGCTTTCGTTGCTTCTCCACTAGCACTATAAAGAATAAAACCTACATTTCGGTTATTTAAATTTAATTCATGTAATAAAGTATTAATTGGAGAAGATAATCTTGAATTCCATATTGGTGAACCAATTAATATTTGATCATATTCGTCTAATTTTATATTTAATTCTTCTATTTTATCTTTATAACCAATTAATGCTTTAAATCCACCTGTCATTATAGCTAACACTCTGTTCTTAGGAAGAGGTTCTTTAGTTATAATTTTTTTTATTTCACAACCCTTTTCTTTTAAATATGCTCCTACTATATCCCCATTACCACTTAAACTATAATATATAAATATCTTTTTCATAAAACACCTCAATGTTTATGGTGATGATGACAAGGATGCCCTTCTAAACCATATTTATCTGTGATTGGATCCTTAAATATAAAATTATTAAATGGTCTAAATGTCAAGAATAGATATGATAAAAGCTCTAATATTAATAATCCTATACTGAAGTAAATATATGTGTTTGATATATTGTTAATATCAATAATATATCTAAAAACCAATTGTGAACAAATAACAGTTACATAAAAACATATAACGTCTATAAATAATATCGATTTTTTTGTAAAAGCAGTATAACTATAAAATAGTATTGGGATCATTAAAATAATAGTCAATAAGCATAAACTTTTAGCAACTATAAAATTCCTGTCAAGCCCATATTTTGTTATTTCATAAATACTCCAAATAATGGTTGGTGTCATACAAATTTTGATATGTTCCCAAGTGCTTTCGTTAACAGCTGAGAATGTCGCGACTAATTTATTATGATGACTTAATTCATAAGCAAAGTGTAATATTGTTCCTATGGAGCATATAATTATAATTCCTATGTAAAACATTTTATTCCTCCTATTTACATAAATATTATAACACTATTTTATAATATCATTTAATATTTTGTTTATAACTATGTTATTTTTTACTTCTTTACAATAGACAAACGAACTCAGAATGGATTGTATCTGTGCTAAGCGCTCTAACCTCGTTTGCCTATTAGGAAAAAGTCATATACTATAAATGTTTCTTACTTCTATTAAGATATGACCGATATGCTTTGATTAAATCAAAGTCCATTAGATTATCTGGGACTCCATTTATATCAAAAAATCTTAATCTTTTTGTTTTAGAATTTCCTTTTAAATCATTGGTATCATTAATAGATACATCTGCCAAATATAAAGATGTATTATTATATACTATGTCTCCATTTGTATAACTGTTTTTTCTTGTAAAAGAATTTTATCTTCTTCATTTCTAATAATTATTGCTGTTCCAGTTTGAATAATGGAATATGACTTATTCTATCATCTAAAGCCATTCTAAATAGAACTGGATATCCTCCATATTTAGCACTTAATTCAAGTAATTCATCTTCAGTTAAACTTAATAATAGATTTACAAATTCCTCATGAGTGTATTCTCTCATTTTTTTAAATTCTTTCATATTTATCTCTCTCTAATATACAGACACTCTCGCAATGACTAGTATTTGGAAACATATCTACTGGAGTAAATTCATTTATTTGATAATTATCATTTAATAGATTTAAATCTCTAACCATAGTCATAATATCACAAGATACATATATTATATACCTAGGATTAATTGTTACGATAGAATTAATTACACTTTTAGATAGGCCACTTCGAGGTGGATCTATTATTATCAAATCAATGTCTTTAAACTCATTTATACAATCTTCTACTTTACAACATCTAAACTCAATATTATTTATATTATTTAACTTTTTATTCTCATAAGCAGAACAAATCGCATCTTCTACTACTTCTACTCCAATTACATTTTTTACATATTTAGAAATATATATTCCAATTGTACCTACTCCACAATATAAGTCGAGTACATCATTAATATGTCTTTCTTTAATTAATCTTTTTACTTCATTATATAAATTAACTGTATTAAATTTATTAACTTGAAAAAAAGAATCTTTTGATAAATAGAAATCATATTCACCTATTCTATCTTTTATAAATCTATTTTTTAAACATAAATCATTTATAAATATACTCTCTATGTCATTAAATTCTTTCAAAACTAATTTATTAGCTATTTCTCCATTAAATATAATCATTGCTTCATTATAATATGTAGTTTTTATTATTATTTCACTTATATTATTAGGATTTTTACTTATAAATAATCTTAGTCTATCAATCAATTTATTGATTTTATCATCAACTAAGGAACAATTAGATATTTCTACTATTTCATTGCTTTCTTTCTTATAAAGACCTATTTTATTATTTTTAACATGTAATGTAATTTTATTTCTATAATTAAGATCCTTATCATATATAATTTTGTTTACTTTAATATCTTCTTTTAGATACCTCTTTAATATGTCTTGTACTTTATCCTCTTTAAACTTTAGTTGTTCTTTATATAAAAGTTCTAAAATATCACAACCACCACAAGAATATTTACAATAATCTTTTTTTCTTAAATCAGAATACTTAACATATTCTTTTACTCTTGCAATAGAGAAATTCTTTTTTTGTTTAATTATTTCAACGCATACTTCATCACCAATATATGCATTCTCAACAAATATAGTTTTACCATCTATATTAATAATACCTCTTCCAAAATGATCTAATTTCTCGATTTTATATGATTTATTCAAGTTAATCACCTACTTATATATTAACATATTTAAAGTATAAATTCATTATAAAAACAAATAATATTATTAAAGGTGAATTATGGAAGAAATAATAGAAAAAATAAAACACTATATACAAAGTAACAATGATATAGTCTTAAGAAAATTAAATAATAAAACTAGTGAAATATATATAATATATAACGAAGTATTAAGTGATAGTAAATACATTAATGAGAATTTAATAGAGAGAATTACTTATGCTATTTTATCGAATTATGAAATAGATAACTTATATAACATACTTCCATCTTGTTCAATAAAAGTAATTAACACTTATGATGAAATAATAAAGCTTATATTTCAAGGGTTCACTATATTTATAAGTAATAATACTATTCTAGCAATAGAAACTAGGGAAAAACTAGATAGAGGAATTTTAAGTAGCGAAAATGAGCCTTCTTTAATTGGTCCGAATGATTCTTTTACTGAAAACTATAATACTAATTTAGGTCTTATTAGAAAAAGAATAAGATCAAGTAATCTGTATTGCAAAAATGTTTTCGTTGGAAAAGAATCTAATACAAAAATAGGAATATGTTATATGAATAATATATGTGACATTAGTTTAGTAAACAATATTTATAACAAAATAAAAAATATAAATATCGATGCAATAATAGATACCGGTTATATAAGAGAAATACTTCTAGATAATGAAAGTTTATTTCCTACTGTTAATATTACAGAAAGACCTGATAGTTCTTCAATGGCTTTACTTGAAGGTAAAATAGTAATTATAGTAGATAATAGTCCTTATGTAATGATACTACCTTCTTTTTTTATAGATTTTTTTCATACGCCTGATGATTATTATCAAAAATCATTTAACATTACATTTATAAGAATAATTAGATTATTATCTTTTTTTATTTCTATATTTCTACCATCATATTATATCAGTGTTACTACATTAAATCCCGAATCTATTCCATTAAAACTATTACTTAGTTTTTATTCTCAAAGATTAAGTGTTCCCTTTCCCGGTTTCATAGAAGCAATAATTATGATTATATCTTTTGAAATATTAAGAGAAAGTGATGCAAGAACTCCATCTAAAGTAGGTACGTCCATTTCAATACTTGGAGGTTTAGTATTAGGAAGTGCAGCAGTAGAAGCAGGAATAGTGTCTCCTATAATGATAATAGTAATAGCAATTAGTATGATAAGTGGATTACTTTTTAATAGTAATTCACTATTATATCCTATTAGATATTTTAGAATTATAACTCTTTTATTATCTGCTTTCTTTGGGTTATATGGAATGTTTGTGGGAATACTATTTTTAATAGTTAAACTATCTAGTATTACTACTTTTGGATTTTCTTATATTTCACCATTCTCACCACTAATAAAAACAGAATTAAGAGATTCTATAATAAAAATCAAAGGTAAAAACAAAAGATTAAGAAATCCATTATTAGCTAAAAAAAATATGGTAAGAGGAACAATATATGAAAAATAAAATACTAATTATACTCCTGCTCTTAACAGCTTTATTTGCTACAACATCATGTATTAATTATACAGAATTAAATCAAATAGGAATTATTAATACAATGGGTATAAACAAAACAGATAATAAATATATAATAAATATAAATATGTTAATTCCTAATGAAAATAACATTAATGAAAGTGTAACTTTAGAACAAAAAGGAACTACTATAACAGAAGCATATAATAATTTATATTTATCTACATCAAAAAAAGTAAATCTTTCTCACTTAGATTTACTTATTTTAAGTAATGATTTAAATGAACAAGATTACATAAATATAAAAGATTTCTTTCTTTCTCAAAAAGATTCAAGAAATAACTTTAATGTAGTTATACTAGAAAACTATAGTAGTTCTAATATATTTAAGTTTAATACCATAGATATAAACAATCTAATACTAACTAATTCAAAAGAATTAGGTATAGTAACTCCTAAAACTATTGATGAAGTAATACAGGATATACTTACTTTAAATAGTAGTTATATACCAACTATAAAAATAGATAATGATATAGAAATATTAGGATATAGAAGTATATACAATAATGAAAAATTACTAACAAAAGAAGAAAGTAAAACTTTTAATTTCATAACAAATAATATAAAGGAAAGTAACATATCATATAAGAATACAAATATAAAAGTTGAATCCAATAATACTAGTATTTCTATAAATAAAAATGTAATAACTATTAATATATTTTCTACTATAAGTGGAGATATTAAAAGTATAAAAAATATATATGAATTAATATTAAAGAACAATATAAATAATTATATCAAGAATAATGATCTAACATACTTTTATAATTTAGTAGAAAAATATAATAAAACACCAAACAATAAAAACTTAGATTTTAGTATTAATATAAATACTAAATTAAATAGGGTGATTAACAATGAATAATAAACTATCTACTTTAGAAATGGGAATACTATCTAGTTATCTTATAAAATCTTTTATACTTATAAATGGAATAAATATTTTAATTAGTATAGATGGTAGTGATTCTATTGTAAGTGTAATACTAGGTTTTATATTTAGTTTATTTCTTATAAAAATCATTGATATTAATAAAAGTAATATTACATCATTAAATAAATTGCCATCGATGATATCATTAATTATAAAATTATTGCTTGTTATGACTCTATTATTTATATCAAGTTATCTATTATATACAGTTTCTTTATTTACAAAAGATTCTATATTAAATAATATGAATATATCTTATATATCAGTATTGTTTTTTATATTGGTTGTATACACTTCAAATAAAGGAATAACTACTATAGTACGATCATCACTGATTAGTTTTTTTATATTGATTATAATAGAAGTAATCTCACTAGTATTATCTCTACCTAATATAAACTCTCTTAATATATTACCTATACTTACTAGTAGTACATTTAATATATTGAAAAGTTCTTCACTATATGTATTGCTATCAATATCTCCCCTATTTTTACTATTATCTATAGATGAAGATAAAATATATACCACCAACAAAAATAACAAATATATTACTATATTCTTTATAGGAACACACTTATATATAATATTTAATCTTATAATGGTCTTATCAATAATTAATTGTAAATTTGTAAATATAATAGACTATCCAGAAGTATTTGTATTATCAAAGATATCTATATTAAACTTCTTTGATAGAATGGAAGTCTTATTATCATTTAAATTTATACTTGATATCTTTTTTACTTTATCACTATCTTTATATTATATAAATAAATTAATAAAAATTACTTTTAAGAACAAATCTAATGTAAATATAATTAAATACATATTAATAATAGCAATAATATTTTTATGTAATCTATTTAAATTTACAACCAAACTAATTATTACAACTCTAATTATATTTGATCTAATAAGTATTATAATTATCTTTCTATCTGTTTATTTAAATAATCAAAAAGATAAGAGAATCCTTTAGATACAATAGAAGAAATAGTATTAGATAAGTTATTACCTATATTAGATATTTTATTATTATAATCTTTACTATTAGTATCTATATATTTATTTAAATCTATATACTTACCATCACTTACATCTTTTTCAAATCTTTCTATTGCTTCTTCTGTCATTATTCTTTTATTACTTAATTGATATTCATAATAACCACTCTTACTAGCAATTATTAAAAATATAAAACTAAGTAGTAATAGTATTCCAATAAATTTTAATATATTATTTATTTTCATTATAATCACCTATATATTTTGAAATAACTTCGCCAACTATTTTAGTTGTATTATATACTTCATCTATGGTGTTATATTGTCCTCCTATTTCTCTTAAAACACAATTAGGAGAGAAATCTTGATTATATAAACCATTTACTCCCTTACCTTTTTTCTTAAGTATTCCTCTAGATAATCCTT
>JAEEGL013185555.1_pt1 | contig 15148 bp, 20 predicted proteins | sample 9134231 | NCBI WGS metagenome assembly JAEEGL01 (sample SAMN16246548, study PRJNA631951) | gut metagenome | biome: gut microbiome; feature: rumen; material: fiber-attached | host: Bos | place: Iran: Karaj | collected 2018-10 | reverse complement strand
TATGAGCGTTCGACCTTGCTCTGCTCGTTTTTTTAATCAATGTTTGAACATCTTCTACAACGTTTCCTTTGTAATAAGGCTGGTCTTTACGTGTAGGATCTTGAACTGCTAGATTTTCCACTGTTCTATTAATTATTATTCTATCAAATAGCGGATCGCATCCATCAAATATTGTCTTATCACTATCATTTACCATTGATTTAGGAGTTGCTAGTCCAAGTGCTACCATTTTATCTCCTGTGTTCTCTGGAGTAGGAAATACAAAGATTTTTCTATTAAAGTCAGCAAATAATCTTATATCTTTTCTATTTTTAAATTCCTCGCTGTTTATAAATTGTACGAAATCATCATATTCAGTCTTTCTATAATTTTCTCCATTGATAGATAAGAAGTTAATACATCCATCTTCAAAAGAATAAGGAGCGTTTATTAAGCTTGGATAATCATATTGATTTATTCCGGCAAGCGTTGTTGTGTTAAAGTTTCTTTGAAGACAAGTCCAGTTATTTTGAGCACATAACCACACTTGACTATCATTGATTGTTTGCTTTATCAACGTATCTCCCCAAAAATCACCTCCATCACTAGTAATGTGAAGTGTTTGTTTCACACTAGCTATTACGTTTCCAAATGTCATATATTTTAGTTAGTTAATAATGTTTTATTGCCTCCATCTGTTCTTATTTGGTAAGAATTTACCGCTATAGTACAACTTCCAGTGTGTGAGTGTTGATCTTCTCCAGCTGGATTTGTAATTATTGTACCAGTTAATATTATTTGAGAACCATTACCTATACCCCCAATTGCTTTTTGCCCGCTACCAAGTATTACATCCGTTGAGTAAATTTCTTTAAATCTAGCGTTCGCAGCACCAATAATATATTTATTATCAGTATCTGGTATCGCCATAAGCCCTCCGGCGTTATTACTTCCAATTGATAAAGTGGAAACAATAGCACTGATAATATTATTTGCTCCACTCATTTCCAATACTACATTATCTTCAGCATCTACTATTTTAATTTTACAGTCTTTGAAATCTACTTTTTGTCCTTTTACTTCACCGGATCTCATCTTTGAAAAACTAACATCTCTTACCTTGATATCAGTTATTTCATTGTCTTGAACGTTATGTTCTCTAATAAGTGTTGGTAGTTGTGGTTGTTCTACATATTCCATATTCTATTTTATAGTTATTAGATATATTTCAGGAGTTAATCCTTGAACTCCGGTATTATTTGGTATCAATTGTACGCATATACTTACTATATCATAGTTAGCATTTACGTGAAATGTAGCTTCTGTTTTGTTAGCTTCATCAAAATATGTATTGTTTCCAGAACTTCCGCTTGTTGGATTTAGCCAATAAATACCATCATTGCTTGTACCACCAGTTGTTGTTTTGTTTTTTCTTATTCCGACTCTTACCTTACAGCCAGCAGGTAAAGGAGCCATTGTTAATTTAATTGTTCCTACTGTTGTTGTTTGCGAAAGTTCTACGCTAGGATAAATATCTAAACTTTCCCAGTAGCCAATTTCGTATTTGTCTTTATTTTCTTTGTAAGTGTAATAATTGTTAGTATTACCACTTGTTCCGTATAAGCAAGCAATTCCAGATCCATCGTATATTCTACCGCAAGCATAAGGTTGTTGCCCTTTTGTTAGTGATAGTTTTGATTTTGTCAAAGAATTGTTGTCAAAATATGTATTTCTTCCGTACTGATAAACATAATTTCCTTTATCAGTGCTACAAGTCATAAAAGTAGCTAATCCGTTTTTTATTCCGCCAGCTTCTCCATCACATACTCCATCTATTTCGTGTATAGGAGTTAATGAAGTTAAATCATAGCTGTAAAGTTTTTTATTTCCTACCACCAATATTTGTTCTGGAGAAGTTATGATATTTTCCACTGTTGAAAAAGGTACAACCGTTTCTTTTACTACATCCACTTCATCAGAACAATCTACTATTTTTATTATACTTTCAGATCCGTATTCTACTTCCATACCACATAATAAATAGTTATTATAACAAGCCATACAATTTACTACTTGATTATTTGGAAATTCTTCAACTCCATATTGTATTCCGTTGGTATCAATCATACCAATAGCATTTCCTTCAGAGAACAATAATCTGTCAAAAACTTGTACCATAGGATTAAATATAGTGCCTGTATTTTGTGTGAAATTATCAACCCACGCAGGCATTAATTGAGTAGTATCTGGAGCAGCTTTGTATATTTGTTTTGCTTTATCATCATTTGAATAGCCGGTAATAATATAAAATGATATATTAGTTCCATCATTAAACACCCCAGCACCGCATATAGGATTTAAAGCATCCCATACTTCAGTCCAATAACCATCATTTCCGCCTAAACTTCTATATACTTTACCATCTAAACAAAAGGCAAATGTACCCTCGTGAACCGTTATAAACTTAGATATTACTTTTCCAGTCAATTGTGAGATGTTGTCCCATTGATGATCGCATTTTAAAGTGTCCTCCTTTCTTCTTGTTAATAAGTTATAACCTTCTTTATAACTTCCTTTCACCCCCACCTGATTTGAGCCTGATAGCCCACCGTTAAAATTGTTAAAAATCATTTTTCCGTAATTAATAATAAAAAGTCTTACCTCCAACGGAGATAAGACCCTAACCTATTTATTTATTTTGCTTTTCCTACTGCCTCATTAACTGTTTTAGCGATTTTTTGTCCTAAGATATAAGTAGATAAAACACCACATATAACAGCTAATGTTTCTACTATCTTAGTTGTTTGCCATCCCCATATTGGAGAAAGTCCAACGATTAAAGCAGAAGCAAAGTTTAGAATATTTACTACATATTTAGTAATTTTTTTAATTTTTTCGATTATAGTCATATTATTATTTGTTAAGTTCGTAAAAAAGTTGTTTTATATCTTCTAATGAAGTAGAAACGCCATTTATAGCTTCATTTGTTTGTATTTGTGTATAAGTATAATCTTTTAGATTTTCGTTCATTATAAAAGTAGCTATTACGATTAGTAGCAGAAATAATGTTATACACGAATAAATTATAATCAATGAAGCTTTTTTCATATTTATTTTGATTTTCTTTGTTTTCTTAAGTCTTTTAATTTAGATGTATTTGCTTTTCTTTCTGCTCTTAATTCTTTTAATACTCCTCTTTTAGTAGCTTTTTCAATTCTACAACCGCCTATTCTCTCATTTCTATTTGCTTTTAATGCTGTTTTTTTATTCATAGTTTATTTATTTAAGTTTTCCCATTTAGTTACCAATATAGTAACGCTTTCTTTTAGATCCGCTACGCTTTCCGTAAGTTTCTCAATGTTTTTAGTGTTGGTATCAACCTGAACTAACGCTCTGTCTATTTTGGAATACGCCCCAAAAGTAGTTCCAGCTAGCCCCACCATAATTGAAATAACAGAAATAATAGCTTGAAAAGACATTTTTTTCTGTTCCATAGTTATTTAATTATCTTATTTGTATTATAGTTATTTTTTGTCAATTAATCAACTATTTTATAATTTCAAAGTTTTTTAAATGTTCATCTTTAATAGGTAATGTCATTCCATCACGTATCATTTCTTCCTTACAGCGTTTTGTTCCATAAGAGAACGCTTGCCCTTTATCATTTACGTATAAAACATCTCCATTACTTTCGGCTCTAAATATAAAGTGTTTAGCAATTCCTCTTTCCTGTATTGATTTATCAACACATTTGCTATCATCATCAAACATAAATACGTATCCGTGGTTCATAACAATTCCACGATTTACTAATTCTTGTAATAAATCTAATCGTAGTCCATAAATGTTATTTTTCTCTCGACCTTTTTTATCAAAGTAATTATCTATAATAACGTATTCGCAGTCCTTTACTTTATGTAATTCAGTTTTAGCAATTGATATACAATGTCCTCCTTGTGTTTTATCTCCCCAGTCCTCATCTTCTTTGTTGTCATCATAGTTTCTATCGATAACGCAGTCATTTTGCCAATCGGCATTAAAGCCGATATGGTTGTTATAGCCAGTAGCTATACGATAGCCTCTATCAAGTAGCATTTTAACATTATCAACATTATTCATTTTGACTTCAAAGTAAATAATCTTTTCCTCGTGATTAAAATTCCACCATTTAGCCCACGCATCCATCATCTTTACTACATAACCGCCCCAGATATGAGATGCGTTTCCTTTTTCGACTTCTTGCCTCCATATCTTGTCAAAATCGCTAGGAGCAAAATGATTACCTACAAGTGTTGATAAACAAGCACCAGTTCCATAACAAGAGCAAGACATAGTATCAGTATAATCTTGGTTGTATTGGTAAGGTGCCATATCAAATGTATTCTTTGCTACTGGAATATCAGTTATCTTTATATCATCTTTTAATTTAAAGTTAGTTTTTTGGAGTATATCTAACGCTCCATAACTAACCATTAGTTTCTTTTTGAATAAAGACATAATTTTAATATTAAGAATTAAATGTTTGGTATATAAACATTTATATTTTGAAGTGAATTTCCACTTTCATCAGCAACTCCAAGTATTGTATCACTATTAGAAGAAAGAGTATCAACCACATTTAAAAAGTATAATATACCGCTTACAGCACTACTTCCAGCATAGCCAGTAAATACCATATTACCACCACCGATTTCTACGGCAGTAGCAGTACTAGAATAAGTAGCACTATCTAGCGTAGTATTATCATTATTTGATGTTATTGTATTGCCATTAATTGTAGCGGTTATACCCTGTAATCTATCATTACCACTATCTCCGTGTGATATATAAACCATATCAGAGCCAATTTTTACAACAGAAGTGTTTTTGCCAGAATAAGTAATATTACTAATTTGTGTCTGTGCTCCTGTTGTAATAGTTGTGCCATTTATATTAACAATTCTTCCATATAATTGAGTGCTACTACCATAAGCAAATGCTACAAATATTTTATTAGCGTCTAATAAAACACCATTACACAACATTACAGCGTTAGGAGTACATATATTTACCTCAGAGTTAAGTGTTATAGAAGTTCCATTTATTTCAGCAACTGTACCATAGATAGAAGTTGGAGATATACTTCTTCTAATAAATAAAACAAGAGCTTTATTTTCTTCTATTGTTATGACATTAACGCCACCATTACCATTTGCTATATTTTGACTAGTACCTGCTGTTATTGCCCCATTATTTACTTCTAATACACTCAAATTAGTATCACCAAATCCGTAAGAATATAATAATAAAAATCTATTTGTTCCTATCGTGTCTAAACCATCTATTGAATTACTATTTCCGTTATTTATCAATTCTATATCAGTACTAGGAGTTATTGTTGTATTGTTAATATTTACAATGTTACCATAAATAGTATATGGAGAGTTTTTAACAAATAATACTAATACCTCATTATCATTAATTTTCTTAGCTTCTACTTTAACAGAAGAAATATTGTCTTGGTTAATTCTTACCACGCTTCCAGCTGTTATAGTGTTTCCGCTTATTGTATATACGCAACCTTGTAAAAAACCGCTAGCAGTTCCAGAAACTACGAATACTCTACTCTCATCTATTTTTACAGCCTTTACAACAGCTCTATACCCAGCAGTTGAGGCAGTACTTGTTCCTATTGTGTTACTCAAAAACTTTACAAAATCACCAGCATTAACATTTGAGCCATTATTTACTAAATATCTTTTAATAATACCATTGATACTAACGCCTCCCGCTCCTTGATTATAAATTACTCCTATCATTTTTAAGCTCCTTTTGTAATTTCATAAGCAAATAATACAGCAGAAGTTTCAGTTGTACTACTTGTTATTGTGAAACTACCATTAGTTGATATAACACTCCAAGTTCCGACTTTTGTTCCCTGTGGAGTTATTTTTACTAAATCATTAGCAGTCAAACCACTTACATTTACTGTATAAGTTGTTTCATTTGCTGGAAATGTAGCAGTAAAAGCTTTTGGAGTTGCGTTATCAAGACTTTCAATCGCATCTTGAACGTTAGTATCATTAGCAGTAATTACTCCATTACTGCCATCATAATCAACTTGATTAGCATCATAATCACCAGCAGTTGCTACTATTGTTCCAGTTCTACCAAATACAGAGCTAACAGCACCATTTATTCCGCTATCTACCCAGTCAGCACCCTCTACATCCCATAACCACATTGTATCAGTAGTTCCTACTACGGCATATTCTCCAGCGTTTCCAGTAGGATGAGCTGTCCTAAGAGCAGTTTCATTAGCATAGTATCCTAGAAAAAGAGCAGTTTGTTCTACTGCGTGAATAGCAGTTTCTAGTTCTCCTATCTTACCAGCGGTCAATACAACGGCTATATTACTTCCAGCATCCCAAGCTTTATGAGTTGTATTTTCTTGTCCTACGGCTTGTAAAATATAAGTATCTCCGCTATCTCTATAAATCTTTACGATTTCTCTTGTATCATCAAGTGATGGATCATACCAGTCATCACTCCATATAACAGCAATTATTGGATTAGTAGCACTTCCAGCAGGAAATCCGTTTCCGCTTTGTAATGTTATTGAAATATCACTAATCGCAGTCGCATTCTGTAATTTAGAATGTAAATAATTACCAGTTGTAGTAAAATTAGTCATTTTCTTCATTTAATTAGTTAGTACCACTTCTTTGGATCAGTGGTTGTATTTTTATACCAGTTATCAGTATTTGTGCTTGGTATATTATCAGTCCATACAGTAGTTCCTGAACTTGGTATATTGTCAGTCCAGCTTCCTAGTACTCCACGCTTTAAGTTTAGATTTCTTCCAGCGTAGCTTCTTATCATTCTTCTCAACGTAATATCTCTTTGTACTAGATTTCTTACGTTTCTTTCTAGTGTAAGATCTTGACTGACTATGTTTCTTATTTGTCTTTTAATGGTACAGTCTTTCTCGACTTTATTAAGAAAACGGGAGTATGTACCCCCGTATTCTCTCGTACCGTACATAATTTGTCCGTACATTTTTTTTATTTAATTATTAAGCATCAGTATCGCCTCTTAATCTTATTGTAGCAGTATCAATAACAGCAATTGTTCCGGCATTTACTATCCATTTTACCCATATTGCTATTTTTTCACCAGCTCCAAGATCTCCAATTTCAATAGCGTTCTCTTTTCCATAATGTTCTCCAAAAGTTATACCAGTAGGAGCAGTTGTTTCATCAGCAATAGTTTGAGTAGTTACATCTACCGCATCAGTTCCTATTTCAATTTCAGTTGTTGGAGAATTAGTTTGTGTTTCTACAAATACTTTAGCATCATAAAGTGTTTGAGCTGAAGAATTTAAGGCGTACATACATCTATATTCAGTACAACCAGCAGCACTCTCATCTCCGCTTACAATGTCAAATAAATTGTTTAAATCTCCATCCACTACTTCAGTAGAGCTCATATCTCCACCGAGTGAATTATCAGGTATAAGATTATTAGCACCTCCAGATAATCTATATTTAATATCTGTATCTTGTATCATTTTTTGTTAAGGTTAATTAATAAACTTTATGAAGGAGATAAGATGTCTTATCCCCTTTAAAAATCTATTAGAAAGTAACGATAGCAGTACATAATCCTTCAGGTCTTTGTACTAATTTACCATATACTCTAAGAGCTTTTACAGCAGATCCGAATTGTTTAGCAATTTGGTTTTCTACTTCGAATTTATCAAGTCCAGTAGCAAATGTGATAGCAGATTTATGTCCGAATAAACAATTAAATCCGTTTGTGTTATCACCATTTACTTGAGTAGATTTATATACTCTAAATCCGTTGAATTCTCTTACTTCTCCACCTCTTACAGTGTCTTCATAAGCAAGATTTACAGCAACTGTAGATCTAGGATCTTCTTTAACAGCAGCGTAGATTTCTGGAGAAACTACAGCCCATCTTCCATCGCTAGGAACTTCTTTATTATCTAAAGCAATACCAGCTTCGTTGAAAATTCCGTAAGCAGTAACTGTAGAATTATTAATAGCTTCCTTATAAACAATCTTGTAAGAAGCGCCAGCAGAAATTGTACCACCAGTATAAACTGAATGATCATCAATATCAGCAATTACGATAGCAGTTGCAGATGTAAATGTCTTTACATAGAATTTCTTGTTAGCACCTTGTATTTCGATAACACCACCTACCATATCAGCAGAGAATGTTGTACCAGTACCAGCAACAGCCCCAGTAGTAGCAGTTACAGCAATTGTACCATCTGAATGAGAGTTTCCAATAAATGAAGCAGCTTCACCATATGAATTTAATACGAAAGCATCAACTTCTTGGTTATATTTAGAGTCCATTTCATCAATTAAAGTGTTTTCTGGATCAGTAACGAATGTCTTGAACTTGTCTAAATCATCAACTGGAATATAAATAGCTCTAGCGTGATCGATGTTTAATTTTAATACATCTTCATTAATTGTAGTAGGATTAATATCTTGTCCTGGAGTATAATCATACCAAGTTGAACCAGTTAATTTCATTACATTGATTATAGCTCTATATTCAATTTTTTGTTCTGGATCGAAATTTTTGTTAGTTATTTTTGGAGCAACAGCTCCATATTTGTAATCAGTAAATGCTCTTTTAGCATAAGCATTTTCTAATTCTGTAGCAAAAGTAGCCATATTTGTTTTGGTTAATTAAATGTTAGTTAGATTTTTCCCTTCAAGATATATTCTTCCCATTTACCAGTATTAGACTCTCTCAATCTCTTGATAGCATCTTGATCTAGTTTAGGTTTTTGTTCTTCTTGAACGGAAGTAGTACGCATTAAAGCGTTCTTTTGTATTTGTTTTTTAGGTTTATTAGCTTGTTTAAGCTTTTTTAATTCATACGCATCAGCTAATACAGATAAGTCTTGAATTAATCCTTGTGGATCTTTTTCAGTTACGAATTTCGCAAAGTCGTTTTCATTATCAGCGACTATGGGATGAGTTAATTTCACCTTTTCCATCTGAAGTTCTGCTATTTTTTTAGCTTTTTCAAGTTCTTTCTCTAATTTTTCCTTGCGGAAATAATGAGTAGCTTCAACATATGATTTAGCTGTTTCTTTTTCAGCTTCAGTCATTGTTTCCCAAGATTTCATAGCTGGGAACAACTTTTTAGCTTGTTCGATTAATTCTTCTTCTGGAATTTCAGAGCTTGTTATTTTATCAATTCTTTCTTCCAAAGATTTAATCTTAATTTGGTTTAGACTATTTTCTCTTGAGCTGTCAGAGTGTCTTATTTTAAGTTTTTCATTGTCTTCCAATGCTTTCTCGTATTCAGCTTTATAGTCAATTTCCGGTTCGGTTTCAGCATTAGCTTCTTCTTCTCCGGTTTCTTCGGCTTTAACTTCTTCGGTTTCAGCTTCAGTATTGATTTCGGACATATTATCTTTTTCAAAGCCTTGAGGGTTATTGTCTTGTTTAATTATCTCAGGGATGTTTTCATCTTGAGTTTCAACATTATCAATAACGTTGTCAATTTCTTCGTTGTTAATATCTCTTGTGTCAATATTCATATTTAGTTTTTCCTTTCTGCCAGTCTAATATATTTAGAGATAGGCAAAATTAATAATTATTTTGGTTAAAAGTTATTTTGATTTTTTTGTTTTGTTTGATTTTTTTGAAGTTTCTTCTACTTCTTCAGTAGTTTCCACTTCTTCGGCAATTTCTTTGTTTTGTTTGATTGCTTCTTGCTCTCTTTTTAGAGCATCCCAATCTGTTGGAAATACGTTAATCATTGTCTAAATTATACATTTTGTTAATTTGTTTTTCTTGCTTTTGTTTCTCTATTGAAACAGCTCTAATATTAGTAGCTATTTCTCCAGTTATTGTAGCAAGACAACTATACCATATTCTTTCTGCTTCTGTATGCGTAGTATAGTTAATAGTAAGCTCCTTAATCGCCCTTTCTCTCCGCTTTTCACAGTAATTAAGGATATCATCTACTTCTATTTTTTTATTTTGTACGCTATCTATCATTAACAGCATTCTTTTGTCTTCTTCAGTGAGTTCATTTTCATTTTTTATAACTCCTGAGCTGATAGCTTTTTTTATAATTTTATCTCTTAGTATTGACATACTTTTTAAAATTACCTCTTACATTCGCATTTTATAAGTTTTGTCCTTGTTGGTCAAGTTGTAAGGCTTGATTACTAGAAACAACTTGTTTTACGCTTGCTAAATCTTCAACAGCCCCCTCTTGTCCTCTTTCTTTTAAGCGGTCTTCTTCATCCATAATCTTTGTAACTTCTTCAGAAGACAAGTTAAGAATTCTAAGCATTTTGCTCTTAAGAATATCTTGATAAGCAGAGTTATTAGCAAATGTTTTAGAAATAGCAGCCATTTTCTGTAAAGCAGTAAGGTCATCTTTCTCTTTATCAAAGCTATTTGTTACCACTACTTCACATCCTTTTTCTGACATTAAATCTCTAGGATCTACGGTTTCTTCATAAGTATTACTTCCCACGATAGCTCTAATTGTTATATCGGCTAGATTAGGATTATACATTAATATATCAGCCCATATTTTAACAACGTTTTCCATATTTATACTATATTCAACCGCAGCATCTGATAATCTCTTTTGGATGTTTTGTTGTATTATTTCAGCTTCGCCGAGTGTAGCAACTCCCTTTTCAGCCACGCCTTGTACTTGTGATGGAGTAGCACTTACAGCATTTGCTTGATTTTCTAGATAATTCATTAAACTGATATCTAGCGGATTTCTTACAACTTCTAATCTCTGTATCACTTCAGCTGGCTTTCCAGGAACTGGAATAAATCCAAATGGTTGAGGAATTATAGGAGAAGGATCGTAATCTTCAGCAGCTGTTTGGTCGTAAGCTATCATACCAAGATTATTCAATACAGCATTTTGAACGTTTTGTGATAATAGCACGCTTCTTATTTGATGTAAGGCACGTATATCATCAGCAAGTCCTTTACTCCATATATCTTTACCTTCAATGTTATAAGCCCAAGAAGTGAAAGGATAAAAATCTTCTCTATCTTCCGGCAATAATGGATAAAGTATTTCTCTTAAATCACCAGAGAATAAACATTGTCCTTCACATAAAATATATAATCTTATTTTAGTGTTTCCTTCTAAATCAGTTTCTTTTCTGTAATCTTCCCATACTTCTACGATATTACTATCATTGTAATCATCTTCAGTTATGTTATAGCCTACTTCTCTTAAAGGCTCTAATGATCTTGCTTGATCTTCAGAACAAATATTTACCGGCTCATTAGTAATACCTTCTTCTTTAGCTTTTTTAATTAAAGCAATTTTTTCTTTGTTTAATCTATCATCTTTAAACAATTCTCCAAGCGGTACTCTAATGTTTTTATGAATGATATATCTTGCTGTTTGTATATCGCTTTTTTTACAGAACGGGTCAATTTCAATATCGTAAGGATCAACGTTGTCTATTTCTATTCTTCCGCCTACAATATTTACTTTATAAAAACTTCTTCCATATAAAAGACATTGTTTCTTGTCTATTCTGTCCTTTATAATCATTTTCTTTTTTTGTGTTTGCTCCCAGATCTTATTTATGAATAACGTTCTTTGGTCATCTTCACCAAAGCCATCATAATAAGTTATTTTCGTATCTGTGTATTCATCCATATTAGCAGCAGCTACGTTTATTGCTGTTGCCGTTATTGTATCTGATACGTTTTGTGTTTGTGTTAATCTATCTAAAACCGATTTATTTCTAAAGTTTCTATAGTTTGTATTCCACTCAATAATTCTATTTATCTTATATGTTTCAGATTGATTTTTATCCGCCAAACATTTTTCGTAGTCATCTAATACTATATCTTTTGGTTCCATTGTATTTAATAGTTAAATCTTATCTTAATATAAAAAAGCTAGACTAAATTAAAGCAAAGGAGGTAAGTTGCTTTTTATTATTCAGTCCAGCTTCTTTACGTTAAAATAAGAAGGTTAGGTATCTTATCTATATTATAGTGTAAATATTTTTATTGTCAAATGTTAGTAGAAAGCCATACCAGCCAATGAAGGTCTAACAGTTTTAAAACTATTTCTTACAGATATTTTTGGTCTTATAATATCCTCTAGTTCGAAATACATTCTCATCATAATACAGTCGGCAATATCAGGACTTCTTCCAATAATTTCCTTTACTCTGTCCTTTCTAATTATTTTTTGTTTTCCTTCATTATCTAGATCATCTATTCTTAAACAAGCATCTAATTCTTGAGTTATTGTTTCTTCTTGTTCTTCTTTTACTTTTAAAGCAATTTTATGGTTGTTAATGTATTCAGCCAAATGATAATAACATTGATCTTTTAATGAAGCAAAGTTTTCTCTTATTTCTTTTGATTTATTATTTATCATTGTTCTGTCGTTTCTTTTTGCTAATGGTGCTGAATTATTTACAAATCCTTTTGTTCCTTGTAATTGATCTATAACTCCACCACCTACTCCGTTTTCATCAATAACAATATGAGAATATGGTACTTGTTTTTCTCTTGCTAGTTCTTTAATTCTATTAGCAGTTGTTGTTGTGCTTTCGCCGTTATGAATAAACAATTCTACTAATTCCATATCTTCCCATAAAGCAATAGTTGTCGTATCAGCTCCAAATCTTGCCACATCGCAAGTAATATATTTCTCGCCGTTCTTGTCAATTGTATTAGTGAATAAGTCTAGAATATTATCGTATTTTACAAGTTTATCTTCGTTGTTGTCATAATTCCAATTACCACGATATCTCTCTCCACGACTTCCAGTCATTTTAGAAACTACATCCACATAACTTAAATTAAATGTATTATCAGCGGCAAAACTCTCGATAAATACTTTACCTTCTGGCAAACTTCCGTTTTTCCACTTCTCATAGATTTCATTTCTTACCCAGCTATAAGTCGGGTTAAATGTTCCTAGTATTGTTGGATGTATTCCGTATTTAATATTATTTTGTCTTCCAATTCTTCCTTGTAATGTTATAAAAGCTTCACGTGGTACATTTTCTCCCATTTCTTCCATAAATCCGCAAGTATATTCTGTTGAACCTAAGCGGTCATAGTCTGGGTCTTCTGGTCTATATGCCGCCTCAACTAATTCTATTATGCTTCCGTTTTTAAATTGTAATAAATGATCTTTATCTTTCCACTCCCATTGGTTAATCCATTTAATATTATCTGGAAGTGTTAGTCCTCGTTTTTCAAATTCTGCTTTTAATCTTTCATCTCTCGACTTACAAACTTTTCTAAATGTTCTTAATGTAGTTCTTCTTAAATCAGTTAATCTTTTACGTGCTACAAAATAAGTTGTTTCTGGATATCTCATACACATATCTAAAAGCCAAGAACAACCTAAAAAAGACTTTCCACCACCTGCAGCACCACCAAAATATACCTCGCTTGTTTTGTGGTCGTTCAAATAGCTTAAAGCCTTCTTTTGTTTTTCAGTATAATCAAATTGTATTACTATGTTATTTTTCTCCATTAGGATCTTGATAAGTAATTGTTATGCTTGCTTGTCCTTCTACGTTAGCATCTACTTTACTATCTACTTTATCTACCGGTTTTTCTCCTACGGTATCTCTTATTACTTCATAAGCCTTTACATCACCGCTCATTGCTTTTTCTATTAAAGCTAATGTTATGTTGTTTTGAGTATTCCCTTCTTCTAATAATAACAATAAATTCTCCTTGAGCGTTTTTCGTTTTCTTCTTGCTTCACCACTCTTTACACCACCTTTTTTACCATTATCTGAAGCAGTCTCTTTTGTTATCTTTACCAAATTACTATCATTGTATTCTCTCCCTGTCTTTTCACTTACTTTTCTTACTACTTCTGACATAATTTTATACTATTTAATAATTAGAGTTATCTTATTTCGCTTTTTAATGTGTCGCAAAATAAATCTTTTACTTCTTTATTATATATCATTCTTTATTTTTCCGCAAATATAAAAAAATAACGCAAGCTTTTAGCAAATACGTTATCTTTTTGCGTGCCGTGATTAGTCGAGAAGATGTGAAACTCTGTCAATCACAGTCCGCAGAGAGTATAGAATTAAATAAAATTCCAAAATGAATTTATGTCTAAACACCTACCACAGTAGGCATTACGAGAATATAATAAATATATAAACGAGATAAATCAAATATAAAGCAAACAACCTTATAAGATTTATCTGTTATTATTATACTCCTTATTTTCTTTTTGTCAATGTGAATAAAAAGAGAGCATTTTAAGTCCGCTCTCCAAGACTTCCCCTCACTTTCTATAGCCTAACAGGATATATGTGTCGTGTTCTTCATAAACATCAGCCAGTCCAGATAACACATTGCTTTTTTTATTGACTACGAACCAGTCATAATCACCAACAGCAATTTCACGGTCAATAAGAACAATATCTGCTACTTCTTCGCTTACTCGTATTTCATTTAAGAAAGTATCAGGTATCCATATTTCCGCATCCAGTTTCTTCTTCACTTCTTCTTTGTAAGTCTTTTCGCATTCGTTCATAATCGCCTCCGTAACGGTTATACTTTACACATATAAGGATCAAGCATTCCTTATAGCTCTTTTTCTTATTCAATAGAGGACAAAGCCATTCCGTGTTATTTTTGAAATGGTCGCACCTCCAAGCCAAAGGACATTTATGTTTTTCTTTCTCCATCGCAAGCCCCCTTATATTCTCCAGAAAGTATAAAGGTTGTTCCAGTCATAAAAACATCATCATCCTTAATACGTGTAATACTATACGGCTCTACATACCAATTATAATAGTCAAAATCTATTGTATCTCCGTAAGCCCCCAACATTACAATAGCACATTCTTCCGGAATTGGAGTTTTAACTCCTTCACGTAGAAGTGCTTTGATTTTATTGTTAGAATTATATTCCTCCAATTCCATTTTGTACCTCCTTATTTTTGTTTTTATTTTTCAGCCCCAAGTTTTTCTTGAAAAGCTTTATAAATACTTTTAACCGCTTTATCTACTTTAATAAAGTGACTAAAAACATATTTTTCACATTCTGCCTCGTTCTTAAATTCCTTAGTGTGCCATTTTTCTTCTCCCCTTTCTCTCTTTTTGTAAGTAAGGGTAAAACTTCCATCTTCGTTCTTTTT
>JAEEGL012520588.1_pt1 | contig 15148 bp, 15 predicted proteins | sample 9134231 | NCBI WGS metagenome assembly JAEEGL01 (sample SAMN16246548, study PRJNA631951) | gut metagenome | biome: gut microbiome; feature: rumen; material: fiber-attached | host: Bos | place: Iran: Karaj | collected 2018-10 | reverse complement strand
CGCCGGTGGCGACCTCTGTGGCATAAGCCACAGAAGCAACGACCGAACCGGGAGGTGAGAACGGCAGGCGAGACCCGCCCTTACCTGATTTTAATAGCAAACACCGACAGTATCGGTTTTTTAATGCGGCATCAGCCGCCACCTTAATCATTAATCATTAATCTTTAATCTTTAATCGTTAATCAAAGAGCGTGATAAATTCCAATTTCCTACAAAGCCTGTAATATTTCCCTCGGCTCACATTACTGCGTTGTAGGCCATTTCCATCACTTTGCTGAGGGCCACGGCCTCGTCGATGCCGTAGGGCGCGGGCGTGCCGTTCAGCATGGAATCCACCCACGCGTCCACGGGGCCTTTGCCCGGGCGCGGCAGGGCGGGGAAGACCCAGCCCTCGCCGATGTTGTAGCAGCATTTATCCAGGAAACCGCCGGAAAGAATGGTTCCCTTGTCGCCCACCAGCTCCAGCTCAAAGGGGTTGTGCTCCGCCACGAAGCCGGTCTCGCTGACGCCGATGGCGCCGTTTTCGTAGGTGAACACCGTAACGGCGTTGTCCTCCACACTGTCCACGATCACGTGGGTGAAGGCGCTGGCGGCCTTTACGGGCGTGCCCATCAGCCAGTTCAGGATGTACATGGAATGGGCGCCCAGATCCATCATCGCGCCGCCGCCGCAGGTCTCTTTCTCGTAAAACGTTGCGGGCAGCCAGTGGGAGGAGGCGCCGTTGTGGGCGTTGCGCATGCGGCAGTAGTTCACCTTGCCGATGAGGCCGCCGTCCACGGCCGCTTTGATCCACTGAAAATCGCCTCTGGCCTTCCACGGGAAGGAGATGCAGAAATTGACGCCGTTCTTTTTCACCGCGTCGGCCACGGCGAGGGCGTCCGCCTCCGTAAAGCAGAGCACCTTTTCGGTAAAGATCGCCTTTCTGGCGTTCGCGGCCTTGGTGATCACGTCTTTGTGCATGTCCGTGGAGGTGCATACGATCACGGCGTCCACGTCCGCGCGGGCGAGCAGGGTATCCAGATCCGGCTCAAAGTCACAGTTCCATTGCCCGGCGGCCGCTTTTCCTGCGGCGGTATCCGGGTCCCACAGCGCGGTAATGCGGCAGTGCTCGTTTCTTGCCGCGTCCGAGGCGTAATTGCGGAAGTGCACGTGCCACGTGCCCAGCATGGCGATGTTGATCATGGTAAAAATCTCCTTTGGTTTATTTGTTTTTATTCTACCACTTAATTTTGCGTTTGTATATATCCCGCGGCAAAAATATCCTTGCAAAGCACCGGATTCTATGGTACATTGGAATCAGAAAAATCCGGAGGGAGTGCACAAAATGGAGATCAAAAAGAGCTTTACGGATACGTACGAACTGGCAAACGGCGTCCAAATCCCCTGTATCGGCTACGGCACCTGGCAGACGCCGGGGGGCGGCGTGACCCGCGCCTGCGTAAAAGCCGCCGTTGAAGCGGGCTACCGGCATATCGATACCGCCTATATTTACGGCAATGAGGACGAGGTGGGCGAGGGGCTCCGGGATTCCGGCGTCTCCCGCAGAGAGATCTTTTTAACCACCAAGCACTGGGTGACCGAGCGCGGCTACGAAAAGACGCTGGCCGCCGTGGATACCTCCTTAAAACTGCTGGGCACGGACTATATCGATCTCTATCTGGTGCACTGGCCCTGCGTTGCCAAGGTGAGCGAGCGTTGGAAAGAGATCAACGCCGAAACGTGGCGCGGCTTTGAGGACGCGTACAAAGCGGGCAAGCTCAGAGCGATCGGCGTAAGCAATTATCAGCAAAAGCATATCGAAGCGCTGTGGGAGACCTGCAGCGTGAAGCCCATGGTGAACCAGCTGGAGTTCCACCCCGGCTATACGCAGATTGATACCGTGCGCTGGTGCCAGAATAACGGCATCCTTGCGGAGGCGTGGAGCCCGCTGGGCAGCGGCGCTGTGCTGAAAAACGAGGCGCTCGCCGCCATCGCCGCCGGATACGGCAAAACCACGGCGCAGCTCTGCGTGCGCTTTGCCCTGCAGAACGGCATTCTGCCCCTGCCCAAATCCACGAACGCCGCCCGCATGGCTGCGAATAAAGAAGTGTTCGATTTCGAGATCAGCGAGGCGGATATGAAAGCCATCTTCGCGCTGCCGGAGCTCGGCTTCAGCACGTATCTGCCGGAGGACGCCCCCGCGGACGCGCTTGCCGAATAAGGAAGGAAACACCATGGAAATGAAGCATCTGGAGCCCTTTGCCTGGGGCTGTATGCATTCCCCGCGCGCGGACGCGGAGAGCCGCATCGCCAACGGCTTTTATACCTTTGCCGAGGAATACGAGATCAAAATCGATCCGAAGGACTGGTTCCCGGCGCCTTTGGACGGCATGGGCAGCTACGCGGTGAACTACGGCCGCGCCGACGGCATCGTGCTGAACGCCCGCAAACGCGACCGCAACATAGAGGCCTATCCCGAAATGGAAGAGATGATCAACGTGTATTACGATTATTTCTTCCCCTACGAAACCATGCGCGTGATCAGCAAATGCCGCACGCCGCAGCAGGAAAAGCTGGAGATCAACAAGTGCTGCTGGGCCGCCGGGGGCGGGCATTCCAACCCCGATTACGAAATGCTGCTGCGCATCGGCACGGACGGCGTCCGCGAAAAAATCGGGCGTTTTCGCAAGATCCATACGGACAAGGGCGTGCTTTACGACGCCTTCGAGCGCACGCTGGACGCTTTTGAGCTGTTGGCGCGGCGTTATAAAGAAAAAGCGCAAGAAATGCTTGCCGACGCGACCGCGGAGGACGCGCCGGTGCTCAGGCGCATTGCGAAGGCCTTCGGGCACGTGCCGCAGAAGGCCCCGCGGGATTTCTTTGAAGCCTGCCTGTTCTTCTGGTATGCCTTTGCGTTTCTGGATATCGATTCGCCCGGGCTCTTCGATTATGCCCTGGGCCGTTATTACGAAAACGACGACCCGGCGGATCGTTGGGCGTGTCTCGAAAAGCTGTGGGAGCTCTTCCATCAAACGCGCACGTGGAACCTTTGCGTGGGCCGCAGCGACGAATTCGGTAACGACTATACCTGCGCCCTGACCTACGACGTGCTGAAGATGGCGCGGGAAAAGCGCTACGATACGCCGAACCTCACACTGCGCCTGCATAAAAACTCCCCGGAAGCCCTCTGGCAGGCCGCGGCCGAAACGCTGGCCAGCGGCATCGGCATGCCCGCGATCTATAATGACGACTGCGTCTGCCCCGCGCTGGAAGCCATCGGCATTCCGGCCTCCGATTCGCATCTCTACTGTATGAACGGCTGCAACCAGATCGATATCTTCGGCAAGTCCCATATGGGGCTGGAGGACGGCGAGATCAGTGTTTGCAAGGCGCTGGAATTCGCGCTGTTCAACGGCGTATGCAAATTCAGCGAGGAAAAGCTGGGCGCCGACACCGGCGACGCGCGCGCATTCAAAACGTTTGACGAGCTGATGGCCGCCTATAAAAAGCAGATCGAATTCATGGCGGATTATATCACCGAAACCAGCAACAAGGCGCAGAAAATCTTCGCCGAATGGGCGCCCAACCCGTGGAAGAGCCTCACCGTGCAGGGCTGCATCGAAAAGGGGCTGGATTATAAAAACCGCGGCCCCATCTACGGCCACGGGCAGGTGCTGACGGAGGGCCTGCCGGACACGGCGGACGGCCTTGCTGCCGTAAAGCACTACGTATTCGACGAAAAGAAATATACCATGGCACAGCTCGTGGACGCGCTGGACAGGAACTTTGAGGGGTACGACGAGCTTTATCGCGACCTGTCGTCGTACCACAAATTCGGCAACGATATTGAGGACGTGGACGCGATCTACGCCGAAATTACAGACCATATTTACCGTTATTTCCAGACGAAGCAGACCTTCCGCGGCGGCGTGTTCGGCGTGGGCTGCTCCACCTTCCACCGCGCGCCCAACTACGGCTTCCACTGCGGCGCTCTGCCCAACGGCAAAAAGAAGGGCGAAAAGCTGCTGGCGGATTCCATCGGCGCCGTGCCTGGCTGCGACTGCGAAGGGCCTACGGCGCTGCTCAGCAGCGTGATGCGCGCCAACCAGTATCTGGCCACCAGCGGCAACGTGCTGCAGATGAAGTTCAGCAAGGCGCAGTTCGGCACCCCTGCGGGGCAGGCGGCGTTCATTGCGCTGGCCAAGGCCTATTTCGCGGGCGGCGGGCAGACGCTGCAGATCAACGTCGTTTCGCGCGAGGAACTGCTGGACGCGGTGGAGCACCCGGAACGGCACCGGAACCTCATCGTGCGGGTGGGCGGCTTCAGCCAGTATTTCGTAAAGCTCCCGCCGCCGCTGCAGGAAAACATCATAGCAAGGACGGAAGTAAAGCTTTGAGCACGGCGCGTATTTTCGATATCCAGCGGTTTTCGCTGCACGACGGCCCGGGCATCCGCACTACCGTATTTTTCAAGGGCTGCAATCTCAGGTGCCTCTGGTGCCACAATCCCGAATCGCAGCGCATCGGAAACGAACTGCTGTTTTATAAAGAAAAATGCGTGGGCTGCGGAGCGTGCAAGGCCGTGTGCGAACGCGCCTTTACGCCGGCGTGCAGAAACGAATGCGTCTGCGTTTCCGCGTGCAGACACGGGGCGCGGGAACAGAGCGGCAGGGAAGAGACCTTGGACGAGATCGTGCGCGTCTGCCTCAGGGACAGGCCTTTTTACGAAACCTCCGGCGGGGGCGTGACGCTCTCCGGCGGGGAACCGCTGCTGCAGCATTATGCCGCGTTTGAAATATTAGCGGCATGCAGGACGGAAAACGTGCATACCGCAATAGAAACGGCGGGCAACGTGCCGTGGGACGTCTTTGAACATGTGCTGCCGGTCACGGACCTGTTTTTGTTTGACCTCAAGGGGATGGATCCCGCTTTGCATCAAAAAAACACCGGCGTTTCCAACGAAGGGATATTGGAAAACGCGCGGCGGCTGGCTAAAACGGGGGCGGAGATCCGTTTCCGCATGCCCTACGTGCCCGGGTATAACGACGGGGAAGCGCCCGCCGTGGCCGGTTTTGCGTGGGAATACGGGTATCCGCTGGAACTGATGGCCTTCCATAATATCGCCGCGGGCAAATACGCGGCGCTGGGCAGAAAAAACGAAACGGCGGAAGTGATCCCGCCGTCGCCGGAGGAAATGCGCCGGCTGGCGGAAAGCCTCGGCGCGATCTACGATCCGGCGGGAGTGTGAAGCATGGGAAAAATCAAATTCGATGAAAACGCAAAGCTGAATCTGGTGCTGTGGGGCGATCCGCAGGTGTCCTCCGTTTACGTGCCGGAGCGCGCCGCCGCGTTTGACGCCGCCTGCGAGGCCGTAAGGGACGCCGACGGGACTGCGGACGCGGTACTGCTCACCGGCGATATTGCCGAATTCGGGCTGGAAAAGGATTACGAACTGGCGGCGGCGAGCCTTGCCAAGGCCGCGGGGAACGCGGGTCATATTCTGTGCGCCTCGGGCAACCACGACGTGCGCATCCGCCCCTTCCGGGGGCAGCTCCGGCGCTTCCGCGCGTTTCTGAGCGCGGTGCCGAAATCGTTGGAAACGGGTTACGACCGCTATTACAGCGCGACCGTGATCAACGGGTACCGCTTTATCGTGATGGGCGCGGACCGGAATTCCTTTGAATCCGCGTGGATCTCCAAAGCGCAGCTGGCGTTCGTGGAGGCGGAACTGAAAAAGGCCGCGGCGGAAGGGAAGCCAGCTTTCGTGCTGAACCATCAGCCCCTGAAAAAGACAAACGGCCTTCCACTGACGTGGGAAGGCCGCGGCGACTGGCGCGGGCAGGTGGGCCTGCAGAGCGACCGTCTGCGGAAGATCCTTTCTTCGTACGGCACGGTGTTTTACCTCACCGGCCACCTGCATTACGGCATCAGTGAATATAACGTGGAAAGCGACGGGAACCTGCACATGATCGCCGCCCCTTCCGTGGGCTGTGAGAACCACGGCCCCAACGCCGCTCCGGGGCAGGGCTTTGTGCTCTCTGTTTACGAGGATAAAGTGCTCGGCATGGGGTACGATTTTATTCACGCGGAACCGATGGATGAAACCGTGCCGAATGCGAAATTCGAAATTGAGTTATGATTTGGAATTTATCGCTGTGCTTGATTAATGATTAAAAATTAAAAATTAAAAATTTCGGAAGGGCTCGGCCCTTACCCGATTATATATGGCAAAATCGTAAGTATCGTCATTAAAATGCGGCTTCAGCCGCCACCTTAATTTTTAATTTTACATTTTTAATTTTAAGCATCCAGAAAAACTGAAGTTTTTAACCGCTTCACTCAAACAAAAAACTCCGATCGCTGACCGGAGTTTTTTTTGTGAATTTATTCTTCGTCCTCGGGCTTGGCCGGGATCACGACCTTGCCGTAGAGCGCGGCGCCGTCGGTATCCTTGCGGGGCTCGCGGGTCACACTGGGCTGATAGGCCTCGCGCTTGGGGCCTCTGCCGCCGTGGCCGCCTCTGCCGCCGTCACGGCGTCCGCCGTCGCGTCCGCCTCTGCCGCCGCCGCGGGAGGGATTGGTGGGGGTGACGCCCTCTTCCAGCGAGATGATCACTCTGCGGTTGGAATCGGAACCCACGGAATGGGAGGTGACGCCCTCAATGCCCTGCACGGTGGTGTGGATGATCCTGCGCTCGTAAGCGCTCATGGGCTCCAGACCTACGTTTTTGCCGTATTTCAGCACCTGACGCGCGGCTCTCTGGGCCTCGCTGCGCAGGTTCTGGCTGCGCTTCTCTCTGTAATCGCCCACGTTTACGGTGAGCTTGCGGTGCTTATCCTCGTTTACGCCCTTGTTCTCGGTCAGCCGCAGCAGATACTGCACGGCGTCCAGCGTTTCGCCTCTTCTGCCGATGAGCACGCGGTTTTCCTCACCGCAATCCAGCGTATAAATATATTCGTTCGTCGTTTCGTTCTTCTGCAGCGTGATTTCGCAGTGATCGATCTTCATGCCCGCAACCACCAGACGCAGGAATTTTACGGCCGCGTCGTCCTCGTTTACGGGGAGATCCGTGAATTTATCCTCTGCCTTGGGGGCAGCTTCCTTCCTGGGGGCTTCTGCTTTGGGTGCGTCCTTTTTCGGGGCGTCTTTTTTCGGAGCATCCTTCTTCGGGGCGTCCTTTTTCGGCTGGCCGTTCTTTTTCGGCTGCTGGGCCTGCGGCGCGCTCTTTCTTTCTTCCGTTCTGGCGGGTGCGGCGGGCTTGGGGTCCGGGACCTCGTACCATACGCGCACGATGGCGGCTTTCGCGCCGATACCGAAGAGGCCCTTCTTGAATTCCTGTACGGTATCGAAATGAAGCTCTGCTTCTTCAGGTGCGGCAAGACGCAGCTTTGCGTCCTCAACGGCTTCCTCGTAGGAATTGCCGGTACCGGTCTGTTCAATAATCATAGTCGTATTCCTTTCGTTCTTCGGCAGACAGCGGCCTGCCGGGTGCGTAATTTTCTGTTACTGCGCGTCCTTCTGCGCCTGAATCAGCGCCCGCGTCTTCTTCACGCTTTCTTCTCTGGAGCGCCGCTCAACGGTTTCGTCGATCATCTGCTGCGCTATAATATCCTCGGGTTTGTAGATCGCCGCCAGCGCTATCATCTGGATAAAGGAGAGCACGTTGGAGATGATCCAGTAAAAACCGATACCTGCGGGAAGAATGATAGCAAAGTATACGGAGATCGCCGGGGAGAAGAGCGTCATGCAGCCCATGGTGGGGTTCTTGGCCATTTCGGGGTTCGTTTTGCGCTGTTTGAGATAGGTAAAACCGGCGCTCAGCAGCGCGGTGACGCCCGCAAGGATCGGGATCAGGATCATAACGCTTTTGATGTTATCCTTGGGCACCTGCGTCAGGTCGATGCCGAAAATGTTGAAATGGTCGATGAAGCCCTGAATACGGGAGATGATATCTTCCGTAACGAGATTGCCGTTTTCCACCTGGCCGAGCGTATCCACCACTTCGGAAAAGCGGCCCAGAATATTGAGCTGCACGCGGGAGATCCCGCCTTTGGCGGCGTCCGCGGTGCCCGCAACGATATTGTAGGCGTTGGTGAGCACTTCGATGACGTCGGCTTTTAAGTTGAGCACGTATTGCAGCGGGGAATAGATGGCGCCGTACAGGCCCATCATAACGATCATCTGGAAAATCAGTGGCAGACAGCCCATCTGGCTGGCGCTGAAGCCCTCGCGCTGATAAAGCTCCTGCGTTTCCTGCTGGATCTTTTGCTGGGCTTCTCTGGTTTGCTGACCGGCGTATTTCGCGCGGATCTTATTGACCTTGGCCTGCAGACGCATCTGCTTGGCCGAGTTTTTCTGCTGGCTGATGGTGGTAGGCAGAAGGATCAGACGGAGAACAAAGGTAATGATCACGAGCGCTATCAGATAATTATGGAAGAGCTCGTAAAGCCATCCCAGCGCCAACCCGAACGGGTATGCTAAAACACTGTATAAAAACGTCATGCGTTAAGCTCCTTTGCTTTCGTCGTCGGTTTCTTCGGTACGTTTTCTGTACCGGATCTTTTTGAATTCCGGCACGGGATCTACGCCGCCCGGAAACAGCGGGTTGCATCTGAGGATCCTCAGCGCACCCAAAAGGGATCCGAAAAAAAAGCCGTATCGCTCTATGGCCTGATACGTATATTGCGAGCAGGTGGGGTAATAACGGCAGCGCGCGGGGAATAGAGGAGAAATTTTGCGCTGATAAAAAGAGATCATCCTGAGCGGAAGCTTTTCTTTCATTCAATAACACCTGCCGACCGGAGCTGCTGCTCCATGATCTGACGGATCTCCGTGCTTTTTTTACGGATGGTTTGCGTGCGGGCTACGAACACGATATCGTACCCGCCCCGGACCTGGGGGAGCATCTCTGTTGCCGCCCGGATCACTCTGCGCGCGCGGTTGCGCTGCACTGCGTTGCCGATTTTTTTGCTCGTCGTTATCCCTATACGACAAATTCCCGCGCGGTTTTTTAACACGTAGCTTACCAGCGCAGGATTTGTGTATGCTTTTCCGCGGGCGTATACCCGGCGGAAATCACTGTTGGTGTTCAGCGTAACGGACGTAAGCAAAACGATCTCGTCCCGGATCAGTAAGTGAGCTGCTTTCTGCCTTTGGCTCTGCGGCGGGCCAGCACCTTGCGGCCGTTGGCGGTGGACATTCTCTTGCGGAAGCCATGCTCCATCTTGCGCTGACGCTTCTTCGGCTGATACGTTCTTTTCATCGTTTAACCTCCATTCTTTTGTTTGCGTTGAAAAATCAGAGATATTTTTCTGCAGGATTAGAAAAAAGGTGCGATTCACCCTTTATTCCACAGTATCGTATTATATAACACACGCGGCGGCAATGTCAATACTTTCTTTTTTATTTATTATAAAAGGCTTTCAGTTAATTTTCAGAAAGACCTTGTATATTTTTTCAGAACCGTGTAAAATAAAAAAGCGGACTTTTTTACCGGGGGATACTGTTTTGAATAAGGAAGTTGTGGAAAAACGGCGCGCGATACTCATCAACGTTGCGTATATCGCTTTTATCGTTGCCGTATTTTACGTTGTAATAAAGGTTTTTTCGGGCATATTCCTGCCGTTTATCGCGGCGTTTCTGCTCGCGGCGCTGATCCAGCGGCCCGTGAAATTCCTCAGCCGGAAAACCCATATCGGCAGGGGGCCGGTGAGCGCGGTATTCGTGCTGCTGCTGATCGGCGCGATCGGGCTGCTGCTGTTCCTGCTGGGCAACCGTATTTTCCTGCGGGTGCGCGGCTTCTACGATTACATTATGCTGCGCATGCAGAATCTGCCGGAGTTTTTCGAGGATATCAAGGAATGGCTCGTGAACGCCATCGGTTTTCTGCCCGCGGGCGCAAGGGATTCGCTGACGCAGAGCATCACCGTGTTTTTTGACGATCTGATCGAAAACGGCTTCGAGGGCTTCTCGCTTTCCGGCATCGGCATCGATTGGTCCTCGCTGCTCTCGCACGGGGCCGGCGCCGTAAAGGATACCGTGGTGCAGATCCCCAGCGTGCTCATCGGCATCGTGATCTCCATCGTGGCCGCCGTGTTCATGACCATTGAGTACGACGAGATCCTTGCTTTTATCGCCCGGCAGCTGCCCGCGCATAACCGCGCAAAGCTGAAAACGGCCCGTACCGTGGCGGTATCCACGCTCAAAAAGATGCTGAAGGCCTACAGCCTGATCGTGCTGATCACCACCACGGAGCTTTGCATCGGCTTCTATATTATGAAGCTGCTGAAGATCTTTGATTCCGATTATATCATCTTTATTTCCATTATCATCGCCATCATCGATATCATTCCCGTGCTGGGCACCGGCACCGTGCTGATCCCGTGGGCCCTGTATTCGCTGGTCACCGGCAGCGTGCCGATGGGTGTGGGGCTGCTCGTGATGTACGCCGTGATCCTCGTGATCCGCCAGGTGATCGAGCCCAAGCTGGTGGCCGGGCAGGTAGGCGTTTCGCCCATCGTTACCATTATCGCCATGTACATGGGCACCAAGCTGTTCGGCGTGCTGGGCTTCTTCGTGCTGCCCTTTACCGTGGTGATCGTAAACCAGCTGAACAAAGAGGGCGTGATCCATCTGTATAAAGTCAAAGATTCTCAGACCGCGGACAGCGCGGACCCGCCGGCCGCCGCGCAGACGCCTTCTGACACCCCGGCGGAGGATGTCAAAAATACGACGGATCCCGCATAGATGTTAAAAATTTATAAACAAAATTTGTACAATTTATTAAAAAATCGCGTTAATTTTCTATTTTGGAAAAATAAATCGATTTTGATGTGATAATATTATGCACAGCTTTCGATAGGGAGGTATATTCCATGCTGCAAGCTTTATTACAGACCCTTGCCAATCTCGGTTTTGATTCCGAAGCGATCAACGAATCCTTCAACGGCATTATGACCACCATCCGTTCCGGCGATACCGGTTCTCTGGACGGCTTGGTAGGTATGTTCAAAGGGCTGCTCTCCGCCTTTACGGGCGTGGATCAGACGCAGCTCAGCCTGATCGCGAATTCGGTGCTTACCAGCGTGCTGGAGCTGCTCTCCAACACCGGCACTTCCAGCGTGCTTTCCACCATCACCGGCGCATAATCAACCGAACATTCAAAAAGGTACCGCGGCGCGGTACCTTTTTTTGTTGGAATTTGTCGCTCGATACGACAAATTCCAAAGTTTTGAGCATTTAGTTTTGAGCATTCTGTGTTTGCAGCTTTTTCTCAACACTCAATACTCAATACTCAGCATAAAATGGAAGTTTTACGATTCGGGAAGGCGGGCCAGCAGCGCGGCGCCGTTTTCCTTCAGCCAGCCGTGCCAGCGGTCGTATTCCGGGAACACGCGCTTTACCTCGGCGTAGAAGCGGGCGGAGTGGTTCATCTCTTTGCGGTGGGCCAGCTCGTGCACCACAACGCTGTCGATCACCTCGGGCGGAGCGAGCATCAGAAGGCAGTTGAAATTCAGGTTGCCTTTCGAAGAGCAGCTGCCCCAGCGCGTATGCTGGTTCCGGATCGTGATGCGCCCGTAGGTGACGCCCATTTGCTTTGCGTAAAAGGCCACGCGCCCGGGGATATAGGCCATGGCCTGTTTTGCCAGCATCTCCAGTGCTTCCCACGACAGACGGTCCGCCGCGCCGGCGGCGCTGTTTCGGACGGCGGCTGCGGAATGTTTTTCGATCCAGTCCCTGTGTTTAATTACGAATCTTTCGATCTCGGCGTCGCTGAGATGCAGCGGCGCGCGCACCACAACGCCCTGCGGCGTGATCTGGATGGCCAGCGTTTTGCGGTTGCTGCGTATCACTTGATAATCCATTCGTTTCATCTCCGCGCACATTATAACACCGCGTATGTAAATTTACAATAAAAATCGGAAAACCGCTTTTCCCGCGCGGCCGTTTGTGCTAAAATGAATGCAAGAGGTGGTTTTATGACGCAGGAAGAACTCAGAAAACTGATTTCCGAAATGACGGTGGAAGAAAAGGTGAGCCAGCTCACGAATTCCGCCGCGGCGGTAGCCCGTCTCGGCATTCCGCAGTACAACTGGTGGAACGAGGCGCTGCACGGGGTGGCGCGCGCGGGCACGGCCACGGTATTTCCGCAGGCCACGGGGCTGGCGGCCGCGTTCGATACGGAACTGATCGGCAAAATCGGCGCGGTGATCGCCGAGGAGGGCCGCGCCAAGTATAACGACGCGATCCGCCGGGACGATCACGCCCAGTATTACGGGCTCACCTACTGGAGCCCCAACGTGAACATCTACCGCGATCCCCGCTGGGGCCGCGGGCAGGAGACCTACGGCGAGGATCCGTATCTCACGGCCCGCCTGGGCGTCGCTTTTATCAAAAACGTGCAGCAGCGCGGCGGAAAGCACCTGAAGGCGGCCGCCTGCGCCAAGCATTTTGCCGTGCACTCCGGCCCTGAAAACCTGCGGCACGGCTTTAACGCCGAAGTCGGCGAAAAGGACCTGAGAGAAACCTATCTGCCCGCGTTTGAGGCCGCCGTAATGGAGGCCGGGGTGGAGGCCGTGATGGGCGCGTACAACGCCGTCAACGGCGTGCCCTGCTGCTGCAACGCCTATCTGCTGCGGGATATCCTGCGCGGGGAATGGGGCTTTGAAGGCCACGTGGTTTCGGACTGCGGCGCGATCTGCGATATTTACGAAAACCACAAATACGCGGATTCACCGGAAGCCGCCGCCGCGGCGGGCATCAAGGGCGGCTGCGATCTGAACTGCGGCGACGTTTACGAAAAGCTGACCGACGCCTACGAGCAGGATCTGGTGACGGAGGACGATCTGGACGAAGCGCTTTTGCACCTGTTCGGCACACGCAACCGCTTAGGGATGCTGGGCGAAGAAACGGAATTCGACGGTATCCCGCTTTCCGTTGTGGCGTGCCCGGCGCATAAGGCGCTGGCGCTGCAGGCCGCCGAGGACAGCTTCGTGCTCTTAAAAAACGACGGCGTTCTGCCCATGAAAAAAGAAAAGATCCGCAAGCTCGCGGTGCTGGGGCCCAACGCCAATTCTCTTGAGGTGCTGCTGGGCAACTATTTCGGCATCCCCACGGAATATTCTACGCCCTTTGCCGGGATCAAAGAATATCTCGGCGGCGCGGCCGAGGTGGTGACCGCCCGCGGATGCAAGTATTTTGAAGAGGACGTGGATGCGGGCTACTCGCTGGAAAAGCTGGTACGGGATGCGGACGCCGTGGTGCTGTGCATGGGCCTGACGGCGGATTACGAGGGCGAACAGGGCGACGCGAACAATCCCTACGCCTCCGGGGACCGCCTGGATATCGCGCTGCCGAAAGCGCAGAAGGACTTTATAAAAACCGTTGCCGCGTATAACAAAAACGTGATCCTGCTCAATTTCTCCGGCGGCGCTACCGCCTTCGGCGAGGATCTTGATTTCGCCCGCGCCGCAGTGCAGTGCTGGTACCCGGGCGAGCAGGGCGGCAGAGCCATCGCAAGGCTGTTGTTCGGCGAGGTTTCTCCCTGCGGCCGTCTGCCCGTTACGTTCTACCGCGGCACGGCGGATCTGCCGGATTTCTGCGATTACTCCATGAAAAACCGCACCTACCGCTATTTTACCGGCGATCCCGAATTCCCCTTCGGCTACGGGCTTTCGTATACGTCCTTTGCCTATTCGGATCTCCGCACAGAAACACAGGGCGATGCGCTGGTCGTCCGCGTCACCGTGACCAATACGGGCGATTATGACGGCAAGGAGGCCGTGCGTCTGTTCCGCAGCGAGGTAAACCCGCCGGAAAACCAGCCGATCAAAAGCCTGATCCGCTTTGAAAAAGTATTTCTGAAGGCGGGCGAAAGCAAAGAGGTCTGCTTTACCGTGCCCGCGGAGGAGAGCTTCCGTTATAACGCGGCGGGCAAAAAGGAATCTCTGCCGCACGGGGCGTTCCGCTACTTTACCGAACCGTAAAACCGTTTGACGAATAAGAACGGTTGTGATATGATAAAACTATACGAAGAAAGGAAGTTGTTGATATGAAAAAAAGCGTTCAGAAAATCTTTGCCTGCCTTCTGGCGGCGCTGCTGCTGGCAAGCGTAGGCATGCCTGCGTTTGCGGAGGGCGAAACGCCCGTATTCAAGGCGCACGTGGTGGGAAAAACCGAACTGTGCGACGAGACGACGCCCGTTTACGTGGTTCCGGGGGAGACCGTACTGGTGTGGTTCGACCTGCAGGAGGCGGACGACGTGTATATCCCGGGCTGGATCTCCAAAACACTGACGGAAAACGGTTTTGAACTGGCCTACGATCCGGAATTTGCGGAAGAGAATTACTGCGCCAAAGTGACCGTGCCTTCAAATCTGGCCGAAGGCGCCAAAGGACTGCTGGAGATCAACTGGTATCTTCTTTCTGAGTTTTACAGTGTGTATAAAGGCCGCTGGGACGTAGCGCCGATCTATTACACGCACCACCTCACGTTTGTTGTGGCATCAGCCGCCGCGCCCGCGTTTACGGATTCCGATACGGCCAAAGAGACCGACGGCAAAATATCCACGCTGGAAGGCATTACCGCGGATGAACTGCTGGCACAGGCGCCGGGCGGTACGCTGCTCAACGCCGAAGCGCAGGCTGTGGTAGGGAAGCTCTCCGTGTGCTCCGGTATGGTGCTGAAGCTCGCCGACGGCAGGGAACTGACCGTGATCGTAAAGGGCGATAACGACGGCGACGGCAAGGTGACCACCAACGACGCCCGCAACGCCCTGCGGGCCGCCATCGGGCTGGATCATCCCTACGACTGGCAGATCGCCGCCAGCCTTATAAAGAGCACGGAAAAGGTCGGCACCGAGGACGCGAGAAGCATTCTCCGCGCATCGATCGGACTGGATAAATTCGTACTCGCAAAATAATTAAGAATGAAAAATTAAAAATTCAGAATTGTCAGCTGCTGCCGGTCATTACAACTTATAAACAACACAAAACCGCCTCCGGATCAGAGGCGGTTTTTGAATGATTTGTTTTTTTGCCTCTTCACGGAAAGTTGGGGGATTTTGTGCTTCGCACTTAGGGAAACCCCCGGCGAGGGTTTCCCTAAAACCTTTCCTGCGCTTGTATAAGCGCAAAGATTTCGCCCGCTGCGGCGGGCGACCGTGGGCGCT
>JAEEGL012324906.1_pt1 | contig 15148 bp, 13 predicted proteins | sample 9134231 | NCBI WGS metagenome assembly JAEEGL01 (sample SAMN16246548, study PRJNA631951) | gut metagenome | biome: gut microbiome; feature: rumen; material: fiber-attached | host: Bos | place: Iran: Karaj | collected 2018-10 | reverse complement strand
TGCACTGTTTTACGACAATTCAGGACAGAAAGGACCGGACGGATACAGTGGGAAAAAGAGCGATTCTTATAGTAATGGACAGTTTCGGGATCGGAGAGGAGCCGGATGCGGCTGATTTCGGGGATGCCGGGACCAACACATTAAGATCATGTACAAAAAGCGAATATTTCAGGGCACCAAACCTGGCAAGGTCAGGCCTTTTTTCGATAGACGGGGTTGAGACGGCACGCAACATCCCCGAAACCGGGATCAGACCGACGGGAAGCTATGCGCGTCTGCGGGAAGCGTCAATGGGAAAAGATACCACTATAGGACACTGGGAGATAGCGGGACTGATCTCGCCGCAGCCCCTGCCTACATATCCCGAAGGGTTCCCGGATGACGTTATAAAGGAGTTTGAAACAAAGACGGGGAGAAAGGTTCTGTGCAATCTTCCGTACTCCGGAACGAAGGTCATAAACGATTACGGCGATGAGCATGTTGCAACCGGTGATCTTATTGTATATACTTCGGCGGATTCCGTATTCCAGATAGCTGCGCATGAAGATATAGTGCCTCCGGAGGAGCTATACGACATCTGCAGGACGGCGAGGGCTATACTTACAGGAAAGCACGGGGTAGGCAGGGTCATTGCAAGACCGTTTACCGGAACGAGCGGGAACTATACGAGGACACCGAGAAGACATGATTTTTCGCTCCTACCACCGAAGGACACGATGCTGGATGTTCTTTCGGCAAACGGAAAGGATGTAATAGGAATAGGAAAGATCCATGATATTTTTGCGGGGAAAGGCCTTACGGAATATACATATACGTCCGGAAACGAGGACGGTATTCAAAAGACGCTTGAATATATGGAAAAGGATTTTGACGGCCTGTTGTTTGTCAATCTCGTGGATTACGACATGCTGTACGGACACAGACGTGATATAGACGGCTATGCCAAGGCTGTAGCATATTTTGACGATAAACTGCCTGAAATTGTCGCTAAGCTTCGCGATGATGATATTCTCATGATAACTGCCGATCACGGCTGTGATCCGGGATATCTTGCTACGACCGATCATACGAGAGAGTATGTTCCGCTCCTGTGCTGCGGCAGGGACTTTGAACCTGCGAAGAACACGAAGGGCGGGAATCTTGGGACAAGACCGACGTTTGCAGATATCGCCGCATCCGTGCTGACTTTCCTGGGCCTGAAAGAGGAAGAGATCGCAAAGATTTCCGGCGAAAACATACTGTAAAAGTGCCGCAAACAGGAAAAAGAACAGCACAACTGTCATAAATTGACATAGTGATAAATATCAACGTTATTTAACGATGTAAACAATATATAGTGCCACAAGCGGTATATGACACGAAAAAGCACATTAAATAACGCGAACGAATATGTATAAATGTGACAAAATGTTCCGACCGGTACAGTCAACGTGAAAATCATATAAAATACACATGTAATTTAACATAAAAAGGACAAAATACCATCATGGCAGACAAGAATCTGAAAAGCGAGATAGAAAAGAGAAGGACTTTTGCGATCATTTCACATCCCGATGCAGGTAAGACAACACTGACGGAAAAGTTTCTCTTATACGGGGGTGCTATCAACCTCGCAGGATCCGTAAAGGGTAAGGCGACCGCCAGACATGCAGTATCGGACTGGATGGAGATAGAGAAGGAGAGAGGTATATCGGTTACTTCTTCTGTGCTTCAGTTTAATTACGGAGGATTCTGCATCAATATCCTAGATACGCCCGGACACCAGGATTTCTCCGAGGATACGTACAGAACACTTATGGCTGCCGACTCGGCGGTCATGGTAATAGATGCGGCAAAGGGTGTCGAACCCCAGACGAGAAAGCTTTTCAAAGTCTGCGCGATGCGCAAGATCCCGATCTTTACGTTCATGAACAAGCTCGACAGGGATGCAAGGGATCCGTTCGAACTGCTTGACGACATAGAGAATGAGCTTGGGATACCGACGTGTCCGATGAACTGGCCTATCGGCTCGGGTAAGGACTTCAAAGGTGTATATGACAGGGAAAACGAGAGCGTTGTCGTTTATTCCGACACACAAAAGGGTACAAAGGAAGGTCATGCCGAGATCATCCCGCTTTCCGATAAGGAAAAGCTTCTCGAGGTGCTCGGACAGATCGCCTTCGATAAACTTATGGAAGACGTGGAGCTTCTTGACGGAGCCGGCAGCCCGTTCGATCAGGACGAGGTGGATGCCGGAATGCTCTCCCCCGTTTTTTTCGGGTCGGCCCTGACAAACTTCGGTGTTGAGATATTCCTTAAGAATTTCCTGAAAATGACGACCACACCGCTCCCGAGGACTGCGGATACCGGAGTGATAGATCCGGTGTCGGATGATTTCTCGGCTTTCGTATTCAAGATACAGGCTAACATGAACAAGGCTCACCGCGACAGGATAGCTTTTATGCGTATCTGTTCAGGAAAGTTTTGCGCAGGAATGGAAGTTTTGCATGTTCAGGGAGAAAAGGTCATGCGCCTGTCACAGCCCCAGCAGATGATGGCAAGCGAACGTCACATAGTCGATGAGGCATATGCAGGGGACATAATCGGTGTCTTTGATCCCGGGATATTCTCGATCGGGGATACAGTCACCTCGCCCAATACGAAATTCGCATATGAAGGGATCCCTACATTTGCGCCCGAACATTTCGCAAGAGTGCGTCAGATAGACACGATGAAGAGAAAACAGTTTGTAAAGGGAATAACCCAGATTGCCCAGGAAGGCGCGATACAGATATTCCACGAGCTGAACACCGGTCTTGAGGAGATAATCGTGGGAGTTGTAGGTGTGCTTCAGTTTGAAGTGCTCAAGTACAGGCTCGAGAATGAGTATAATGTAGAGATCAAAATGGATACGCTTCCGTATGAGCACATAAGATGGATAGCTAACCGTGATATAGATATCGACAAGCTGACCGGAACATCGGATATGAAGAAGGTCACTGATCTTAAGGACAGACCGCTCCTGCTGTTCGTGAACAGCTGGAGCATAGGTATGACACTCGACAGAAATGAGGGACTGGAACTTGAAGAGTTCTCGCGAAACTAGGCGTGCGAACAAAATAGCATACGTTATAATAACAGCACTGATCTTTCAAAACCTTTGCGGTTGCGGCGCTTCCACACTTATCCCCGATGACGATGATTCCGAGCTGACGATCCTGTCCGCCTCACCTGTTTCTGATGATGACGATGATGATAAGCAATCAAATTCGATCAAAGTCATAGATATTAACGGGGACGTTCATGAAACGAGTGTCAGTGTCATTGAAGAGTCGGAGGAAGAGGACAATCAGTCGTCGGCGCTTCCGGCAGTAAACCTTGCGCAGGTTGCCCAGAACCTGACGGTCGCAAATGATCAGTATTTTGCGTATGGCGAGCTTACAGAGTCGTGCAAGAACTGCTATCGGGAGATATATGCGATACTCGTTGACGTGCTTGATCACGTTGAGCTTTCGAGTAAGGATCCTGATGAGATCGATCTGGCATTCCGTGCCGTCATGGTTGATCATCCCGAGATCTTTTACGTAAAAGGATATTCCATCGGAAAATACATGAGTGGCAATGTTCTCAAAAGAATTGTTTTTTCGGGAACATATACGCTTTCAAAGGAGGAAGTAGAAAAAAAGCGCATCGAGGTCGATTCCTACGTCGAACGATGTATATCCGGATGCCCGTCGGGAGCCGGTGATTACGAGAAGATCAAATATGTATACGAATATCTGATCAATAACAACGAATATGTTCCGGATTCAGAGAATAATCAGAATGTTCTGAGCGTTGTCGAAAACGGTGAGACGGTATGTCAGGGCTACACGAAGGCCATGCAGCTGATACTTAACAGGATGGGTGTGTTCTGTACACTTGTAAACGGTAAGGCATGCGGCCGTAACGGCGTGCCCTCAGCCGGCGAACTGTCGGATGCCGCGAATGCCGAATGGGGTGGTCATGTATGGAATATCGTCAGGTGTAACGGTGTTTTCTATAACGTTGATGTTACGTGGGGGGATGCTGTAATAACCCTTCAGAGCAACGACGGTACGTTGTCGAGGGATATCAGGGTCAATTATGAATTCTTCCTTGTGGATGATGCGAGCCTTGACGAAACACACGATCCCGAACCCGTTGTAAAAATGCCGAGGTGCAATTCAATGGAGGACAGTTATTACCGCCATGAAGGGCTGTACTTTACAGGTATAGACATCGATCAGTTCCGCAGGGCATTTGAATCCGCCTATGCTTCAGGTGAAGAGTATATTTTCCTTAAAGCGGACAACCCGGAGGTTTTTTCCGCCATGGAAAAGCATCTGTTCAACGATCAGAGGATATTTGATTATATGGGAAAGACCAACGTCAAGTATGTGGAGTTTCCCGACAGAAATTTGATCATGATTTCGCTATGAAAATAGCCGTTGTTGTGTTAAAATCATTTGTAACGTTTTTTCTAAAGAATAGTATCATCCGGAGGGAATATCTATGGAAGAGAATTATGCTGTATGTGATGACGTTCTTGGCGATGTCAGGATAAGCGACGAAGTAGTTGCCAACATTGCGGTTATCGCGGCAGGAGAGATAGACGGGGTTTCGTATGTGGTGGGTGATACCAAGCCCAACGAGCTCAAGAATATTGTCGGAATGAAGAATTATTCCAAGGATATCAGAGTTGAGGTCTGTGACAGGATAGTGTCCGTTGATATGGCGATCGCGGTCAAATACGGATTCTCACTTCCCAAGGTAGGAAAAGCAGTTCAGGAACGTGTAAGGACTTCGATCGAAAACATGACGGGACTCGAGGTGTCCGATATCAACGTCCGTATTGCAAGCGTGGATCTCAAATAAGGAATCTCAGGTAAGACATAATGACCAGATCTCTTGTCAGGGAGCATCTTTTCAGACTCCTGTTTCGAATAGAGTTTAATCCGCCACAGGACATGCCGGATCAGGTACGCCTGTATTTTGAGGACGGTTTTGCAGAGGATGACTTAAAGAGCACGGGTTCTGATGTTTCCGACAAGGACAGGAAATACATCACCGATAAGTACGAACAGATAATCGGTCATCTTCCGGAATTGGATGAAAAGATAGATAAGTCGGCGAAGGGTTGGAGCATCACGCGAATAGGCAAGGTCGAACTGGCGGTGCTTCGGCTGGCCGTATATGAGATGCTGTACGATGATGACATCCCGGTAGGGGTTGCCATTGACGAGGCGGTGGAACTTGCCAAAAGATTCGGCGGCGATTCATCGGGACCGTTTGTGAACGGTATACTTGCAGCACTTTCCAAGTAGTTGTTCTATGAATATTTATACTGTCGGGCAGATCAATGCCTATATCAAGAATATGTTTTCGCAGGATTATTTCCTGCAGTCTGTTATCGTAGCGGGAGAAGTAAGCAATATTACCTACCACTCCTCAGGTCATATTTATTTCACATTGAAAGATGAAACCGGAATACTCTCTGCCGTCATGTTCAAGTCGAATGCCATGAAGATGACATGGCAGATAAAAAAAGGCGACAGGATAGAAGCTGCGGGCTCGGTAGGTACATATGAAAAAAACGGCGATTATCAGCTCTATGTAAAAAGCGTACAGAAAGCCGGAGCGGGTGCGCAACACGAGGAGCTTGAGAAACTCAAGAAAAGACTTGAGGAAAAAGGGATGTTTTCTGCCACGTATAAACAGAGCATCCCGAAATATTCGTTCAGGGTCGGAGTTGTGACATCTCCCACGGGTTCCGTGATACATGATATCAGACAGGTCGCCGCAAGGCGCAATCCCGGAGTCGAGATTGTTCTTTGCCCGGCATCGGTTCAGGGTGACGGAGCGGCTGCCTCGATAATAAACGGGATCAATACACTTGTTAATGAGGGCGTTGATGTCATCATTGTCGGGCGCGGGGGAGGAAGCGAAGAGGATCTGTCTGCGTTCAACGACGAAGCGCTTGCAAACGCGATCTTTGACTGTGCGGTCCCGATAGTTTCGGCTGTGGGACACGGGGATGATGAGTCGATCACCGATCTGGTAGCCGATGTCCATGCGCCGACACCGTCTGCCGCCGCAGAAATGACCGTGTTCATGTTTGAAGATTTTGTCCGTGATGTCAACATGCGTATGATGACGATGGAACAGGGTATGCGAAGACGCCTGGAAAGAGCCCGTGCAGGAGTATCGCAGAGGGAGCTTCGGATGAATGCGCTCAGCCCTTCATCCAAGGTTAAACTTCATAAAATGGCATATTCCGCACGCATCGAGAGGATCGAAGCCCTTATGAGAAAGAGGCTTGATCATTCAAAGCACAGGATGGGCATATATCTGGAAAAATACAAAGCCCTGAACCCGGTAGAAAAGATAGGGCACGGATTTGCAGCTGTGACTGACGAGGGCGGACACAAGATAACGGATGTTACCAAGGTTAAACCCGGCGATAATCTGAGGCTGACCATGCGGGAAGGCCTGATAGAGGCAACCGCCACCAGGGTGGAAAAGAGGGATTAGATGACACTCGAAGAAACATTTGAGAAAATTGATGAAGTAATGGAGAAACTCTCTGACGACGATATGCCGCTTGAAGAATCATTCGGCGTATACAAGGAAGGCATGGAGCTTCTTGATAAATGTAAAAAGATCATTGAGGACGTGGAAAAGAAAGTCGAAGAGCTGTCCGGCGGTGATGACGAGTCTGATGAGGAGTGACATGGAATGATACTGGATTCCATCAATAAGACAAATGACATAAAGGATGTCGGCCCGGGCGATCTTGACGAACTGGCGCAGGAGATAAGGGATTTCCTTATCGAGAAGATAAGCGTGAACGGAGGGCATCTCGGCTCGAACCTCGGTGCCGTTGAACTTACGATGGCGCTTCATCTTGCAGCGGATCTTCCGAGAGACCGTATAGTCTGGGATGTCGGACATCAGAGTTACACCCATAAGATTCTTACGGGGCGTAAGGATGAATTTGACAAGCTCAGGAAATACGGAGGACTTTCGGGTTTCCCCAAGAGACGTGAATCCGTCTGTGATGCGTTTGATACCGGACATTCGTCGACATCGATCTCGGCCGGACTCGGACTTGCCAAGGCAAGGGATCTTGCCGGGGATGATTACGGGGTATTTGCCGTTATCGGGGATGGTGCGCTTACAGGCGGAATGGCTTACGAGGCGCTCAACAACGCGGCGGATCTTAAGACCAACTATGTTATAGTACTTAATGACAATAATATGTCGATAGCTGAAAACGTCGGCGGCGTGTCAAGTTATCTGCAGGATATAAGAACGGCTGATGCTTACAGGAATTTCAAGATGGGACTTGAGGATGCCCTGAATAAATTCCCGGGTGGTGAAGCTGTTGTTGATAAACTCAAGAAATACAAGAGCAGTTTTAAACAGCTCGTTGTCCCCGGAATGTTTTTCGAGGATATGGGGATAACATATCTCGGCCCCGTTGACGGCCATGACATTAAAGCGATGGTCAAGGTTTTCAAAGAGGCAAGGCGCTATCCGAAATGCGTGATCGTGCATGTGCTGACACAGAAGGGAAGGGGATATGCCCCGGCCATACGTCATCCGGCCAGATTCCACGGCGCGGAACCGTTTGATATAGAAACGGGTCTTCCGGCGGTTAACAGGACAAAGGCAAATTATACCGATGTGTTCTCGACCGTTGTGATAAAGCTGGGCGAGCGTAATCCTAACGTGTGCGCGATAACGGCTGCGATGCCTGACGGAACCGGGCTCAAGCGGTTTTCCAGAAAATTCCCCGAGAGGTTTTTTGATGTCGGTATAGCGGAGGAGCACGCCGTTACTTTTGCCGCGGGACTTGCCGCAGGCGGATTTGTCCCGATAGTTGCGATATATTCATCGTTTCTTCAAAGAGCGTATGACCAGATCATACACGATGTCTGCATTCAGGGCCTGCATGTCATATTTGCGATCGACAGGGCCGGTATCGTCGGTGCGGACGGTGAGACACACCAGGGAATATTCGACCTGTCGTATCTGTCTTCGATACCCAACATGACTGTGATGGCCCCCAAGAATAAGTGGGAACTGTCCGACATGCTCAAGTTTGCGGTTAAATACGACGGACCGATCGCGATAAGATATCCGAGAGGTCTGGCATATGACGGACTTGAAGAATACAGAAAGCCTGTCATTTACGGGCAGAGCGAGATCATATATGAGGAATCCCAGATAGCGATAATGGCTGTCGGCAGCATGGTAAAGGTTGCCGAAAGGGTCAGGGAGGTTCTCAAAGAGAAGCACGGATTGCATGTATCCCTTGTAAATGCGCGATTTGTCAAACCTGTTGATGGTGAGATGGTCTCATATCTTGCAAAACAACACAGCCTTATAGTTACTATGGAAGAAAACGTACAGTGCGGCGGGTTCGGTGAACATATAAGAGCTTATGCGGATGATAACGAGATTGGCGTGCGTATACTGGTATGCGCACTTCCCGATGATTATGTCGAGCATGGAAACGTTAGTGTCCTGGCTCATGAGGTCGGGATAGACTGCGATTGCCTTGTGGAGAAAATACTCAATGAAACAACGCCTTGACGTTATTCTTGTAAACAGGCAACTGGCAAGATCGAGAGAGCATGCAAAAGCCCTGATCATGAGCGGGAACGTGTTTGTAAAAGGAGTGCGCGAGGACAAGGCCGGCACTTCTTTTGACGAAGATATCGAAGATATCATTGTGAAGGATAATTCGCTCAAATATGTCAGCCGGGGAGGACTCAAGCTGGAAAAAGCCCTTGCGGAGTTTCCCATAGATCTTGAGGGGAAGATTTGCATGGATATAGGAAGCTCTACCGGAGGATTTACCGACTGCATGCTGCAAAACGGAGCCGCTAAGGTCTATTCGATCGATGTCGGGCACGGACAGCTGGCATGGAAACTCAGAAATGACGAACGTGTTGTTTGCATGGAAAAAACGAACTTCCGTTACGTAACAGTTGATATGATACCTGATATGATCGATTTCGCGTCTGCAGATGTATCGTTCATCTCGCTCGATAAGATACTGCCGGCGGCATATCCGCTGCTTAAGAGGCATGCTATGCTCGTATGTCTGATAAAACCGCAGTTTGAAGCGGGCAGGGAGCAGGTAGGCAAGAAAGGTGTAGTAAGGGATGCCAAGGTACACGAAGAGGTCATAGAGAAGATCATCGATGTGGCCGGAGAGTGCGATCTTGCACCGTTGGGACTGTGCCATTCACCGATAAAAGGCCCCGAGGGTAACATAGAGTATCTTATCTGGCTTGAAAAAGACGGGGTAAGCCGGGCGGAAGAACTGAGGAACAACATTAAAATAACGGTCGATACGGCATTCGAGAGGTTATAGATGAACAGGTTTTTTGTGATCACAAACGAAAGCAGGGATCCCGGCGCCGAGATAGCGCAGCAGATCGCGGGATACTTAAGATCAAAGGGCTGTATATGCGATCATGTCTCGATAGAAAGGGACAGAGATCCTCAAAGCGAAGAGATAGTCAGGATCAGGGAACTTTCCGATGATATTGAGGCAGTTCTCGTGCTCGGAGGAGACGGGACGTTCATCCAGTGCGCAGGTCTTCTGGCACCTAGAAACATTCCGATGATCGGAGTCAACCTCGGACATCTCGGATACCTTGCAGAAGTCGAGAAGGAAAAAATAACGCCTGCTCTCGACAAACTTATAAACGACGATTACGAGATAGTTGACAGGATGCTGCTTTCAGGAACACCTGTTATCGACGGTAAAAGCCTTGGCGGGTATTATGCGGTTAACGACATTGTAGTCAAAACCGCCGGATCGAGTGTGGGCAGTTTTACGATAGAAGTAAACGGAACATATCTCACGACGATCTCGGGGGATGGGGTGATAGTTGCCACGCCTACCGGATCGACTGCATATAATATGTCAGCCGGAGGACCTATTATCGAACCCGGTTCTTCGATGATCGTTGTTACTCCCATATGTCCGCTTGAGGTAGTGAGTCGTTCGGTCGTCCTCTCGGCAGCGGATACTGTTGTCATCAGGCTGGCAAGACCCGCCGGAAGACGCATAAGGGGCACGGGGGTCTACTTTGACGGAGCCGTCGAAATGCCTCTTTCCAATGAAGACGAGGTAGTCATCAAAAGAGCGGAAGCATCGGTCAAACTGATCAAATTAAGCCGTGAGAGTTTTCTTGAGGTACTCTCCAGGAAGATGGGATAAAGATCTTATGAAGAATTACCGCCACCAGAAGATAATGGAGATAATAGAACAGACTGAGGTCGAGACACAGGAGGAGCTGGCACAGCTTCTGTCTCAGGCCGGTTTTAACGTGACCCAGGCTACGGTTTCGCGCGACATCAGGCAGCTTAATCTTCGAAAAGTCCCTTCCGCATCAGGCAGGCAGTGCTACGCTTTTGCCGGAAAGGAATCGTTTGACGGAGACAGGCTTGTCGGAATATTGCGCGCCGGATTCGTTTCCATGGAAGCGGCCTCCAACATACTTGTCATCAAGACTGTATCGGGAATGGCAATGGCCGTTGCGGCTGCTATAGATTCCCTTAACATCCCGAAGATGGTCGGATGCATAGCGGGGGATGATACGATAATGTGTGCGATCCGCTCATGCGAGGATGTTGCCGAGGTAGCGGATATGATCGAACACATGGCAGGAGGAGAGAATTAGTGCTCCAAAGCATTCATGTAAAAAACATAGCGCTCATCGATGATGTCGAGATCGACCTTTCTGACGGACTTAATATCCTCACGGGTGAAACGGGTGCAGGCAAGTCCATAATAATCGATTCCGTGAACTTTGCCCTCGGATGCAGGATGAATACCGATGTGGTGAGGGATAACAGCGAATATGCTCTTTCGGAGCTTGTTTTTTCCGTTGATGATGACAGGACACGGAAAGCACTGGAAGATCTTGATGTTATGTTAACTGACGACAAGGTTATTTTGCAGCGTCGTATCGTAAAAGGAAAATCATCTTGCAGGGTAAACGGGGAGACTGTACCGGCATCGCTTATACGTGATATCTCAGAGCGTCTCATAGATATTCACGGGCAGCATGAACACCAGTCGCTCCTCTACAGAAAAAATCATAAGATACTGCTGGACAGTTTCTGTGATGAAACGCTCGAAAAAGAGTTATGTAAACTAAAAGACGCGTTCAGCACATACAAATCTTTGGACGAGGAGTATAAACGGGCACTCGGATCAAAGGATTCTGTAACATCAGACCTTGATTATTCGAAGTTTGTCGTAAACGAGATAGAGGCAGCCGCTCTGAAAGACGGTGAAGACGAGACTCTCGAGGAAGATTTCAGAAGGATGAACAATTCCCGGAAGATAGCCGAGTCTCTCACGCAAGTGTCTGACGCGCTCTCATCCGACGGTCAGTGTGCCGGGGCGATGATAAGTTACGCTTTGTCTGAACTTCGCAGGATATCGGAAATGGACAGCTTTGCGACTCCGATATACGAGCAGCTTGCCGCAACAGAGGATCTTCTGTCAGATTGTATCAGGAGCCTTACGGACTATGAGGAAAGACTTGATTTTTCCCCCGAGGATCTTGAGAGGACAAGCCAGAGGCTTGACGTAATAAACAACCTCAAGATGAAATACGGACAGTCGATCGAAAAGATCAACGAAAGACTGGCCGAGGAGTCGGAAAAGGTCGCAAAACTCTCCGATTATGAGACATATCTGTCGGACCTTCAGAAACGGAAGGAAGATGCTCATAAGGAAGTGCTTGATATATGTTCACGCGTTTCCGCCATAAGAAAAAAAGAGGCCGTGGTACTTCAAAAAGAGATCGAAGCCGCACTCGACGGGCTTAACTTTCCTGACGCAAAGTTTGAGATAGTTATAACATCGGACGAGGATCAGGTAACACAGAACGGATATGATGACGTGGAATTCATGATCTCGACAAATCCCGGAGAGGAATTAAAACCCCTTACGAATGTGGCATCGGGCGGGGAACTTTCCAGGATCATGCTCGCGCTTAAATCGGTCCTTGCAAAGCGTGACAGCATAGGGACACTGATATTTGACGAGATAGATTCGGGTATAAGCGGTAAGACCGCACAGCTTGTTGCCGATCGTATGGCAGATATCGCGACTGATCACCAGGTCATTGCGATAACTCATCTTCCGCAGATAGCAAGCCATGCCAAGGCTCATTATCTGATCGAAAAAAAGACGCAGGCAGGACACACAAGTACAAACGTGAGAGAACTTTCATATGATGATTCGGTTGAAGAACTGGCGAGGATGCTTGCGGGTTCCGAGATCACCGATGCGGTAATGCAGAATGCATCGGAACTTAAGAGATCATACGGAAGAGCAGAACAGGGGAAAAACTGATTTGGCACGATCCGGTTCGAATATAAGAAAACAAAGAGTAGGTGCAAGAAGGCGGCGCAGGAGAAGGATCATAATCCTCATCTTTGCGCTACTGTTTATTTTATGTACGTTTGTGATCATGCGTGCCGTTATATCGCTTCCGTATGCTTCCGTAAACCTTGCGGATCTTGCAAGAGTCGAGTACAGCGGATACAACAATGACGGTGTGGCGAGTGTCTCGGTAGATGATGATGCGGTAGATGAACTCATGACGAAGCTGAAAGATGAGTATGACAGCGCATGGTTTCATACTTCCGACGCGGGGGATGCGGATTATGCTGCGTTCAGACAAAGCCTTGATTTTAAGCTGTCGCAAAGTGCCGGACTTAGTAACGGTGATACAGTCGAGGTCATTGCAAGCTGTAATAGGGAACTTGCCGACAAACTGAAACTTGATATAACCGCAAATACCGGCGAGAGTGTGGTGGAAGGCCTCAGGAATGTGACGAAACTGTCTGCGGATGAAGTTTTCAAGGATCTTGAAGTTTCGTTTACGGGTACGTCTCCTATGCTTGAGATATCCATTGCAAATAACAGCCCCCATCCGTTCATACAGACAATGGCGTTTGAGATCGCAGATGCGAAGGAATACTATACGGAGGGAGAAGAGGTCACAATACGTGCCCACTATACCGAAGAAGCGAGCATGGAGTACGGCTATATAACGGATGGTGAGGAAGAAGGATGCGAGAAGGGATTTGTCGCGCATTCGGACAGCGCATATATAACGAATGTCGCAGATCTTCCGAAGGATATAATACGAAAGGCCGTGGATGCCGGCAAGGGCGCTTTTGGCGATGCCAATGAATACGGTGTCAGGATATTCTGTGAAGCAAACCTTGTTCCCGTATATATCAACAAAAAGGCGACTTTCACATACGGAAACCCCAATTACGTCAGCTCCTATTTCAAGACGGTCTTCCCTGAAAAGGCGGGAGAACTGGGACTGTCGTTCAATGATCTTGACATAATCTATGATGTGACCATTTCCCAGGCTGACGGCAAGGCATGTACGGCTTATGCCGCGGTCAGGTTTTCGAACATAATAAAGAACAGTGACGGAAGCTATACGTATGATTTTTCGGACCCGCAGATACTGTCCGAATCATATTATTCTGCAAGGGTCAAGAAAGTCGTTGTCGATTCGTATCTTTCGACACATAATGTGGAACGGGTGAACCCGTAACACACAAGGAAGGAGGAGCATAATGGCAACTCTCAAAGAACAGAAACTCAGGAAGCTCAAGAAATCGTACGTATTTGGTTCCATGATCGGATTCATAGTCGTGGGTGTTATCATCTTTGCGGTATTTGCGTCAATGCTTGCGATCTTCGCCCTGTATATCATGGATTCAAAACTCCGTGACGAGCGTGCGCGTGCCGCCGAAATGGCAAGGCTTTATGAGCTTTCGGAAACTAGCAATACAGCCGCTATCATGTCTGCACTTAACGATCAGGGGAACGATTACATAATTATCGATGATGATCGAAACATAATAAAAGAACACGGAACGAACACATGTGACCTTGAGGGTGGGGGATTGATCGATGCACTCGGTATCACCGAATCGGCTGCGGAAGAAGCTGCCCAGGAGGCTGCCGCGAAAGACGGAAAAGGTTTGGTCGATATACAAGACATCGATGAGGAAATGAGGAAAAAAGCCATTACGGTATATCCGGACACGCAGATGCGGGTTATCACCCCGAGCGTCAATGGAAGAGTGCATGTCGATCTAAGAAATTTTTGCGAGGCTGTGGTTCAGAAAAGCGAACTAGCGGATGAATCCTTCGATCTGGACGAAGGCTATGTCAATCTTCCTTTCTGGATAGACATACCTATGTCGCAAGGGCAGCATATGGTCTGTCGTGCACAGTTCACGGTTTATTTCAGGGAATTGGCCATTCTCTCGATCCTTGCTGCAAATATCGTTGTTCTGACGATCATAATGCTCATATGCATGATAGTCTATATTGCCAAGACCATCCGCAACAAAAAACGCATGAACGAGGTCTTCTTCATGGACGAAGTGACCGGAAAGCACAACTGGATGTGGTTTATGTCAAATGCGGAAAAGATACTCACGGATAAGAGGAATGCATCCAATCAATATGCGGTGCTTGATATCGTATTTGTCAACTACAGGAATTTCTGCGTGTGCCACAGCGTTAAGCAAGGCGAGGAAATGCTCAGGAAGGTTGATGATAAGATACAGGATATTATCCTGAAAAAGAAGGAGCTTGCGGTACACCACTCTGCAGCACATTTTGCCGCATTGCTTAGATTTGAGACCGAAGATCAGCTTAAGAGCCGTATACGGGAGATGATAAGCGCTCTTGAGACAATAAACAGCGATCACAAGTTCAGTTTCTGGGTCGGCGTGGACATGATCCCCGTACAGAAGGATGCAAAAAACAGGACGATCCCGAGAAAGAATATTGACATAGAGATAGAATACAATAATGCCGGAGCAGCGCGGGCCACGATCACAGGTGATGATTCTTCGATAGCGTTCTTTGACGATAAGATGGTCGAAGAGCAGAAGTGGATCGACATGATACATGAAAATCAGCAGAAGGCTCTCGACAATGAAGAATTTGTTGTGTTCTATCAGCCGAAATACGATCCGAGAACCGAAAAACTTCGTGGGGCGGAGGCGCTTATCCGCTGGATGAGTCCCGAGCACGGGATGATAAGTCCCGGAAGGTTTATTCCGATAT
>JAEEGL017352152.1_pt1 | contig 15149 bp, 11 predicted proteins | sample 9134231 | NCBI WGS metagenome assembly JAEEGL01 (sample SAMN16246548, study PRJNA631951) | gut metagenome | biome: gut microbiome; feature: rumen; material: fiber-attached | host: Bos | place: Iran: Karaj | collected 2018-10 | reverse complement strand
TTTCGTCGATAATAGGATTGTCATTATACCACGAAATATTGCCATTGGGACATACTTGAAAAGGAATTTCCCTTAAAATTAGTCGTATATTATTGTTTTTGAGAGTTTTAAAAATACCTTTTTGAAAATACAACTGCATAAAATAAGGCCACCCAATAAGCAATATATCAGGCTTTTGCTCGGCTAAGATACTCTGCAATTGCGGATAACCAGATTTGCCATACCACATTTTTTTTGTAGGTGATTTCACCACTTGATACTTGCAAGATGTTGAATCAGTACCTTTTACAGCCTTTCCAGTTTCTGCAACTTCTGGTACAAGCATTACGAGCGTATGACCAAAATCTGCAATTTTTTCGAGCAATGGGTGCATATATCGCGTAATAGTGGTCTGGACAAATAAAATTTTCATAAACTATTGATTACTAACAACAATGGCATAATTGTTTAGATTATTGTGAAAAACGCCGGTAGTAACCTTGCCAAAACTACCACATCGACTTTCTACAAACACCTTCCAACTTTCGGGACTCCAAAAATTGATATGTCCGCCATAACGGTCGATACGTCCGTTTGGAACAGTTAAAAGCAATTTACCACCTTCGGATACCATTAGTTTCAGATTTTCCAAAGCCTTATCGGGATACAGAAGATGCTCTAAAACCTCGCTACAAATCACTACATCGTATTTTGAGTAATTGTCGGGAAGATTATACAAATCAAGTTTGTAAAATTCTGCCGAAGGTGCAGCATTTTTTGATACCCGTAAACCTTCGTCAGAAAAATCTGCACCATATAATTTTATATTACTGAAACGCTTCGACAATGCAACAATAAATTGTCCTGTTCCGCAACCGGCATCTAATAACGATGTTACACCATCAAATACGCCACATTTCTCAAATACTGAAATAATTTCGTTATAAGAATTTATACGATTTTCGGTGTCGTATTCTTTGAGATATTTAGGATTAGAAAACCATTTGTTCCAATTTGCATCAGAATTAGCCTCTATGGCATCGTCAACAAACTCTGCCACACCGATCATTCCAATTTTTTTGCGGATATATGTCTTAAATTGCTTAAATTTTCCCATAAAGCAAAAGCTATTTCATCATCCCTTTCAAATCCTCATAGGGTAATTCAATTTGAATTTCGCCGGCGGTGTGCGATCCGAGGTCTTCTTCAAGAAAGATGAAGGTAATGCCTTTGGTGCCAAGTGTAAAAAGGTTGGGAAGATATGGCTTTTCGATGTCAATACCCTCTTTTTCAAAGAGTTCGTCAAGATCGGCAGCACCAAACTTTTTGCATATTTGAGCCATCACCAACTCGGCGGCTTGGGCTTCGCCTTCGGGTGTAAAAATGTCTGATTTATTGATTATGCGACCGGTATTTTTGTCGAAATTCATTACAAATGTGGAATTTAAACCGTGAGCACCGCCGCTAAAATTATATTGCGATGCACGATAGTTGATAATGCTGTCGCGACCGTATGAAAACTGGCTCGTTACCTTAAATTCATACTCAAAAACGCCTTCGGGGTCTTCTTTGTAGGCTTTTAGGCAGTCTTCCTTGTAGCCTTTAACATAGTTTTTTACAAAGATTTCGAGTGCGCGGGGAACGGTCTTTTTTTCACCACGTTTGAGGTCTTCAGACGGTAGGATTCCCGATTTGAGAATTTCTTCGTTGATTTGCGAAGCGTTGGGACCTATTGCGTAAATCAAATCTATATTGATAGTGCTCTTGGGCGAATCGGCGTTGCCTTTTACAAGATGCACAATGGTATCGAACTTAGCGGATTGAAATGTAAGAGTCTCAGCCATTTTGTCGGCTTTCTTGGCTCTGTTGCAAGCACCGAAAAGTGCAATTGAAAGCACTGCGGCGATGGTTAAAATCTTTTTAGTCATTTTGTTATGTTGGTTAAAAAAACTATATCATTAATTATCTCCAAATTCTGAGGTCTTGGAACGAGCGGCGGCGTTTGCGGTTGGTAACCGAAGCCTCGTTGCCTTTTTGTTTAATCTTAGCCTCTTTCTTATCTTGGTAATCGCGTGAGATACTTTCGCCACTGTTGAGAATCTTGCGGAACACACCAAAGTAGAGCAAAACATAAAATATAATGCTCATGACCCAAATAACGCCGAGGTTGAGCCAATAAGTCTCTATGTAATAGTTGCCTAAGCGTTTGCGAGGAGCGTAGAAATGTGCACGTAGAAACTTGTTGCGCGGGTCGAGATAAATGGGCGACGCCTTTTGATAAAGATGATTGTTGTATTCGATAACTCGCTCAGTTTCACGATTATTGGTAACGAAATCGGCAAGTGCATCGTTGTGGTAACGGCGTTTGAGTTCAAGATACTGTTCTTTGAGTTCTGGCGTGGCCTGTTGCTGTTGAATATACGTATCTTTATTTTTGGATGCTACTTTAAACTGTTTGATATATAGCGAACGCAATTGTCCGAAATAAACCCGCAAACGTTTCAACAAACCTTCGTCCATAGTCTCCGGAGTGATTTGATCGAGTTCAAAAGTTGGCTTCACCTGCGGATTGTCTTCCATTTCGTTGGCAATCTCGTTGCGTATGGTGAGAAGGTCGTTGCGTACGTCGGCAGCACGGTCGGGATTATCCTTATTTCGTTCGTAGGCGTTGAGTTTATTATCGAGCAATGTGAGCCAGAAATCTCTCTTAATCAATGCATTCTGCATATCTTTTTCGTATTGATAAAGAGGTCGCTCGTATTCGTTGTTGATAAACTGCTCTACCGACAAACCTTCGTAAGCCCAACGAGCAATAAATATTTCACCATAAAAAGGAATCTTACCCGGACTTGAAATTGTGGGATTAAGTTTGTCGAAACTTACAAGCACACCGCTAAGTATAATCTGCGGAATTATCAAGAACGGTATTAATATATAAATAGTTACCGTGGTTTTGAATGCATCAGAAATATTCAAACCCATAATGTTGGCATTAACCCAAACGGCAAACAACATTAGCCAATATTTGAAATACTGATCATGAATTTCAAGAACCGAATTGCCAATAAGTACAAACGTAAATGCCTGAAATGCAGACAAAAAGAGTAATATCACCACTTTCGACAAGAGATACGCCCCCTTATTAAGGTTTAGAAACGCTTCTCGTTTAAGTATTTTGCGGTCTTTGATAATTTCTTGAGCACTGACCGTAAGTCCCACAAACAGAGCCACTATCACTGCCATAAATAGATAAACAGGCAGATTGCTGTTGTTGAGAAATACGTATCCGTCGAGGTTGTCGCGCGATATGTTGCGGTACTTTATTATAAAGGTGAGCAAAAGCGCAAGCAACGGAGCTTCCAATAGGTTGATCAACATATATTGAGCGTTGCTGAGCTTAGCAAGCACATCGCGTTTTACAAAAATAGAAAACTGTTTTAAGAATCCCGGAATCTTAAAATTGATTTCGGGCAACCGCTTAACGAGCACAGAATGCCGCCGTTCTTTGCCGGTTTCCTCGTTGAAATAATCGCACCACTCTTTGGGCGATATTTTGCGGGTTTGCGTGGCGTTGCCATACTCGTCTACGATGCGACTCTCCACAATGTTGAAAATCTGTTCGGAGTTGACGTTACCACAAACGGGACATTCGCTGTCGTTCCAGTTGGCCTGACGTATTTTTGATTTGAAATACGAAATACTTTCCACCGGGTCGCCTGTATATATAAGGTATCCGCCGGTGTCGAGAATAATCAAACGGTCGAACATTTTGAAAATTTCGCTCGACGGCTGATGTATTACCACAAACACCAGTTTTCCCTTGATGGTCAACTCTTTGAGAAGGTCAAGAATATTTTCACTATCGCGAGAGGACAGTCCCGAAGTAGGTTCGTCCAAAAACAAGATGGAAGGCTCGCGAATAAGTTCGAGAGCTATATTCAATCGTTTGCGCTGTCCACCGCTGATACGTTTATTGAGCGGATTGCCAACACGCATATTTCTGATTTCGTAGAGTCCGAGGTTTTTGAGCATTTTCAATACCGTGCGGTAAAGTTGAAAATGCGAATAATTGTCGAAACACTGCTTGGCACTGTAATAAAGATTCTGAAATACAGTAAGTTCCTCAATCAAAAGGTCGTCTTGCGACACGTAACCAATAAGACCGTCGAGTTCGCCTTTGTTGCGGTGTACATTGATACCATTTACAAGTACCTCGCCCGATGACGGTTTTAGATTGCCGTTGAGCACATTGAGCAATGTGGTTTTGCCTGCACCCGAAGCACCCATTATACCCACAATCTTGCCGCTCTTTTCGAGAAAACTCATGCTGTGGAGACCAACAGCGCCGTTGTTGAATTTATATTCAAGACGGTTGACCTCAAAAACTATGTTTGCCTTGGTTTTATCGTAGTTGTAGGTAGATACTATGTCGCTGTAATAGATGGGTTTAATCTTGCCGCCACGTATCGACGAACCAGCCGAAAGCACATGCACACGGTTTGGATTGAGCACTTGTCCGTTGAGTATAAGTTCTTTAATACCCTGAAACACAAACAAGTACATATTAACCGACTTAACTGCAAATACGATAATGCGTCCGGTGAGATTTTCGCTGTATATATGTTTGAGTTGGTCGTTTGGAGCGGTGTAGTTGTTGTCTACTAACAAAATATTGTCGCCTTCGGGCAGTTTGTGCGACGAGTTGAACACGAAGTCGAGAATAGCTCTGTATTCTTGATCGGGAATAAAGATGTTTTCTGCCACAGTCTCCACAAATTCGAGTTCCTGTTGCGATACTTCGTCGTTTCTATCGCTGCTGATAAATTCCAACAGACGTACCAACACGATAATTTTCTGACGCTGAACAAGTTCCTTGTTGATAACGTTGCAAATTACCAGAATCTTTGTGCTACTTACCGATACAGCTTTTTTCTTCTTACTATCGTTGGTCTGCTTGCCACGATATTGATTGTAAAAGCCGTTGTAGACGTTCATATATTCGTCGACCAATTCTGACGAAAGTTCGTGTCGTAGAAAAGTTTCGACAATATTATTCTGTTCCGCCTGAGCCTTGGATGCGGCTATTATTGCAAATAACTGCATTAACGCTTTTAAAATACTTTCACTCATAATGCGGAATAATTATCTAATCAATTGAATATTAGTTTTTAAAACCTATAAGAAGAATTGCAAACCCCGATTCCGGAGCATAATCATCGAGCATTGCCTCAATGGTGCAGTCTACTGTGGAAGCAAACTGAAAATCCCAAAACGGAGCGTTTTTATGATCGATATTGGCAAAAATCTCGTTTCCTTCAGAATCACGAACAAAGAAGAGCAAATTGCCGTCGGTAAGTCCGCTACATGCTGCCACACGATAAGTGGTTCCGCCATAGAATGTTACATGAAACTCTGCAGTTTCGTCTTTGGAAATTGCTGTTTGATACACCTGACCGTCGCTTATGTACGACGATGGAATGTGCTGTGCACAGAAATTAATCAAGGTGTCGGCTTGGGCATCGGCTTTGGTAAATTGGAACACCGACATTGTTAGCAATATAATAATAATCAGCGATTTTCTCATTTCAATCAATTTTAGTTCTGTTTTCAAATCTGTTATTCGGTGATTTCGTTTCTAAGTTTCTCAATTTTGCGCGATATTGTTTCGATATGCTGCGCATCAATTACAGTTTCGGTTTTGCAGTCAACGATTGTTGTTTTAGTCTGCTCGTCGGTTTTTGCCGAAATGTAAGTATATTTAACGGTAACGTCGTCGAAAATGGCGGCGATTTCCGAAAGTTTTTCAAGAAAAGAATCGTAATCGTTTGAAACCTTGCCGTAATGCGGACGAAGTATTTCAATAAGGTTGTTGAGCGATGATTTTTGCTGTCCGATAAGATCTTTGATTTCGGGCTTAACTTCGTTTGGCGGTTGAATATGAGTGAGCAGATATAATCCCTCTACCCATCCGCCGGCTATGATAAGAGCACCGGTTTCGTTGCGTTCGGCATTCAAAAGGTATTGGTCAGATTCGCGATACATTATTGAAGCAATGTACAATAGAGAATCCTTGTTGCCGTTGTTGCGCTCGATGCGTTTCATTGTTTCCTCGTTAAAGGAGTTCATAATACCGAGATCCTTGCTGAGAGCTCGTATTGCGCCAAAATAGGCAGCTGCGTCGGGCAACTGTTCAAACACGTTGATATATCCGAGGTTAGCACCATAAATGCCTACGTTGAGAGCTTGTTTAAACGATGTGGTGTAGTTTTGGTATTTGTTTACGTCGTTGAGCAAATCTTTGTTGTAGGGCAAACGGATTTCCTGAATCACCTTGGCAAGCTGAATCGGTGACGGAACACTGAAAAGCCTATCGTTGAATTTCACGAGAGCACCATGATTTGGATCAAGCATCTCGGTGGTGTTTGATGTTGGGCTGTTGACATTGGTTTGTCCTTCGCCACTGTTGTTGTTTACGGGTGTGCAGTATTGCAAGGCGATACAGCACAGTGCCGGAGTTATAATATTAGTAATTAACCGTTTCATCTTTTTCGTTGTTATCGTTGTTTGAAACATTGAGCAAATGTAATGATTAAAAATCTATTTGTAAACTTTTTTTGCGTAATTTTTTTGGGTTGCGGCAAATTTTATTTTACATAAACGAGTGTTGCCCCTCCTCCGTACTCCTCAAAAGATGCATCTTGATAAGTATAACGGCGATACTTGCGGTCAAGTTGCTTGCGAATTTCTAATTTTAACGTGCCGTTGCCTTTGCCGTGTATAAAAATCACTTTTTTGATATGAGGATTCTTGATACATTCTTCCATCTTTTTGTGGAATGTATCCATTTGATAATCAAGCATTTCTTTGGGAGTCATACCGCGTTCGTCGTCTACCAATTCCACCATATGAAGATCCACTATCTCTTTGTCGCTCTGAGGTTTAAGTTGTTTTTTGGGAGCGGCGGCGGCATTTTCTTTGTGAGTAGGCACATTGTCTGACAATGTTTTAACTGCATCAGCCATTGGCGAATTGGTGTAAAGCGATGTTACAACGGCATTTTCGTCAAAAAAGTCGTTGCTTTTGTAATATCCCTGCTGAAAAAACTTGGCGGCATGAACTTTCACCTCACATTCCTTGGGCGAAAGTATCTTACCAAAACCGTTTTTGGCAAAAAGTATCTGAAATTTGATAAACGCAATTTTGGTCAAGTCCATACGAGGAATAGTCTCCAAAAACTCTTTGGTGTCGGGTTCTAATATACCTGTATGCATTGCAAAGGCTTGTCCCACGGGCTTTATGTAGTTGTATGCCAATTGATAAGGACTATCGTTGATTAGATACAAATCAAGGTCGCACTCCTCAGGCTTGTGAGGATCGGAAGGCACAAAAGCCGAAAGAATTTCAAAAACGTCGTCATCTTTGTGATCGGCGTTAACATCCACAAACTTACGCTCTTTGGGCTGATTTTTCGACTGTGTGGTCTGCGGTTTAGGAGCGGTTTTTTCGGGTTCGGGCTGTGAATTGCGCTGTGGTGTCATAGGCAAATCGAGAATAAGGTCGGCTGCTCGCGCCGGAACCTCAAAATCATCACTGTTGAGCACCATAATAGTGCCATTTTCTAATACACGTGATACTGTGCCGTGGTCGTTTTCGTTTAAGAAACGAACTTTATCGCCTTTTTTAAATTTCATTACATTTTTTGCTTTTAAGATGCGCAAAGTTAATTATTTTTGCGAACTTTTATGCCCTAATACGACATAAAGATTGTTAAAAAATATCAGAGCATTTTTAATGACTGATTATCAATATATTACAATTGAATAAATAATTATAAGCAAAGACAAAAAAATGAACTCTATCGGCGATATTCTAATTTCGGATTACAATTACAACCTACCCGACGAACGCATTGCAAAATTTCCCCTTAAAGATAGGGAAAAATGCAAACTGTTGGTATACAAAGACAAACAGATTTCAGAGACTATTTTTTCAAACATCGGAAGCCTTTTGCCCAAAGACGGACTGATGATTGTAAACAATACAAAGGTGATACCGGCGCGTCTCGAATTTTTCACTCAAAACGGCGCAAGAATAGAGATTTTTTGCCTTGAACCACACACACCTGCCGACTACGACACCAATTTTGCTTCAAAAGAGAGTTGTATGTGGCGATGCTTGGCTGGCAACCTCAAACGTTGGAAAAATTTCGACCTTTCGCGTACCATTCCTTGTCAAGACGGAGAAACCGTGCTCACTGCTCAAAAAATAGAAGTTTCGGGTGGAGAGATTGTTGCAAAATTCTCTTGGACAGGTGGTTACTCGTTTTCAGAGGTAATTGATGCGGCTGGTAGCATACCCATTCCACCTTATTTAAATAGAAAAGCAGAGGAATCTGATAATGTTGATTATCAAACAGTTTATTCACATTTTAAAGGTTCGGTGGCAGCACCTACAGCGGGATTGCATTTCACCAAACAACTGATGCAAAGTCTTGACACTCAAATAGGCGAACTAACTTTGCACGTGGGTGCGGGAACGTTTAAACCGGTAAAAACCCCCACCATTGGCGAACACGAGATGCACCGCGAATTTTTTTCGGTAAACAAGCAACTTCTGCTCAGCATCATTGAGCACAAAGGCAAAATCACAGCAGTAGGCACTACTTCGGTGCGCACGTTGGAAAGTCTCTACTGGCTCGGTGTCAAGATGTTAAACAATCCGGGATGCGACAGCCTTACTCAGTGGGAATGTTACAACATGGCACAAGAAACCGACTTGGAAACAGCCCTCGGTGCCATAATTGCATACTTAGATAGCAACAACACAGACACTTACAAAGGTAGCACCGGCATTATGATTTGTCCGGGATATCGTTACCGTGTGGTTAGCAACATCATCACCAATTTTCACCAACCCGAAAGCACACTTTTATTATTAGTGTCGGCGGCAGTGGGCAACGATTGGAAAAAAATTTACGACTACGCATTGGCCAACGATTTCAGATTTTTGAGTTACGGCGACGGATGTTTTCTCGAAATCAATAAATAATGATAATACGTAGTATTTTTTTACCGAAACGGTATTCTTTTTGTAAAACATTCAGTATATTTATTCCCGAATAAATAAAGATAATATTTTATAATAAAGAAAATGCTAAACCTTGTTAATTCTCTGAAAAACAGTTTTTTGAGCCGCATACTTTTGATATTGCCGCTGATAGCCGCGATGTTTGCTTTTTGCAGCAACAACAAGATAAACGACTACAACCCAATACTTTCGCCCGACACGGTGTTTAACCGTATGTCAATGGAGCAGAAAATAATGCAGTTGTATATCTATGAAGACGACAACCCCTCACTCACATTCGAAAAAACAGTTCCACAGGGCATTAGTCTCACTACCAACAGTTATCACGAACTCTGCCAAAGGATAGCACAACTCACCTACCATCATCATCATGACCTGCCCAAACCCATAGCCATCACCGAAATCAACAAGCCGTATATTGATGTGCCTGTGTATATGAACCATATAGCAGTGCTCACCACCCGCGACACCACACTTTTTAGAATATGGGCTGAGCAAACCGCCGACTCATTAGCCAAAGCCGGCGTAACGGCAGTAAAAGGCTTTTTTGCCGATTTCACTTTTATCAACGCACGCACCACCGACAAGGAACTATTTGCACAAACAGCTCAGGCACGAATAGCCATCGAAGCTTTTTGGCAAAACGGCATTACAGTGATGATTCAATCGTCTACCGACAAAATTTCCGACATTGCCCGACGTACATTGATACGAAAATCTATCGACTCGCTTGCCACCCTCGGCAAACGGCTCAACAAACAATACAATACCGACTATCCCGACAACGCACTCAAATCGGCTCATATCAACCGCACCGACGACATTTTGAAAACTCTTGCATCTGACGCTGATATTATCACCGGCTCTTTAGATCCGCACATATATCTCAAAACGATGGAGCAATTATTGAAAAAAAACAAAAGAATACGTAGAATCATTGATTTAAAAGCATATAAAATTGTAAAACTAAAATACTGGATTGCCGAAAATCATCCGCAACGCCCCGAACGCAACTTGCAAACCAGATTGGCAGTGTGGAAAACCATAACAGGTTCAAGCACTTGTATTTACAACTCATTTGGGTTTCTTCCGGTAAAAGATGTTACCAAACTAAAAATTGTTCAAATTGGAGGAACATATCTAAAAGGCTTTGTATCAGAAAAATACAACTATTGCGATGCCAACATGCAATACGTGGAAAATAATTATGAATCTGTTCAGAAAGCACTCAAAAAAACATACGGCAAAGACCTTATTATATTAATCAACGACAAACTTACCGACATCAAGGTAATTACCCAAATCAACAACGCTAGCCGCAACAACCATTCGTGCGTGGTAAATTTTGGCAACACCGACAACCTCAATAAAATCAAAAGTTCCTCATTGTTGCAGATATACGGCAACGGTTTTGCTTCGGGCAAATATGCTGCGCAGGCTATTTTCGGCAGCATTGAGGTTAACGGACGCACTCCGGTGCAGTTGGCTCACGATATCAAAGCAGGCACAGGCAAGCGTCTTGAAGTATGTCGTTTGCAAACCTTGCCGCTCCAATTAGCAGGGTTCAATAAATCTTACTTAGACACAATCGATTCTATTGTCAACTTGGCAATTAGCAAAAATTGTTTCCCCGGTTGTCAGGTTTTTGCGGCATACAAGGGCAAGATTCTTGTTAACAAGGGCTATGGTCGTTACACCTACGACACTACGTCTCAGGCTGTTACCACCAACACTATGTACGACATTGCCTCGCTTACTAAAATCACCGCCGCCACCATTATTATGATGCACCTTTCGGGCAAAAAGATGCTCAACCTCGACAAAAACATCGGCGAATATTTCAACGATACCACCATCGACTGGACCAACCTTCCCGCCGACACTATCATCAATCCCAACGACAACACCGACACCACATTCTTGCGCGACATTCCCGAACGCACAATCTTCGGTGTACCAGTTAGACTTTTGCTCGAACACAAAAGCGGAATTTACCCATATCTGCCTTTCACCAAGATACTTTACTACCGTTCTACAAAACGCCGTATGCTCAAAGACGATGGGGTAAAAGTAGAGCGAATGAATTCCGAAGATCTTAAGCAACAGGCGTTTGACGAATTTTTCAGCGAAAAATACATCAAAAAAGTAGCAGAAACCAAAATTTGCTACAACCTCTATCTCAAAAACAAATGGCGCGATTCGGTGATGATAAATACTCGCCGTCTTGCCGTAGATGCCAAACAAGAATACAAATACAGCGATGTTAATATGATTCTTTTGCAACAAATGGCTGAAGATATGCTCGGAACCAATGCCGACGATTTTCTTCAAAAGAATTTTTATCAACCGCTTGGAATGTATCGAACTCACTACAACCCAACACGATACTACGATAAAAGTCAGTTTGCACCCACCGCTCCTAACCTTTGGACCAACGAAATACTTCAAGGCGATGTACACGACCCTTCGGCTGAAATCTTAGGCGGAGTTTCGGGCAATGCTGGCATTTTTTCTACAGCCAAAGACCTCGGCGTATTGTTTCAAATGGTCTTAAATCAAGGTACTTACGGTCGCACCAAATATCTTGAACCCAACGCCATAAAGCAATATACCACCAAACAGCCCAAAACCGGTCGCGCACTTGGATTTGATATGTATCCGTCGGCATACTGCGCCGACAGTGCTTCGGTAAAAACCTTTGGACATACCGGATTTACAGGCACTTGCGCATGGGTTGACCCCGAAAACGAAATTGTAATCGTATTTCTCAGCAACAGAGTTTATCCCGATGAAAAAAATCAGAATATCAACAAGTTTAGGATAAGAAAATTGATTAATCAGGCGGTGTACAACGGAATTGCCAACGCCGAAAAATAACTAAAACATATATCCTACGCCCCATTCGATATACTCTGCACGCATAAAGTAAGTGCGCAGACCGAGATTTGCCATTATGTGTTTGGTAATGAAATAGTTGATTACCAAACGATCGTATAGTGGCACTCCGTCGTATATTTCATTTACAACAAATCCTCCTAAATGCAGAGTGGCTGTGGTGCGTCCAAAACAAACACCACACGATAGGTGAAGACCCAAAAGATAAGGACTCCAATCATAATGTTCCACGCCATAATTGCCGAGTCGGGTTAGTTCTGATTCATCGCGCATAAAATCTGCTCCTACACCGGCACGAAAGCGTTGTCCAAACATACGATAAACTCCTGCTGTAGTGGACAATATAAAAAATTTAGGACCTTCGGGTTGCTGATTTTCACGCACGCCAAATGCTGCGGTAAAGTATTTCTGCCATTTATTATAAACTATAGTTTCGCGAGGTTCGCCGGTAAACTTCGGACGCTCCTCTCCTATCCTACCCTGCACACCTACATGCCATTGCATAAGATTGAGACCGAGATTTGGCAAACGCATTGCGCCATTACTATAATGCACAAAGTTGAAACCTGCCAAAAGTCGCTGAGGACGGTTCATAAAAAACGCAAACTGCGGTCCGAATACAAAAAATGCCGAAAAATGCGAACCTATCAATAAGTTAGCGGGATTGTTATCACTGTCAAATTTTTTGGTAACATAAGCCGCTCCAGCAAGAAAACGCATATCCATACCAAAAAAACGTTTTTTCACCATCGGAAATTCGGCAATCACCGCACCCGAGAACGCCTTGCCAAGCACATCGTAATGAAAATCTTCGTAATAGAGAGCAGCACCAAGACGCGGATGTCCGTAAACATTTTCCCATGCGCGGCTGCCATCTGTTTCCACAAGATACTCAGCACCTAGGCCGTCGCCGGGACGAAAATCCAACACTCCCGACAACTGACGATGGTCGTATACAGGTCCGTGAAGATAACGTAGCGATAAATATTTGTTTCTTGGAAGTTTAGTGCGCAAAGTATCAGATGCTTGCAACTGTGCGGTCGACAACAAAACCACAACCACTATAATAAATGTGCTACAAAGTTTCATTTTGTGTTTATCAACCCGCCTTTGCCGGGGTGGTCTAAAAGTTTGATACCGGGATTTCCACTGTAAATAATGTCACCTGTCCAAAAAATTTGAGCAGTGAGCGAATCGGTGGGATTAACGTAAACATTGCCAGTGCTATAATTGTCGATATATGCTTTTTTTACCAATAATTGCGATGCGTCTATAATCGCCGAGTAGCGAGGTTCGCAATGAAAAGATTCCGAACGTCCTCTAATTTTGAAAGTTCCGCCACCCATCCAAACCGACAAACGAAAATCTTTGGCGTTGGTAATAATGTCGAGATCGCCTGTTCTATCAGTAAACACAAGACGGTGAACATCTACAGAATCCTCAGAATGTACCTTGCACGATGAGTTAAGATAAATATTCAATCCGGAATTAGTGTAATGAAGTTCAGCCTTGGGAACACCCTCATAATTGCGCACAATGCGATATTCATTTTCGTTGGTAAAAGATATGGCGTGAGTTTCAGTGCAAGTGGGTTTCACCTTGTCGATAAGGTTTTCGCCACATGTTATAACTGCGTAATCAACAGTATCTTTCACTAAACTGATATCGAAAGCATCATCGATATTATAAAGTGTTACAAAATCTTCAAAAAAAATAGTGTCAGTAACCTCGCTACCAATGCTCTTGAAAAAATCCGGTGCATTTGGATTGTCGCAACCGCCAAGAGTCAACAAACATAAAATCAAAACCAAAAAACGTGTTCTCATAGTCAATAGTTGAAAAAAATTTGCGCAAAATTAAAAACTATTTTTATCTTTGCAGCATATATTTTAACTTTTATAAACTTTTATTGTATGAAAAAAATAATCTTTAACTCAATCCTCTCTGCCGCAATTATCAGTGGCTCAGCACTTTTGTCGTGCAATGGCGGCAATAGTAATTCAAACACCGGCGACACACAAGCCACAATGCTTACTGGTAATACCGACAACATCAACATTCAAGAAACCGCTGAGGCTAACTCTAACGGCACTCTATCAACAATGTCGGCTCCAGAATCCACCTCTACACCTACCGTAGAAGCCGGAATGGACGGCGACGTTTACCGCTACGGCAACCACACTTATCAAGTAAAAGGCGATTTCAAAACCGACAAAATCACCACAAGCGATTTCAACGAGGTGACATTCAGCAACATTCCTTCCGACTACACCGAGTTTGAAACAGTCTACAAAGAGTATCTCGGCAAGCACATCAACGGCACAGCCGCTATGATGGTGATGGCAATGGAAATGTACGGACGCGACAAATCGGTAGGCGAACGCTGCATCCGCCTCATCAACACACAGAACAACGTTTCGTCGGTAATGAACATATTGAAAGACCGTTACGGCAACTACACAAGCGACGGATATTCGCAACGCTACATTGCCGCCGCCCTTATCGACGGAGCAGTGCGCACCAACTCTTACGCACCCACCGAGCCTTACACAATCAAATGTCAGGGCAGCCCCAACGGCATCAAACAAATGACAATGCCCAAATACGGCACTGTTTACTATATGTACGTAATCGGCGGCGGATGGGACACCCACCAACGTCAGTGCGAGATAGTTATGTTTGAAGACGACGAAGCCACAGGTCTCTACAAAATGAACAACTGCCCATCGTTTTACACCCAGTGCCAACAAATTAAAGGCGAATGGAAGGGCTTAAAATAGCAGCCCTGATTAAGAATTATGCATTATGAATTATTAATTGGCTAAACTTTAAAGAAAATTCTGAGGAGTTTAGCCAATTTTTAATTTAAGTTTAGTTCTACGCGAACGAACAGTTGATTCGGCAATATCAAAAATCTTAGAAATTATACCGTCGTTTTTGTGTAAATCATCAGCGATAATAAAAATACGGTTTTCGATAGTAAGGTCGTGGTAATGGTCAAAGATAACAAGTTTTTCGGGGAAATTTTTTTCAAAATAATAAAAACAAGCGGCCAATTTATCCCTATAATCATTAATAGATTTGCCTTCAGCAATTAAATTATACACAATTTTACCTTCGGCAAGTACAGAATCTGATTTGGCAATCAAATCATCGCATAGATGTCGAAGTTTGGCAATAGCGGCATT
>JAEEGL016939095.1_pt1 | contig 15149 bp, 12 predicted proteins | sample 9134231 | NCBI WGS metagenome assembly JAEEGL01 (sample SAMN16246548, study PRJNA631951) | gut metagenome | biome: gut microbiome; feature: rumen; material: fiber-attached | host: Bos | place: Iran: Karaj | collected 2018-10 | reverse complement strand
CCTGAGCGTTTGTTGAAGCCTGTGTAAGACCTCTTACCTGGCGTCTCATCTTCTCGGATATTGCAAGTCCTGCTGCATCATCTGCTGCACGGTTTACTTTATAACCGGATGAGAGTTTCTCAGTGCTCTTTGCAAGTGTTGACTGAGTCAAACCAAGCATTCTGTTTGAGTTCATTGCTGTTAAATTGTGCTGTACTACCATATTTTTTTCCTCCTTGAAAATAGAAACTTCGCATCCTTGCGAAAACTTTGGTTTGTTGGCATCTACATCCGATCATCTCACGGCCGTACGCTCCGTCTGAATCTCTCATGTATTTGCCGTTGTGTTTATTGCTTACACAACATATATCGAACCCCTTTTGGGATTACTTAACCCTATTATATAAAAAATTTTTTAAAAAACAAGTCGTCTGACATTTTTTGTTATATTTGTCAATTCGTCGAATCATAATATGATGCATTTCCTGCTATGCCTATCGGGTTTCGTGCGTAATTATCTATAATAACTCTACTGTTTCTTCTTGAAGCACTAATCTCGTTCCGTTTTTCGCTTATGTATTTGTCTGTGATATGCCTCGCTTTCTCCTCTATCTTTCTGACCGCCTCGGCTTTTTCATTTATTTCTGAGATATATCCGCTTATTCTTTCTATATTTATAGACTCATGAATCAGTCCGGTGTCTGCCGAGGATCTAAAAAGTTCATATATCCGATCATATCCTTTATCAAGCTCATCCAGCCTGATCATGAGAGAGTCCTGTTCATTCAAATACTCATCCAGATATTCATAATCAATACCGGATTCACCATCTCTGTCGATTAGTTTGGAATCGGATAAATATATTTTCTCCAATACATCAATCTGTGCCTGCAGATTGTCAATCAATCGAATCAGTAGTTCCTGCATCAACCCTCTCCTTTGGCCACCTTTTCCATAACCATTTTCCAGTTATCTCTGACAGAATGAAGATGTGTACTTACCTCAGCAAGTATCTCCGGATCTTTGGACACATTAGCTTCTATCAATCTGTCAGACAAGTAACTGTATATATTCTCAAAATCCTGAGCCACTGTATAACTCATATCAAGGGTTTGTCTGAGATAATCTATTATCTTCTGAACTTTGACGATATTATCATGCGCCTTGGGAATATCATGGTTTTCCTCTGCCATAAGGGCGATATTGCAAAATTTGATGGCGCCTTCATATAGCATAAGCGTAAGTTCTGCCGGTTTTGCAGTAAGAATCTTGGAATTATTGTATTGTGCATACGCTGATGGCACCGCCATGTCTTATCCTCCAAAAATACAGTTGAGGAGTCGAGCCCCTCAACTGTACGACATATTTAAATTTTTTCTTTTCGATGGACTATTATGATTTACTTAATTTCCGCCAAACAAACCGGTAAGAGCTGAAGTCTTACTCTGCAACTTAGCCATCGCCGCTTCCATCTTGGAAAACTTGGCGTACATCTTATCTTCGTAATCATTAGCCTTCTGTTCGAGTTCAGCTATCTTAGACGTATATCCGGTATAATCAGATTTCATGGTTTGATCTTCATAGAACGAACCATATGTTCTTCGGCCACTGACTCTGCTTGACATATCGGACAGTTTTGAATACAGCGACTGACTCAATTTATTGAAGAATTTGGTTACAAATTCAGGTTCCGAAGCAATCAAACCTTTCAACTTGTCAGCATTTCCCGAAGTTCTGGTATCATCCGCATCTCCATCTATATGATATGCATTGGTTTCATTTGCTTCCGCATCGAAATAACTCAATGTGTTGATACCGAACTCTGACAGATAATGCTTTTTACCATCAAGTTCTACCCCCTGAGCCATAATGGATGTCAGGGCCGAATTGATACTGTTAATAGTCGTATCTCCCTTAAGCAGAGAGTCTTTGATTTTTCCTTCATACTTCTCCACTTCCTTCTCGCTCATCGCTTCCTTCTCATCATCGGTAAGCATTGAGTACTTGGATGCAGAATCAGCATTATACAGTTTCGCGAGTTGATTGACCACAGTATTATACTGTTTAAGGAAATTCTTGACCATATCATAGATCCCGCTGGTATCATCCGTTGTGGTCAATGTAACTTCTTCACCATCAGCAGTCTCAGATAACGCGGTGATCGTTAATCCGTTTATATCAAATACATTGGTAGAGTTTGTGAAGGTCGCACCATTAAGTTTGATTTCTGCATCCTGTCCGGTAATCTTAGTTGCCGTGCTTGTCAGGGTGCCGTTCTCAATCTCTTCAAGCTGTGTTGCAGCAAACGCTCTCCTGTTACGATACTCTTCCTCTATGGACGAGACAAGCTCATCTGTAGCTTCAACATCTCCCATAGAAGTGATCTTGCCGGTATCATCATTGAAGGTAAAGTTAGAACGGTCGAACTTAAATCCCGGATCAGATTCTGCGGCCGTCAGTTGTTCAGCGAGAGAATCGGCTTTCGTCCTTGCAGCTTCAAGCTGCTTTTCCAATTTCGTTCGTTCAAGTGCATTGGCACTTTCCGGAAGCTCATCCAGCTGTTTCTGCAGATCCGTGACGCTGGCGTCAGCATCAACTTTGCTATTGAACAGAGACTTGTATGCCTCGGCTTCAGTCTGTGCACGCTTAAGGGCGTCAGTAGCCGCTTTGGTTGAAATATCGGAATCGGACAGTGAAGCATATGCTCTGAGGTTATTAACGGCCGTTTTGTCATAAACCGATATTCCCAGATCAGCAAGAAGGGCCTGTCCATTGGAATCCGATGCAGTGATGCTAAAATCAGCTGCTGCACCCGTAGTTTTTGAACTGATGAAGAATCTTTGGTTATTCTCATCAAATGATGCATTCAATCCGGCCTTTTTAATTCCCGAAAGTACATCTGAAATAGTACTGTCAGGTCCCACCGTGACTGCCATGGTCTCACCATTGGTAGTGATGTTAAGGGTAGTACTTCCGGAGGAATATCCCAAAGAACTCAGCTTGGAAAGTGCTGTCACCTTCTCTCCCGTTGCATTGCCTTCATCATCAACGGCCTTGATAGTACCACCGGTAAGGTATCCGCTCTTAGCCAGCTGACTGATCTCCAACGACTGGACGCTGTTTACCGCTCCGTTCCCGGTTATCACACTTGCTTTTGCGGAATTGGAGACAGCTGTAGTCTTCTTTTGGAAAGACGAAGCAAACCTCATCGATTCCATAGTACTGCGCAGGCTGACCAACTGCTTATTGAGATCCTTCCATATATCCTGTTTCCAACCAAGTTTGGTCTGATCCCCTTTTGCCTTGGTTACTTTAAATTTTCTGGCTGACACAAGCTGGGAGATCAAAGTATCTGTATCAAGACCTGATATCAGGCCGCTCATTCTCATAGGCATAACTTATCTCTCCTTTCTTATCGCTTTTCGTCAACCATGATACCCGCCATTTCCCACACCTTGGCGATCATATCCAGCGTTTTCTCGGGAGGCAGTTCTTTGATGGTCTCTTTTGTTTTCTTATCCACAATTCTGATCGTCACACGATTTGTGCCTTCGTGTATACCAAATACAGCCTCGGAGTTTGCTCCGGAGCTTTTGTTAAAGCGTGCTACGGCTTCCTTCAGTCTCTCATTAGTGGCAGTGGCTTCCTCCTGATAATCCAATGGATTCCTGCCATTGCCCTGACCTTCGTTTGATCCGGCAGAATCAGACTTATTAGACACTATCTGTGTGACCGATAAGTCGGCAACCGCATCCGGTGTCGAGGTCTCCTGAGAACTGTATTCAGCCGCTTTCTGTGCAGGTTCAACAGGTTTGGCCTGTACTGTCTGCTGTCCCTGTAGCGTCATAATACTGTTTACGGGTTCTATATTCATGTCCTCACCTCCATGTGAATAAAGACAACGGGCCTCATGCCCAAAATTGCCGTCTCATCATGAGACAGTCTACTTCATCTGAGATTATTATCGTACATTTTAATCGAAAAGTTAATAGGTCTAAAGATTTTTAATCGTTTATCTATTGATTCCGAAATGCTAAGCATAGGTTGGTTGCTTCATCCCTGCGGTACGACTTATAATATATTAAGCCATGAACAGGGAGGGAAACAATGGAACAATTTCTGGATGACATTTACAAAGATGCATACATCATAGAAGAACTTCGCGAAACCATAGATCTTATTCAACAAGGATGTTTTACAGAGTCACGCGCGTTATATAACAATATCGCCACAAAACTCGAGCACATAATAGCTAAGATCGCTCCAGAAAATCCTCAAATGGCTACAATCATTCAAAATGCCGCCGTCAAAGTTATGAACGACTGGTCGGACGGTCATCTGGCAGTAAATGCAATTGAAAATGAATTGATACCTTCATTTCTCAAGTATCTTTCCTTTTTCACCGACATAGAGGTCGAAGATAGAGGATATCTCATCAAAAGCAGTTCCACCGGCTTCCTTACTCTCAAGGATTTGGATCGTAACCACTTTATGCATGACGTTTTCGATCCCATGTGGGAAGCCCACAAGATGGCAGAACATCTCTACAAGCCGGAAATGGAGTGTTTTCTGATCTTCGGAGCTGATCTTGGATATCTGGCATATCAGTTATGGATCATGTCCCGCAAAGCGATGAAGATATACATATATGAATGCAGCGCTAACCTGGTACAGTACGCCCTGAACTACGGGGTTCTGTCCTGGATCGATAAAGATTGTCTGGAGATTGTCTCTGAACCCGAGGCGGGAAAACTGGTTGAGCGATATCTGAACGATGCGACACGATTTGCTTCCATATCGGGCAGGTATATCCCATTATGGCTGGGTGAAAAATACAGCCACGAATGCAACGGCAGACTTACGCATGTATCTCTGTCCGACTCAACCGACAGGCGTATTACTGACCTTTCTATCGTAAATATATGGAAAAACCTAAAATATCAAAATATACCGTTTAGCACCATCAAGAAAATGTATCAAAAGAAAGAATGGATAGTGATAGCTGCCGGTCCGTCCTTGGATGAATGCATAGTTTTCATACATAAAAATGAAGGAAGAATCGGCATTATAGCTGTCAGTACTGTCCTCAAACGCTTAAAGGACGAAGGGATCATCCCCGACCTAGTCATTGCAATAGATCCAAGTCCGGAAATGAGCAAGCATATCGAAGGTATTGAATCATACACCAAGGATATCCCTCTCATTGCTCTGATCCTGTTAAGTTGGGAATTTGCAGACAAATATCAGGGGCCGAAATGCTTCATGATCTCGCCGGCAGCCGTCAGAATCTATCCAAGGTGCCAAAACATCAATCCCACATGGGACATAAGCGGAACCGTAAGTAATATGGCCATAGAAACCGCCATCCAGCTCGGAGCGCAGAGAATTCACTTAGTCGGTTTGGATCTGGCATACCCTGATGGATTCAACTACGCTCATGGTATGGCTCACGAGCGAACGCAGAAGACCGACATCACCATGTCCGTTGCATCGGTTGATGGCGGTACAGTGGGAACCAATGAAGTGTTTGATATATTCAGAAAAGCAATTGAAAAGCAGGTTGCCCGACATAAAAACATACAATTCATAAACCACTCATCTCATGGAGCTGTTATATCCGGCACCATTAACATGACGGATACTCCAGACTGCTGAGTATCAACAATTGTTTATTGATAATACCTTCAATATCCGACAGCACCTCGGCTCGCTTCATGGCCTCTGCGCATTGGTTAGAGTAAAACTCATTGTCAGAGACCAATTGTTCTATCCGACGAGCCATGTCATCCACAGTATCAACCGTAAAACTATTTCCAGCATTCAATGCCACATCACCATAGTTCAGGCTGACAACCGGAATACCATTGCTCAACGCATATATTGCAGATGTTCCACCGCCCGCTCTTCTTGGATTAAAATACATATCGAATAATGTCGTAATATCAATAAGATTATTTGCATAAGAAATATGTATATAATGATCTCTCAGGTTAGGGAAATGATCCAGTCTGTTTGTCTCAAAAGCCCCGATGATGATCAACCGGCAATCATGTACAGCAAAGCAGGTTTCAAGTAGCGAGAGCATCTCATTGTCCAGTTCGATTGAAAGTCTGTTGCCAACAACACCTATTACAAACGACGATTCCGGAATTCCATACTGCTCACGTGTAATCTCTTCTTTTTTCTCCGGGACAGTTACGGCAAATCGTCCTTTAATAACTGACTTCAGGTCATAACCATTAGTTTGAAGCCACTCAGCATCATCCGCAGTAATCTCTGCATATGAACTTCTGTATTTTGTGTGATTTCTGGGCATTTGGGCAGATAGCCCCACCGTATATACCGGAATAACCCGATCAATGACCGTTAGTACAAAACTGTCACCTATTCCTACAATATAACCGGGTTTATACTCAGTTACAACATCGAGTATTACTTGTGTTATTTCCTTTTCCGTCAATGTGTTCGGACATTGAAAAAAGTTTATATCCGTATCTTTATATGAAAGACAGTTATAATCCTGATAATCCTTATACGAAAATATATATCCATCAAACGGCATCTGTTCCTCGGGTTTAATAAACAATTCAGAGGAGTCTATCAACATAACCTCTTTTCCAGATTTCTTCAATGCTCTGCACCAATCCAGACAATAATTCGTCGGCGAATGACCTACAGCCAATAGTTGAGCAGTGATCACAAAAGCAAGATTCCGATTCCGTTCCATCGGATCGATCCTCTTTAATTGATCTGTAAAATAACCCAATAAACCGTTTTCCACATCTAATCTCAAAGATTCAAGAATACGCGTGCTGGTATAATCCATAGTGGTATTTAATCTAAAAGTCAGATCTCTTAGGCTGTAATAAAGAAATTTCTTATTCTCTGTCGTCAAATGCTCCTTATGAGCATCAACGTATTTCAGCAATTCCGGCAGAAACCCTCCATCCTCTGCGCAATCTACCACTATTGTGTATGCATATATTGCATAATCCAGACTCAAGGAATTCAATACAGCAACTATTGTCTGTTTATCATCTTCAGAGACGGATACCGCTTTGTATCTCTCAGTCATATCTAACAGTACATCCGCTGTTTTCTGAGTGAATATGCCTTTTGACTTTAGTAATATATCTAATAACTCAACAACAAAATCTCTCTTCATAGCTCATTCCATTTAATAGTTTCCTTAGTTCGCATGGCTTGCAATGTTAATCGCCCCTCGTATCAAAGCGCCTTTTTCCGATAGATTGTATACGGGTATATTGATATATCGTGTAATCTCATCTTCTATCCAGCGTCTTACCTCATCAAGGGTTTGTGTTGTATAGACTGTTCCTCCATCTACAGCCTCAACCTCCAACATTTCTTTTTCGGATTTGTTCAGTTGATATGCTGTTCCTGATGCATGGGAGTGGCCATTGGCATATGCCAGATCAGTCCCAACCAGATAGACAGCCGAAGCGCCCATCTGCATCGCTATGTCTATCCCAAGTGTAGTTACACTGCTCCCGGTCTTGAAAACATACTTGGCATTTTCATAGGCATTATCTATATCTTTCATTCCATCAAGCAGCGCCAGATATTTCTTTGCTTCGTAATCCTGTCCAACACGCCAATATGTGGACATCCCAAGTATCATTGGAATGTCGGGTTCTTCCAATCCTTCTATCTGTTTATATACAGGAGGATTTGGGTCAAACACAACACAGTAATCCGGGATAATATTCAACTTAATGAGTTTCTTAAGTATAGTTCCTACAGCTATTACCACTCTGTTCCGGTTATGTCCGGATTTTTGCGCATTTGTGCATTCTCTGAGAAATTCTATCGAATCATCAAGCGACGGTCCCGCAGCAACTATCACAACTTCTTTATTCCGTATGTCTTCTTCAATGCTTTCGACCCCCTCCAGATTCAATGCAAGATTGGAAAAATAATTTCTTTTAAGCTTATGATCAAATCTTCTAACAGGTTCATAATCATGAGAATAAAACTTCATTAATGCTTCTCTGACTGATATATTTTTTATCTTACGAATACTCGGCTGATGCATCATCAGTCCATACTCCGGATGTCCTGATAAATCCCTGACAAAAAGGGACGCCATCGGATCACAGATAAACTCTACATTGTATTGCTCAGCTTCTTCTGCATATCCATATTCATGGGCCATCCTGATCATCTCATCGTCTTCATCATAAATCCTGATAGGCACAGATCCATCAGTGAGTTTTCCGAGCTCAAAGGCAAAATACCCAAGACCACACCCCCAAACTATGTAACCCCTATGTTCCGGCGCATAAATGTCATTGGCAAGGAATACCGCTTCCCAAACCGGATCAACATTTGAATGAATATATATATCACCAACTAAGCTTTTTACAGTTCTGTGTCCGGATGAGGTTAATTCGATCAAATAATCTGATCTTCTGACATCAGTCGAATCTACCGGCAGTGATTCCATCGCCGGTATGCATATACTCTCTATCATATCTGCCAGATATACCCAGTCCTGAGTTTCTATAGTTCTGTATATCTGCGAAAGAATCTGCGTCACACGTTCCGCACCATATTGTCCCATCATGGAGTCCAATAGGATCTCAGGGTCATTCAGATACTCGGAAGTAATTGATGCGATCGAATCTTTGGCATATTTATAGTTTTGAACCCTCAGATCATACAGCAGCTGCCGAAGTCTCGTACTGATACTATCCATATTCATTAACCCCTATTGCCATCAGGAGAATGAGTTCCCTGAATCAAGGCACCGGTTTTTGATAGATTATAAACCGGAATGTTTGGATACTTCTCTATTTCAGTCTCGATCCATTCTCTGAATGTATTTAACGCCATTGTTGTATATACCGTATCTCCATTAACTCCCTGAACAGGAATCAACCTGTCATTATCCGTAGTATGGTACTGTGCCGTCCCGGATGCATGTGATACCCCATCTTTATACGCCATATCCGCACCGACCAGATAAATCCCTGATACTCCAAATTTCAATGCTATAGACAATGCCAGAGTAGTAACGGAGTGTCCTGTGGCAAATACATCCACGCCCATTTCCTTTGCCTTAGCTTCGGCCGGATCGTAGCCCTCCTGAAATGCGATATACTTCCGCCCGGAATATGCTGATGCAATCTTCCAATACGATGTTGATCCAACTATCATAGCCGGTCTGTCTTCATGTTCAACGCCTCGAATCTGCGCATAGACTTCTTCATCAGCTTCCATGACAACAGTATAATCGGGGACAATACCAATATTAAGAAGGCGCTTTAAAACCGTCGTCACCGTCATTATTATCCGGCCTTTTTCTCCACATTCCTTTACGAAATCAATATTGTCATCCAGAGATGGGCCACCGGCAATGATAACTATATCTCGGTCTTTGATCCTATCTTTCAAGGCGCATATGTTTTCATCACAATTAATGAGATTCTCACGAAAATTGACAGCAAGGTTATTCTTTATCTGACTAAATCCGTTCCATTTCATAAAGAATTTCCACAGAACGTCTTTTAATCCTTCATTCTGAATCTTTTGTAGTGATGGCAAATGAATAAATATACCGGTACCATTGCTTATATCATCTACAAACTGACTTCCATTCCGGTCTTCGATCAACGAAAACCTGTCATCAGGAATATCTCTGTATACACCATATTTCTTCGCTATGTCCAGCAATACAGGATCATCGTCATACACGCGAATTGTCACGGCGCCCTGAGATAATCTGTACAATTCTGCTATATGATAGCCCAGTCCTGCTCCCCAAACCGCATATTCTCGAAACGTAGGATCGTGGTACTTTTCCATTAGAATTCGCGCTTCCAGAATGGGATCATTATTTGAATGCAGGTATATCCCCTGTTCCATACTCTTCACAGTCAAAAAACCGCTCATCGTAGGCTCTATGCTATATCGGCCCTCCACTATGTTTTCCTCGCCTCTACAGCATTCTGCAAGCGCAGGGATAACACCGGCTTCTATTTGATCGGCGCATAAAACCATGTCATCCTTCTCCAGGGCAGAATTTATTTCGTTTAACACTGCAGAGACATTATCCTTGCCGTATACCCCGATCAAATCTGACATAATGACCGGTGCCTCATCCAACACGCGGTATACATCCCGAATGACTCTTCTGGCTCCGCTATAGTTCTGGATGCGCACCCTGTATATGATCTCATCCAGAAGTTTTATTATTCTTTGGAATTCATGAATATCGATCATAATTCGGAATCCTTCACCCCTCTTACAATCCCTTTCCTGAAATAAGGTGCGATTGGCCGTTCATATTTCCCGTTTTCAAAAAGGCTTTGACAATAGATAAAAAGCATATAATTATCAGAAGAATATGATCTGTAGCCATAATCCTTAAGCAGATTCATGACTTCATCCTTTTCATCATTAGTATGATATACCGCGCATGAAACGCGGCAATTATTGTTCATAAATGTTCTGTGTGCCCCCAGTAATACATCCGGTTCCATTCCCTCGATATCCATCTTTATGAAGATATTCTTATCGACATAACCGGACAGAAGCGTATCAATCGTGACAGTATCCATACTGTCAACAGCACCTGCATATTTGGGAATGATATGAACCTTGTCTTTATAATCTTTAAAGGTCTCATTTAATGCCTTGATCCAATAATCAGTACATTCTATCAGGTACACCTCTTCGGCACGTTCCAATATGCTTAGAGATATTATCCCCTCAGCTGCTCCTACATCAACAAATATCCCTCCATCCTCAAAAGAGCACTCTTCATCAAAGTACTGGTGGGGGCTTTCCGGGTCCTGTTCCAGAATCAGTTGGTTATATTCAAGTTGAACCGATACATCATCCCAATCAGGGAAATACAGTTTTTTCCCCTGATGATCCACATATTTATATCCTGAAGCAGCCTTATAGACATCGATCCGGGCAGCGTCATACTTATCCGTGAAATTATACGGAAAAACGAATACCTTGTGACGCTTACGCATGTATTCAGTTTCTTCGGGGTACTCCAGATCATATCTGCCGGACAAAACCACCTCATTGCCGATAAGATCAAGAACCTCCTGAATCTCTTTACGGATTTCTATTTCGGGCACATTCTCAGCCGCTTCACTCATGATTCCATGGCATATAGATGATATGCCAATTCTCCATCTCAGGCTGATATCATAAGTCAGTCTCAATATCTCTTCAACATCCCGACTATCCACCAGTTGCTGTAACGCTTCCGTATCATCAGAAAACGAATCCCCGATTCTATCCCCGAACATTATCTGTAAACTGTCAAAAAAAGAATGGTACCCCGTAACCAGCGTTTCGCACAGTTCCCGTTTCCTCTCCGGATCAGTTTCCGAAACAGCCATATTTCTGATATTCTCAAATTGATATAAAAGACTATCTGTGATTCCTTTATACTCTTTTATTTGTTTTTGTTTTTCCAGATATTTTTTCATCGGATTATAGTAATAATTCAATCAGGCATAGCCTCGCGTTCCCGCTATCTTTGCTCCATGTCTTGACATATTGTACACCTGTACATCCGGATGCATGGCTATCTGTCCTTCGATCATCTTTCTGTATGCATCATATACATAATCTGTTGACACCTGACCTCCATCTACAGATTCAACATCGATTCTGACTGCCATATCCACAGTTTCTGCTTTGGCTACTCCCTGCGCATAATTGACGCTCCCCGGATAAGACAGATCACTCCCGACCAAGTATATTCTCTCTGCCCCCAGATAATAAGCCACATCGATACCAAAACTGGCCACTGTTCCTCCAAATCCCCACGTGAAATCACTGTCATTCTCTTCGTCTTCAGTCCAATAATACAGAGGGCCTTGGTACAGATCGACATACTGCCTGCTAACTGTAATGGGGGCTATAAGCGACACATTTTTAGTGAATTCTTCTATCCCGCTCAGGTGAGATGCCAGAATAGGGAAGGAATCCAATGCGACTACTATGTCCGGTTCTATATTCTCTGACGCCAGGCGTTTCAGTGCTGTATTGACTACTATTATGCCTTTATTTCCACTGCTCTCCTTCAGAAAATCTATATTATCGTTAAGGGACGGGCCCGCCGATACAACTATGAATTCTTTGTAATCAATGATCTTTTTTTCTTTGAAATCCGAAATACTCGAATGAGGCCGTTTTGCATTTTCACGTTGATTGATAGTGTTCTTTAGTCCTAATATCCGTGCGGTTCTTTCATTATAGTCATATCTGTCTATAGTCCGGGCATATTCATTATCATAGTATCCGACTTTCCAGTCTGAAATATAGTGGTCATGCAATCCGTTATCGGCATCTTCAAAAAAGGATTTTAATAATGTTTGCGGATTATTTTTTTCTTCCACGATCAGATTTTCAGGGGCGATCCAATCCAACACTCCTATCTGTCTGGCATACTCAAGAATTGTATTGTCATCCTCATATATATGAATGTGTAATGAACGATCCGACTTTTCCCACATTTGATATGCCAGGTATCCCAGCCCGCATCCCAGAATATGGAAGTCCTGCATCTCAATACTATACAATCTGTCAGCGAGCAAAGCCGCCTCATTCATCGGGTCATATATACTATGCAGATACTTATTTGTTTTATCATCTTTAATAGTCATAAAACCGATCGGCGTTTTCTGAATGGTCCATTTACCCTCATTAAGCTCGATTGGACCATACAAAACCTCAATCGATCTGACTAACGCAGGCATAAGTTCATATTCCATACGTCCCATCAGAACCCTGAAATCTTCATGTTCATCCCTGGCATGTTTCCAGGCATCCAGAAGGCTTCTGGCAGTTTCAATATCTACATTTCCAAGTCTGCGAACCAACGTTTCTATCTTGGAGGACAGCCTGTCCCATTCTGCGATAGAAGGATTGACTTCAACCAGAGATAATCTTCTGATGAGACTTCGTAGTTCTTCTATCGTCATTGCATCATCATACATTGATTTAAATGCGGGTAATTGCATAGTTAGTTTTACCTCATGTTATGAACTCAAAAGAAATTCGCGCCGGTTCTTTCGGTTACATATTCTCCAAATCTGGGCAAAGCCAAATTGATGTGCCCGTACTGATCCGATGACAGGATTCCCTTTTTCATAAGCCTGTCACGATATACCGAAAACTCTGGCGTAGAAAAACCGATGGCTTCTCTTATATAAGAAACCCGCGTTTGGCGCGTTGCCGCCATTTCCCGGACTATCTCCTTATCTTTGCCGGACAATTCGGACCATATCTTATCGTATACATATTCAGCAAGATATTGATCATATTCCGGCAGAATTTCTTCCAAATCCGATACTCCTTTTTCCCAAGCCAAATAACCTAATACCTGAAAAGCAAACGAATATCCTCTTGTAAGCCTTGCCATATCCTCAGCCACTTGATCGTCTATGTCAAATGTCTTCTTATAGTTTGCCTTTACAGCTGTATAGTTAAGCGGTTCAAGCATCAGTTTTGGAGCTCTGTATAAAAATGTCAGCGCCTTATCATTTTGAAGTGCGTTTATATTCTCATACACCCCCGTCATAAGCAGAAATATCGGATAGTTTTTTCTTATATATATCTGATATGATGCTACAAATGCTTTAATGTTTGGGTTATTGATATCCGTGTCTATTACCGATACACCGTTTTCCGCAGACACGCCCAATCCAAGAACCGAAAGATCTATCTTAGCTTGGAGCATTCTGTCTCGGATAGATATATCTGAATAAAGTGCTGCAGCCAGACTGTGAAACATATCTATCTCAGGGTTGAGTTCAACTACCATCCATGATTCGTCCTGTAAGATAGCTTCTAAAACTTTTGTCATCATTACGGTTTTTCCGAATCACTGACCCCGGTAAGAATGTATACTCATGGAGACGGAGTGTCAGACTGAAAGTTCTCTATAATCTGGGAACTCTGAGTAAGTCTGTTTATGTAACGGCTTGGCGTCTGTCCAAACGCAATATTAAACGGGTTATTCATCTGTTTAAGCTTTTTTGCTTTTATTTCTTTTTATATCTTATCTTTAAATTCCACTTTATATCTTTTTAAATCTTCGGTCAATCAACGCCCGGCTCTTAGGTTGCGTATAACTGCTGTGGGATTTGAAACGATATACTTCTCCGCCTTTCCCGGAGATGATTTGATTACTACGAATAGCAAAACAATAGGGGGATTTATTGAAGTAACGATAATAATCCCTGTTTGGACTGATTTGCCTGCGCAAGCATAGTCTGTCCCGCCTGAGCCAGAATGCTCTCATTAGAGAATCGGAGTGATTCTTTCGCCATATCCGTATCACGGATCAGAGACTCTGCTGCCTGCGTGTTTTCAATACTCAAAACGCCAAAATGTAGCCCGCATCAACATTTTGTAATGCAAAAATGTATCCCGTATCAACATTTTGGAGTGTTTTAGTATATTCCTTATGAAAACGAGAACATCAATACATCATCCCAAAGAGCCACAACGGGATTTTGTTCTTCCGCCACCTCAAAGAGATACTTATCATCTACAAGAAAATCACCCTGCTTGGGATATATAACGATATGCCCCGATGATTTCAAACTCATTCTGTTCCATAGCAATTCCTTGATTACATATTTGCGTATATGATGTTTCTAAACACTTTTTTATATCACAAAAAGATGTTTGTAAACACTATTTTCTTAAGTCCACTTATATCCTTTTCTATCTTTGGTTTATCTTTTATATCTCTTTATATCTTCGGTCAAACAGAATATACATTTTGACCCATATTGCTTCAAATCGCCTCCGTTCTGGTCCGTCGGCACGCGGAGACAGCCTCTATACGGGTAAATCCTTCGACACGGCTTGCTGTACCGTAATTTCCGCGCTTCATCAGCCCGCGGAGATGGCCCCTCTACGGGTCAACCCCTCGGCGCGGCTTGCTGGACCGTAAATTCCGCGCTTCATCAGCCCGCGGAGATGGCCCCTCTACGGGTCAACCCCTCGGCGCGGCTTGCTGAACCGTAATTCCCTTGCTCCGTCCGCACGCGGAACAGGTGGGTGAACGCGAATAGCACAAGATATGACCTCGATGCGCGGTACGGAAGCCGATGGGGGTACGCGAATACCCCAGGATATAACCGCGATTCGCGATACGAGAACGGAGG
>JAEEGL016767621.1_pt1 | contig 15149 bp, 5 predicted proteins | sample 9134231 | NCBI WGS metagenome assembly JAEEGL01 (sample SAMN16246548, study PRJNA631951) | gut metagenome | biome: gut microbiome; feature: rumen; material: fiber-attached | host: Bos | place: Iran: Karaj | collected 2018-10 | reverse complement strand
AATTATTAGAAAATTTATCCTCAGAAAAAAATAGATGGAGTGAACAAATGAATGAATTTAAAATCCATATTAATAATTTATTAGGAGATACATTTTTATCATCATCATTTTTAGCATATATAGGATTTTATGATGCATATTATAGAAAATATTTAAGAGAAAGTGCAAGAGATATTTTAAAACAACATGATATAATTTATAGTAATGATTTAGATGAAGTTGAATGGTTAACAAAACCAAATGATAAAGTAATTTGGCAAAAATGTTCTTTACCTGCTGATAATATTTGTACTGAAAATGCAACAATATTACAAAGATTTAATAGATATCCTTTAATTATTGATCCTGCAGGACAAGCTACTGAATTTATTAAAATATTCTATCAATCTAAAAAATTAAATACTACTTCATTTACTGATTCTAATTTCTTAAAAACTTTAGAAAGTGCTTTGAGATTTGGTTATCCTATTTTAGTACAAGATGTTGAAAAAATTGATCCAATTATGAATTCACTTTTAAATAAAGAAATTCATAAACAAGGAGGAAGAAATTTAATTAGAATTGGTGATCAAGAAATTGATTTTTCATTAACATTTAATATGTTTATGGTTACTAGAGATTCATCTTGTCATTTTACACCTGATCTTTGTTCAAGAGTTACTTTCTTAAATTTCACAATTACACCTTCATCTCTTCAAAATCAAATATTATCAATTATTTTAAAAAGTGAAAGACCAGAAGTTAATAAAGCAAAAGAAGATTTAGTTAAAGCACAAAGAGATTTTAAATTACAATTAAGACAATTAGAAGAAGATTTATTAACTGCATTAAATAGTGAAGGTAATTTATTAGAAAATGATAAAGTTATGAGTAGATTAGAAGAAATTAAGAAAAAATCATATGATATTAGTATTGAAGTAAGTAAATCTGAAGATGTTATGAGAGAATTAGAAACTACTATGAATGAATATATGCCAATTGCTAATATGAGTTCTAGAATTTTCTTTGCTTTAGATTCTTTAGATACTATATTTTATTTATATAAATTTTCACTTGCATTCTTTATGGATGTTCTTAATTTTGTTATTAAAAGTGAAAAATTAGAAGAAATTGATAAAAATAAATATACTGAAAGACAAAATTTCATTATTTCTGAATTATTTAAAATTATTTATCATAGAGTAGGTTATTCATTATTAAATAAAGATGTATTAATTTTTGCAATGAGATTAGCTCAAATAAGACTTGGAGATAAATTTAAAAATGAAATAAATCTCTTATTAAAAATAAATTCAAATATAATGAATGATGCTTCAGATATAAGTTCATCAATAATGGGTGGTAAATTAACATTAAATCAAAGAAAACAAATAAGTGAATTAATTAAAAATGAAACATTCAAAGAATTATATAATGATATAAATTCAAATTCTGAAAGCTGGATTAATTTCTTTAATGAACCACAAGCTGAAAATTCAATTCCATTAACATTTTTAGAAAAAGAAAAACAAAAATTAAATGAACAAGACAAATTAATATTTGATGAATTAACAAAATCAATTTTATTATTAGTATTCAGACCAGATAGAATGATGACAAAAATTCAATCATTCTTAAAAGAAATATTTGATAATGAATTTGTAACAATTCCAGAATTAGATTTAGTAAAAGTAGTTCAAGAAGAAAGTAATTGTAAATCACCAATTCTATTTTGTAGTGCTCCTGGTTTTGATGCATCAACAAAAATAGAAAGTTTAGCACGTCAACTTAATAAAAAATTCTTATCAATTGCAATAGGAAGTAATGAAGGATTTGAATTAGTAGAAAAGAATTTCCCAAATAAAATTAAAAGTGGTGAATGGTTAGTTCTTAAAAATGTACATTTAGCACCACAATGGTTAAATGAATTAGAAAAAAAATTATATTCAAATGAACCAAATCCAAATTTCAGATTATTTTTAACTATGGAATTTAATCCTAAAATTCCAGCAAATGTTTTAAGAATTTCACGTAAATTTGTATTTGAATTACCATCTGGAATTAAACATTCTTTAATAAGATCTTATGCTAATGTACTTAATGCTCAAAAAAGTGAAAAACCACCTCTTGAAAGATGTAGACTTCATTTTCTTTTAGCATGGTTCCATGCTGTAATTGGTGAAAGATTAAGATATGTTCCTATTGGTTGGAGTAAATTTTATGAATTTAATGAAAGTGATCAAAGATGTGCTTTAGATGCAATTGATGAATGGATTAATATTCATGGTAAAGATAAATCAAATATTGATCCTAGTAAAATTCCATGGGATGCAATTAGAACTATAATTCATCAATCAATGTATGGTGGTAAAATTGATAATGAATATGATATGAAAATTTTAGAAAGTCTTGTTAATTTATATTTCAATGAAAAAACATATGAATTAAATTATCCTTTATATAAAACTTCAAATACAAATGCAAATATATTAACAGTACCAGAAAAAAGAAATAATGCAGGATATATTGAATGGATAAATCAATTACCTCCAGTTGAAAGTCCTGAATGGAGTGGATTACCTAATAATGCTGAAAAATTAGTAAGAGAAACTGCAGCTAGAAGATTTATTACTGAAATGAATAAAATTCAAGGTGTTGAAGATGAAGAATTATCAAGTGGTGGAAGTGGTGAGAAAAAAACTGTAAGTTGGTTAGTTAGTGTACAACAAAAAAGTGAACAATTACTTAAGAATTTACCAGAAGAAGTTAGTGTTCTTGAAGGAAATGAAAATAGTAATAATGATCCTATATTTAGATTTTTAAAGAGAGAAGTTGGTATTGCAAGTAAATTATTAATTAGAGTAAGAGATGATTTAACACAATTAATTAAAATGTGTAAAGGTGATATTAAATCAACAAATGAATTAAGAGATGTTGCTAAAAATATGTTTAATGATTCTGTTCCTAAATCATGGCAACTTTATAATACTTTAGAATTAAATGTTACTGAATGGATTTTAGATTTTGGAAATAGAATTAAACAATTAAATAAAATTACAAAAGAAAAAGATTATGGTAAAAGTTCTCTTTGGTTAGGAGGTTTAATTTTCCCTGAAGCTTATTTAACAGCAACAAGACAAAGTGTTGCACAAGAATTAAAAGTTCCTTTAGATGAATTAGTTTTAAGTGTTGAATTACCTAAAACAATTTCTGATATTCCTAATACTAATTATGTTCTTAAAGGATTATGTATTGAAGGTGCTGAATGGAGTTATGAACAAAATAAATTAATTATGACTGATAATTTATTCTGTCAATTAGCACCTTTTATGATTAAATGGTCTATTAAAGATGATAAAGAAATTAATGATATGTTTCCTATTCCTGTTTATTTAAATACTATGAGGAAGAATTTATTATTTTCTGTTTATATTAAAAATGAAAGTGAGTTATCAAATGAAGATTGGTATCAAAGAGGAATTGCTCTTATTTCATGGAATAAAACTTATGAATATAGTAATAATTAAAATTTTAATATTTAGATATTTTTAATTTTATATTTAAAAGAATTTATGATATTAATTATATTACATTTTTATATATTTTTTTAATATATATTAATTTATATTATTTTTTATTTATTTTCTTTATTTTTTATATCATAATAAATTTTTGTAATTGGATCATAATATTTTCCAACTTTTTCATCATAAATTAAATTATCATAATTTTGAATTGCTTTATGATTTAATTTAGTAGAAACACTAGCAACACTTGCCAAAGAACTTGTAAGAGGATTTAAATCTCTATCAATAAAATTCATTTTATTAATATCAATATTTTTATTATCATTAATAGAAACAGGAATCATTTTTCCAATAGGAGGAGAATAAGGTCTATTATTATCATTATTAAAATTTCCTCTTAAATCTTCAATTTGTAAATCATCAAATAAATCATTATTTAAAAATTCATTATTTACATTTTTTTGTTGATTACTAATTTCATTTAATATTTTTTGAGTATTTAATATACTATTATAATTTTGTTTATCAATATGAATTATATCTTCATTTTTTATATTTGTTACTGTATTTATTTCAGGAGCTTTTAACATAATTGATTCTACTAAAGGATTTACATTTAATTCATCTATTTCTTCTATACTTTCATTTAATGTTGATGGTTTTAATAAATTACTTGCATCAAATAAACCAAATTTATTAAATTTATTTTCTTTTTCTTCTATTTCATTTTCATTTTCTATTAAATTATTTTTTTTATTATTTTCATTATTTGATTTGCTTGTTTGAGTTTTTGATATATTTTTTGTATTTTCATCTGTTATTTTACTGTTATTGTTAGAATTGTTGTTTTTATTTTTTACTTTTGTATTATATTGTGTATCTTTAATTTTTTTTCCAACTTTTGCATTTTCTTTAGTTTTATTTTTTAATGTATCAACTAATCTAGTATTGTTTTTATTATTATTATTTAAATCATTTTTTTGATTATTTATAGAATTTGTATTTTCAATTTTTTTATTAACTTGTTTATTAACTTGATGTGTTTTATTCATAGTTTTATTTCCTTTTATATACGGTTGCCCATTATTATCTTGATTTAAATTATTACCTAATTCAACTAAATTTATATTCATATTAGTTGTATTAGGAACTATAATATTATAATCTTCAATTCCTGAAATTATATTATCAATTTTCATATTTCTAATTAAAGTATTTTTAGATAATAAAATACCTTTATTTATAGGGTCATTAATATTTTTAATAGCATAAATTTTTATAACTTTACAAGAACCACTTATACTTATATAATCAATACATTTGATATTTTTATTTGCAAAACTTTGACTTAATAAATTACCAATATTAATATATAGATTAGTCCATACATTTGCTATTAAAAGTTTTAAAGGCATTTGAATATGAAATTCATGTGTTTCAATTTCTTTAAATGATGTTGAAAAGTTTAAACGTCTTTTTGAATCTGAATTATCTGTTACTCTTACTTCAATTGAAAATGATTTTTCACTTAATAATAAAATTTGAAATATGAGTATATTATTTAATATATTAATTGAATTTTTTTCATTTTGTGGACATTGCATTTTAGAATTTGCATTAAATAAATGAAGAAAATAACTTTTAGAATTAGTTTCATAACCTCTTTCATTTTTTCCAAAAAATTTCCATTTTTTAATTAATTTATCGACTATGTTATAATTATATTATAATAAATATACCACTACTGTATATTTCTATACATGGACCATTTTCAAAATACGCATTCATTTTTATCAATTAATTAAAAAATAAATTAATGTATTTAAAAATTTAGAATATGTATAAAATAACTCCAAATGAGATAGAAAATACAGAAAGTAATATAAATAGCATTGAAAAAAAATTAAATTCTCCTGATACAACATTAGAAGATTTACTTATTGAAGATGATTTATTATCAGAAATTAGAAATCAAAATCAAAAATTAATTGAATTTTTTGATAAAGATAAGATTAAAAGTTTAATAAATTATATTATAAAAGAACCAAAAGAAGATAATGATTTGATAGGACATAAATTTCCTTTTGTTGCTTCTGAAATCCTTAATAGTGAAGAAGATAAGATTTTATATTATTTTTTTAATACTAAATCTGAACAAGAAAATAAAAATTATAAATCAGATGAAATGAATTTAAAAATAAATGATGATGAAAAGAATAATAATAAAAAAATTATTAAAAAAATTACATATCAAATTAAAGAAAGAAATCCTAATAATATGATTGAAATGTTAGATTATTTTTTTTCATTTTTAGAAACAAAAAAAGAATTAAATTATGTTTTAGCAGGTTATTTTTCTAAATTTTTTCATACTCTTTTGTCAAGAAAACCAAAAAAAATTATAAATTATTTATATCAAGAAAGAAAGGATATAATTAAACAAATTGTATTTCATTGTTACAGAAAATCAATATGTGATTTATTAATTGAAATATTAAACTTTGATGGTATAATACCAAATATTAGTTCATCATTATCTATAAATTTCAATGGAGAAAATAATAATAATTTTTTCCAATATATAAATAGTGAATTTTTAATATCTGCAAGAAGTGAAATTTTAATTCATATTTTTACATTATTAAAAGTAATGGAAAATACTGAAAAAATATCAAGTATTATATTAATGCTAATAGAATTATTTGAAAATAAAATAATATTAGATGAAGTAATGATTAATAAAAGAATATTCAATTTAATATTTAAAGAATTAAAAATTGATTTAAATTCAGAAACTAATATCAATAATTCAAAAATTAAAACTAATTATTCTGAAATATTAACATTATTAATATATATGATTTCTAATTATAAAAACCATTATCTTCCAAAAATTGATTTGTCAAATGAAGAAGATATGGTTGAAATTGGTGGTAAATCAAATAAAAAAATAATTCATACTAGTTTAAGTGAAAATTTTTTTTCTTCTTTTAATTATTTAATGAATAATTTTAAACAAAATAAAGAATCATTAAATAAATTAATAAGTATTCCAACTTGTTATAATAATGTAAATCTTAAACCATTAGGAAGTTTTAGAATTAAAATAATTGAATTATTTGCTTGTTGTTTTGGTTATTTTAAAAATATTGGTTTTAAATATGATGAACTTTTAATATCAAATAATTTTTTTCCAATTGCTTTTGATTATTTATTTACATATGAATGGAATAATTTTTATCAATTAGCTTTATTGAAATTATTTAAAAATTATTTAAAACAAGCAAATTGTCATATAATATTATCAATTTATTTATTTGAAAAATTTAATATAATTGATTTAATGAAAGAACATATGATACCAAAAAATAATCTTTCAAATAAATTTATTTTTTCATCAAATAATTATTGTTCACATGGATATATTTCTTTTTTAATTAGTTTATGTCATAAAATTAATTCTGCTTTTGAAGGATTTTCTCTAAAATTTTCAAGTGAAGATATTGCAATATCATTGAATAAATCAAATGGAAATAAAAATAGTGATCGATATAATTCATATGATAGTAATGTAAATGAAAGTAATGAGATTAAAATTTATACTAAAAATAAAATATATGAATCACTTTTTAAATATAATAATGATGATTGGAAAGAATTTTTTAAAACATATATTAAAGACACAATTAGTTTATATGAAGGTAAATTATTATATAAATCAAATAATGATGATGATATTAACTTCTTTTTAAAGAAAAGTAGTATTGAAAATAATAATGATAATAATAATTGTAATTGTAATGATGAAGTTTGGGGTGATAAAAATTATAAATTAAATACAGATAGTGAAATTGATTTTAGTGATTTTATTTTTGCAGATGAAATTAAAAATCCAGAAAAAGAAGAAGATATAATTTTAAAAAAAAATAGTTTAGAATTAAAAGTTGATGAACTTGATGAGGACGAACAAGATAAAAAAGAATAATATTAATAAAAAGAGTATTGAAAACTTATCTAATATAAATATATTAATTATATTTGTTTACAATTCAAAATTAAATTACCATAAAATAAAAAAATTCAACATAACAATTATTGATATTATAGATTATCGATAAATATTTTTATAAATATCCTTTATAATATTAAAATAAAAGATTAATACATTTTTTATAAAACGAAAAAAAATTAATTCTAATATTCCTTAAAAAAGAAATAAACAAAAAAAAAACATAAATATTAATTATTATTTGAAAAGCAAAAAAAAAATAAAAATTTATGGAAACTAAAAACTCTTCAGAAATAATACCACAAATTTCTAATATCGATAATAGATTATTTATCTTATCCCCAACAGTAAAAAATGGTTTAGACAGAGAATCAACAAATCACGATTTTTATAGAGAATCAGAAGAATTAGTAGATTTAGGTAAATTAGGATTTGGAACAAGAGTATGTCATAAAAAAACACAATTAGAATATATAATATTAAATTTTGATAAAGAAAATATAAAAAAAGCAAATTTAATTGATAAAATAAATAACACTTTAAATTTAATGTATTCATCAAATCATTGTTATTTATATCGTTTATTAAATCATTATGAAGATGATAAAAATGTTTTTTTAATAATGGAATCATATGATGGAGAATCATTAAAAACTAAAATTTTAAATGGTGAATGTGAAGACTCAAAAGATGCATTAAAATATTTTACAGAAATATGTATTGGATTACAACAATTACATACTTTTGGAATGTATAATATAAATATTACACCTGAAACAATTTTAATTGACATATGTGTTAAATTAACTGATTTTAATTTAAAAATGATTGGTAAAAATGATTCTTCAAATAGATATAATGGAGTTTTAAAAATAGGAAATCATGAAATTCAAATTAATTCATATACAACTCCAGAAGAGTTAAAATCTGTTATTGATGGTGAAAATGTTGAAATTAATTCTAAAACTGATTCTTGGAATTTAGGTATTTTACTTTATGAAATGTTAACTGGATTTCAAAGTCCTTTTAAAACTAATTCTCTTGATGATTTTATAAATAGTATTAAAGAATGTGAAATTGATTTAAGTAAAATTGAAAATGAATTTTGTAAAGATTTAATTAGTAAATTACTTAAAAAAAATCAAAATGAAAGAATGGATGTTAAAGATTTATTAGATTTAGATGAAATAATAGATGTTAATATTGAATTTAAAGAAGTTGATGAAAAAGATAATATTATTAATTTTAGAGAAGTTGAAGAAGAAGAAGAAGAAGAAGAAAATTTAGAACAAGAAGAAGAAGAATATGAAAGTGATCCTTCAAGAAAAATTAGTGATAGTAATAAAAGTAATTCTAGAAAAGTTAGTGAGAATTATCAGAGAAAAAATTCGAGAAAAATTAGTGGAAGTAAAAATATAAGAAATAATAGTATTGAAAATGATGAAGAAAAAAAACATAGAACTTTACCAAGTATGATTTCTAATCAAAGTAATGTTTTAATGATAGAAAATAATGAAATGTTTAATAAAATTGAAAATCATTTAAAAAATATTGATAAACAAAAAGATAATAATAATGATAGATATAATGAAAATATTAATAATGATGTTGAAAAAAAGGTTAAAAATTATAAAGAACAAGCTGATGCTATTTTAAAAAATTTTGAAAATTTAGATAATATGGTTTTGGAAAATTTGAATATTAATAATTATGATAATTTTTGTAATTATATTAAACAAAAATCACAAGATTTTCAATTTTCTAATGATATATTTAAAGAATTGGTCAATAAATTATTGTCATCTTCAGAGAAAGAAACTCAGAGTTTATTAGAAGAAAATAAAAAGAAAATTGAAGATAAAGTTAAAACATTCAATAATATTTTAAATAATTTAAAAAAAGAAGATGAAAAAATTATTGAAGCATCAACAAATGAATTATATTATTTAGAAATTGAAAAATTAAACCAAGAAAAAGATGATTTAATACAACAAAAATATGAATATATGCAAAAACAAATTAAAGAAGAACATTTAAAAAAAAAATTAAAAATTATGACAGAACAAAATAAAATATTAGATGAATATATTAATATACTTATGATTAAAAAAGAAGAAAATACAAAGAGATTTAAAAAAATACAGGAAGGAAAACAAAAAGTTATAAATCAATTATATGATATAGAAGAATTCATTACGAAAAATTACCCAAATAATAAAGATGATTTTTTAAAATTTATAGAAACTGAATCAGAAGAAAAAGAAAAAATTTAAAATATTTAATAATGATTTTTAGAAATAATAAATATTATTAAAAAGATATTTTAAAATATTAAATTTTAATTAATATCAAATTATATCATCATCAGTTATTTCTTTATTATTATTAATAATATTATTTTCCTGTATAACGTTATTTAAATTATCATTATTTTCATTTAATATAATTTCCTCTACTGGAACTTTTACTGATTTTAATTTCCTAAATTCTTTAAATGACATTTTAGTTTGAATATTTTTTTTTGTACCTAATTTAATCCAATTTTCATATAAGCTAATTTTTTCTTCTTTACCTAATTCTTTTAATTTATTCATAAAAACATCTTTTCCCATTTTTTCAATAAAAAAATTTAAAATTTTAATACATTTCTTTGTATAAATATCTCTTTTTTTATCATATAATTCTTCAATTCTAATAAAAAAATTATTCCAACTATCATTATTAATATTATCTAATTTAATATTTTTAATAATATTTTCATAAACATTATATGCAGTATCACTTATAATTGTTTTTTCATTTCTCATTAAATCAATTAATTCAGTTGTAAAATCAAAATTTTCATATTTTGAATTGTCAATTACATTATTTTTTAAAATATTATTTGCAGTACTTTTTAAAAAAGCTTTTGTGCTAAAAGTTCCATGTAATACAATACCAACTATTTCTTTAATTAATTTAATGTCGTCGTTTTTTTCTATTGAAAATGAATTTAATATTTCCCCCATTAAAATCATAGATAATTTTGATATTCCAGATCTTATAGAATTTGATAACTTATTTAAAAAAGGTGTTATTTTTGGTAAAATAATTTTTAACTTAACTGGATTTTGCTTATTTAAACAACGAAAATATATCATTGTACTAAAATTAATTTCCCATTTTGGAATTTCATTTAATCTTGGGATTTGAGTTATTATAAATTCGTCCTTCATTTGTTCTTCTTTTAATATAGGTAATTTATCATAGTCTACATAATCAAGATGTGGTTCTGATTTTGGATCCCTTTTATCCATTTAAAATAAATTTAAATTAATTTAAATTAATATTAAATATGAAAAATTATATATTATTCTTTTTATTTATTTATTTAATTTTTTAAATTAATATGAATATTTTTTATACTGGAATACATAAATTGTTTAGAGATTTGTTTTTAAATATTATTTATTTTGATGAGCAAATTGATATTTTGAGAAAAAAGTTATTTATTACTAAAAATTTTTCACCAAAAGAATTCTTTAGTTACTTAGATGTTAATAAAAAAGGTTTTTTGAGTTTAACAGATTTTTCAGATTATCTATCAAACTTTAATATTCAATTTAATAATTATACATTAAGAAAATTAATTAGAACTTATGATAAAAATGGTAAATTTACGATTAATTATAATGAATTTTTATATTTTATAACTCCTAAATTTCCAGAAGAAAATTCTCAAAATTATAATAATATTGATATAAATGAAATTTTTATTAATATTTTAATTCAAGAATTAAAGTTAATTGACAAAATAAGAGAAATTATTTTTAACATTAAAAATACAAGAAATTTTAATGTATATGAAATATTTATGATTATGAGTAGAGGGAAAAATTATTTATTTTTAAATGATATTAAAAATTTTATTGGTGATACATATATAAAAGATTCAAAAATTGAATGTATTATTTATAGAATTGATTTAGATAATGATAAAAAAATAAGTTATGAAGAATTTCAAGAAGTATTTTTCCCTGATAAACATTATTTAAGAAATTCATTTTTCAACCAAAGTAACCAAACATTTAATTCATGTTTAATACAAAATAAAAAATTGAATAAAACAAATTCTTCCAGAAATATTTATGAAAATAATAAAAATAATAAATATCTATTATCTTCTAAAACATTGTTGGATTCATTTAATTGCAAAAAATCATTAAGCAGAAATTTAAGAACTAATAATTTTCATGTATTAAATAATTATTCAAAAAATGTATTTTCTCCACAAAAAACTTATGAATTATATAAAAATAATAATAATCTTTTTAAAACTTCTGAATCAAATAATTTTAATAATTATTTAATTAATAGAAATAAAAATATTTATAATGAAGAAAGAAAATATATAGAAAATAATAGTTCATTAACAAATAATTATTTGAATTCATTATATAACTCAAATAATTTTAAGTTAAGTAATAATAACGATAAAATAAATAATATTAATCCTAATTATTTAGATAATTCATTAAATGAAATTTTATATGACACAAAGTATTCAAAAAATACAAAAAATAGAATTAATGAACAGAATAAAAAAACTAATAATAATACTTTATCATATAATATTAAAAGTAGGAATAATATAATAAAAAATAAATTTAATGCATTATCATATAATAATTCAATTAATAAATCTTCAACAATTCAAAGTATTAATAGAGAAACTATGTATAAAACACCAAAAAATAAAATAGATGATGAGGAAAATCTAAAAGAAACAATTCAAAAATCCCAAAAAGATAATATAAATGAAATATTAGATTTTATAACAGATAAAATTGCAAAAAAAAATTTAATTGAATCTATAAAAGAGGCAATATGTCTACAAAATGATATTACAATTTCAAATTTATTTAATATTTTTGACAAATCAAATAATAAAGAAATTAAAAAAGAAAACTTTACTGAAGTTTGTAATGAATTAAATATTTTTCCAACTGATGATCAAATTTTTCTTTTATATAAAAAATATGATTTAGATAAAGATAATATTTTAAATTATGAAGAATTTTCTAATATGATTCTTCCTTTGAAAGAAGAATATAATTCAATTATACAAAGTAGAGAAAATAACAATGAAAATGAATTAAAAATTTCAAATAACAGTTATAAATTATTAAAAGAATTAATTAAAGCATTTATACAAGTTGAAACTTACTTTTATGAATTAAAAAATTCAATTAAATTAGAAAATTTTTCTCCTAAAAATGCATGGGATTATATTATTCATTATAGTTCAAATGGAGAAAATTTAAATATAAATGAATTTAAATTGTTTTTACAAGATAATAATATTTTTTTTACTAAAAATGAAATAGAACTTATTTTTAATGATTTTGATTCAAATAAAGATGGTTTAATAAATTATAATGATTTAGAAAGAGAAATGATTAATATAAATTAAATAAATTAATAGATAATATTATAAAATGTTGGATAATTTAGAATTTTTTGTAGATTAATTAAAAATTGATTTATAATACCTAATTCTTTGAAAATATTTTTTGTTCTTTTTAATCTTTCTTCATTTTTTTCTTTTTTATTTTCCAAAATTCGAATATTATATTATTTAAATTTTCTATTTGAGTAATATTATCACTTAATTTTTTTTTTTATTTTCACTTTTTCCAATTTATCATTTAATTAATTTATTTTTAATTTTTGAATTCTTCATTTTTTTATTATTTCTTGATTAATTTTTTTTCTTCTTCAATTATTTTTTCTAAATTATGATTATTTAATTTTTCTTCATTAATATTATTTTTAATTTTTCAATTTCTTCATATAAATCGTTTTGAATCAGGATTTATTTTCCTTATATAATTTATTGAATTATTAAAATTAAATGAAGTAATTATATATATGAAAATATATTAAAATTTTTTTATATTATTTATTATCTTATATAATATCTACAACACTTTTATCAACTTCACTTTTCTTTTTCTTCATCTTCCATATATTCATGATTATTATTATTTTCCTCTTCTTCATTATTTTCATTCATATTTTCTATTTTATTTGACATATCATTAAAAATATGAGCTTGTTCATTTGATTCTGTTTCTTCAATTTTATCAGTATTATCATTTAATTTTTCTAAATCTTTATTAATTAAATCTTCATTATTAATTGTTGCTGTATTTAAAACTTTACTTCTTAAATTATTTAAAATATTATTTTGATTATTCTTATCAACAGATTGAGAATTTTCATTTTTTTTAATTTCTTCATTATTATTATCAATAACTATATCTTCCATAATTTCTCCATTAATTAAATTATCTTTTACATAATTTTGTCTTATATTTGAAGATTTATTTAATTTATTATCATCACTCATTAATCCAGGTTTAATTGCGAAATTAGGTTTTAAATTCATATTTTTTTTTAAAACAATAGAATTATTTAATAATTCTTGTTGTTCATGTCTTAATTCTTCTTCTTTTGATTGAATATCTAAATTTTTTAATATCATATCTTTTTCTGGATTATTAATATTAGTACTTTGAATATATTTATATTCTCTTTCAAAAAACATTTTCCTTTCTTCATTTGGATTTGTCTCATTTGTTTTTTCATTTTCTAACAAATTTAATTTCTCTATTTCATCTTCTATATTTTTTATATTTTGTTCTTGTTTTTCAAGTTGTTCTTTTTTATCATTTAATATTTTTAACAAATCATTTTTAGTATTATTTAAATTATTTATATAATTTTTATTTACTCTAAATTCATTTTCATATTTTATTTTACTTGAATTAATGAATTTATCAATTACTTCAATTTGTCTTTTTAATCTATAAATATCAGATTTTTTTTGTTGTTCTTTTTTTTCTATAGTTTTAACATCTTCAAATTCATTTATTCCATAAATATCTTTAGCCATTGTTTCTAATTCTTGTTGTCTTTCTTCTAAATTTTTAATTTTAATTTCATAATTTTTACTACTTTGTTTTTCATTTTCTATTTTTTTCATTAAATTATTATATATATTATTAAATTTTTCAAAATCATTTAATTTTTCTTTTAAATTATTTGGATTTGTATCTCCACTAAATTCTTTTTTATAAGAACTATCATTTATTTTTTGTATTCTTCTCATTGCTTTATTATCTTTTTCTAATATTTCAATTTGAGAATTTAATTCTTTAATTTCTTTTTTTTTATTTTCAATATAATCATCACTTGTAATTTTTTCATATCTTGCTTTTAAATTTTCATATTCTTTCTTATACATATTTATTAATTTTTCATTTGTATCTTCAATATTTATATTTTTGTCATCTTTATTTTGATTTTTGAAATTTTGATTATTGTTATAACTAGTAATTTTTTTATTTGATAATATTCTTCCACTATTAATTATAGTTGTTAATATTTCATTTAATTTATTCATATTATCTAACATAATTGTAATTTTATGTGATGATTCTGCATAATTTAAAGGAGTTTTATTTAAGATTGTATTATTAATTTGTTTTTTTATTTTGTTATATGAATCTATTGCTTTTTGCATTTTTGAATAATACATTATTTTTCCTTTTTTCATTTCTGGAGTTAAAAATGGCTCTGGATTATATTTT
>JAEEGL013656777.1_pt1 | contig 15149 bp, 13 predicted proteins | sample 9134231 | NCBI WGS metagenome assembly JAEEGL01 (sample SAMN16246548, study PRJNA631951) | gut metagenome | biome: gut microbiome; feature: rumen; material: fiber-attached | host: Bos | place: Iran: Karaj | collected 2018-10 | reverse complement strand
TGTGTTGATGCCAACAAAAACTATCTGTTGGTCAAGGATGCTGTTTGCCTCGCCGACAGAGAGCATGTTGACATAAGGCAGGACTGTCGCGCTGGTGTATCGTGCGTCGAAGAATGGTATGAAGGTAAGCCGGTAGGGTGTGTGCGCGGAACGGTAACCAATCTGCATTGTGTGGAGCGGCTTGCTCTCGTGGAGTACTCCCTTGACATACCAGTTGTATGTGGCTTTGAACTTCACGCCGAGGGTGGGGAAGTATGGCTCGTCGAACGAGTCGGAACGCAGCTGGGCGTAAGGCCCTACAAATATGTTGGACTTTGGCAGCTGGTCGAAGTTGTAGTCTTGCAGTCCGTAGTCGGCCAGCAGGGTGGTGCGGAAAAAGTAGTCGGCCCTGACACCGAGGTGGAGGTTCATCATGCGCCACGGAGACAGCGACAGGTACACGTCGCCACGGCCGTGGTTGAAGTCGATGCGGTAATCGTAGGTGTCGATACGGAAGGCTCCGTTGCGCGCTGCCTGGAACGACAGGTCGGTGCCCAGATCTATGCCGAGGCCCGTCCTGAGTGTGTGGCTGGCAGCGATTATGGAGTTGAGACCGAGACGCGCCGTGAAGTCGAGGCAGCTACCCGTGAGGCGGTGGGCGTTGATGCCTGTGTGGACCAGAATAGACGCGAAGTCTATGGCGTCGAAGCGGGCGCTTGCGCCGAGTTGGTTGATAGGAGCGCGATAACAATTGAATTGCAGTGTGTATGGTGCCGTGTCGCCTAAAATGTTATACGTTACTTTCTCGAACGCTTTGGTTCCCATCATTGTGGCAACGGCGTCCTCCAGCTCCACGATATGAATCTGCCGGTCGGTCTGTCCGTCGGGGAAGAGTCGTTTGCGAAGATATTTCTCCTCTTTGGCGTTGATGCCCTTGAATTCGATGTGGCCAATGTGAATTGTCTGTTTGTGCAGGTCTATAGCTTTATGACGTCTGAGGTTGTGGGAGTCGCGAATGACGAGATCCGTTATTTGCCGGCGAAGTGAGTCAATTTTTCCCGCATGTTTCTCCACTGCCTGTCGTCCGCGATCGAGCATTGTCGCGATGCTCTCGTTGTCGAACGAAAGGAGTGTGAAGTCGTTGAGTTCGGGTTGGATATAGATGTTGGTGGCTTGAAGAGCGGCGACATAAGCTTCGCGGCCAAGCAGGTCGGTGGTTTGGTATACGATGTCGAGCATGCTTCTCATCTGGTTTGCCTCGAGGGCTGGCGACGACACATCGACACCGATGATGATGTCGGCTCCAAGTTGTTTGGCTATCTCGGCGGGGAAGTTGCTGCGCATGCTGCCATCCATAAGCACCATGCCGTTCTTTTTGACAGGTGTGAACAATCCCGGTATCGACATGGTTGAGCGCAAGGCGTCGACAATGTTTCCGCTGTACCACACCTTGGGCTTGGCGGTAATCATGTCGGTGGCTACGCAGATAAAGGGGATTGGCAAGTTGATGAACTCCATCTCGTCGCCATAGCCAATGGTGAGGCTGGCGAAGAGGTCCTCGATGTTGCGACCTTGCACTATGCCTTCGGTCAGAATACTGCGGCTGCTTATCTCGGGCTTGTGGAAATCCCATTTATAGGTTCCGTAAGGGATGCTGAGCAGAAACTGCCGGTCATAGTCTTTTTGTGTCATCTCGTCGAAACGCCGTGGGTGTGTGTCGCGCAGCAGCCGGTCCCAATCCTGGTTGCGGATTATAGCTTCGAGTTCCTCGCCCGAATAGCCGCATGCGTAAAGGCCGCTCACAAGTCCGCCAATGCTGGTGCCCATTACGAGGTCGATAGGTATTCCAACCTGCTCCAAGTGCCGTATTACGCTTATGTGCGCGGCACCTTTTGCACCACCACCGCTAAGCACTAACGCAACTGTCGGACGCTCTTGGCGTATGCTGTCCATCCTTTTCTGGAATTTGGCTATCGCCACAGAGTCGCGCTGGGGGTCGATACCGTAACTCAGCGACTGTCCGGTGGCGCTTGGAGCGCAGAAAAGGCAACAGAATAATATGATGATGAAAAAGAGTGAGACCATGTCGTGTTTAGAGTAGGAGGGACTTGAATATTTCTGTCATATTGTCGGCGGCAAGATTGGCGGCGCGGACCACGTCGTCGCCGTCGTTGAGGCAGTCCTCGCCAAGGTCTTTGGCGCAGTTGGTGATGACGCTCATGCCGAAGATCTCCATGCCGCAGTGTCGGGCCACAATCACTTCGGGTACGGTCGACATTCCCACCGCGTCGCCGCCAAGCATGCGGAACATATGGTATTCCGCCGGAGTCTCGTATGTCGGTCCTGTTTCGGCAACGTATACACCTTCACGAAGTTTTATGCCCTTTTCCGCGGCCTTGTCGTGTGCAATGGCGCGCATCGCCCGGCTGTAAACTGTGGTCATATCCGGGAAACGCGGCCCCATCTCGTCGAGGTTTTTACCAATCAGTGGGTTGGGCATAAAGCTGATGTGGTCGGTTATTATCATCAGGTCGCCGACATTGAAGTCGGGGTTGAGTCCGCCGGCGGCATTCGAGACCAGAAGCCTCTTGATGCCAAGCATACTCATGACGCGCACCGGGAAGGTGACATCCTGCATGGCGTAGCCTTCGTAGTAGTGGAAGCGTCCCTGCATTGCCACAACCTCGTGCCCCTCTATTGTGCCGAAGATAAGATTACCTTTGTGCCCTATGGCGGTGCTGGCTTTGAAATGAGGTATCTCGCCATAAGGTATGATGTCGGGCTGTTCTATGGTGTCGGCCAGTTTGCCCAGGCCGCTGCCAAGTACGATGGCGGTGTGTGGACGGTAGGAGGTGCGTTTTAGCAGGAAATCTGCCGCCTCCTTTATATTGTTCATATATTCAGTCATTGTCTTTATGAGGGGTGAATGGTGAATTGTGAATTGTGAATGGGTACAAGAGCCTGAGGCTCGCGTAGAGGGGATTTGTGCGGGGCAGCCTCGTTAAATATCCAGTGTTTGTTGATAGGTTGACAAGTTTATATGGTTTTCGTCTTTGTTTTCGATTATTTCAATCTTTCTATTTTTTTCATAATTTCAGCTGCGCGCTCGTAGTCCTCGTTTTCTTCGCACATGCGTAGTTCCTCTTCCAGTTCCTCTATAGTCTCCGATGCCGACAAGGTGTTGCCGAGTTCTATGTCGTTGCTTTGAGGGGTGAATCCGGTCTCCTGCAGCACATTCTCCGCCATCTCGATATCGACCGACTGATGCAGCGCAAGAACCACCGCATCGCTGGCGCGCGCGTCAATGTTTTTGTCGTTGAAGCCGTCGCTTACCACAAGGGTGGCGTAGAAAATGCCCTCCTCAAAGCGGTCGATGCGCACAAGTTTAAGAGTCAATGCAAAGGCGTCGAGTATGGAGACTATCAGTTCGTATGTCATTGGGCGCCGCGCGTGACGACTCTCTTGCTCCAGGATAATCATTTCCGCCTCATGCTCTCCAATCATCACGGGCACCTTACGGTTCTCCATGGGGTCGTAAAGCATAAGCACGAACATTGACGTGTCCGTAAAGCCTTGCAGCACTTCTGTCGGATATACTTTTTTGTAGTTCATCATTCATTGGTTATCGGTCAGGTATTCCACCAGTTTCGCAACTGCGCGTCCACGATGGCTTATATGGTTTTTCACTTCGAGGGGCATTTCGGCGAAACTTACTGCGAAACGGTCGGGCATGAATATAGGATCGTAGCCGAACCCCTCTTGTCCATACCGCTCGGTGAGGATAGCGCCGTCCACACGCCCTTCAAAATACCGTGTAAAGCAACCCTTGTTATTGTTAACTTTATCATTGCCGTTTGCCGAAGGCTTTCCGCTTTCAATCAGGCATATCACGGTGCGGAAACAGGCTCGTCGGTTCGTCTTGCCTTTCATCTCTTCCAGCATTTTGTTGATGTTGTCGTCGAACGAGCAGTGCTCGCCGGCGTAGCGCGCCGAGTAAACTCCTGGTCGGCCTCCCAGGGCTTCGACCTCAAGTCCAGTGTCGTCGGCGAAACAGTCGATACCTGTGCGTTCATACACCCATTGTACCTTCTGCAGGGCGTTGCCTTCCAAGGTGTCGGCGGTTTCTGGTATGTCTCCTTCAAGTCCAATGTCAGAAAGACTTTTTATCTCAACTATGCCGTTGAGCATCTCTCTGACTTCTTGCAGCTTATGTTTGTTGTTTGTAGCAAAAACCAATTCTTTCATATCTGCAAAAATACTCTTTTTTTTCATTTTTCTTGTAACATCTCCGTTTTTTGTGTAATTTTGCAGTCTGATTTGTAAGAGTATAACAAAAACAAAATGTCATGAAATCAATAGCAATACTTACAGGTGGCGGTCCTGCGCCCGGAATGAATACCGTAGTGGCCTCTGTGGCCAAAACTTTTTTGCGCGACGGCTATCGCGTCATCGGTCTGCATGGCGGCTATTCGGCGCTCTTTACCGAGAATCCCCGTATGCAGGATCTTGACTTCCTTGTTGCCGACGAGATTTTCAACAAGGGCGGTTCGCTTCTTAAGATGAGCCGTTTCAAACCCACCGATGAGGATTTTGAGAAGCGGTTCAATCTCAAGTTGTTCACCGACAACGAGATAAAACTCCTTGTCACTGTCGGTGGTGACGACACCGCCTCTACAGCCAACCGTATCGCCAAATTCCTTGAGAGCAAGCACTACCCGATAGCCAACATACATGTCCCCAAGACCATCGACAACGACCTTCCCCTGCCCAACAGCAGCCCCACGTTTGGCTATAACAGTGCCAAAGCGCAAGGATGTGTGCTCGCCACCGCCGTTATGGAGGATGCCCGCACCAGCGAGAACTGGTTTGTGGTCAGCGCCATGGGCCGGTCGGCCGGTCACCTGGCTCTCGGTATTGCTGGCGCATGCCACTATCCGATGGTCATCATCCCTGAATTTTTCAATAAGTCGGAGATCACTGTCGAGAAGATTGTCAACATGGTAGTCTCCTGCATAGTGAAGCGCAAACTTATGGGCATCAATTATGGCGCCGCCATGATTTCAGAGGGCGTGTTCCACAGCCTCAGTGACGACGAGATTGCCAAGAGCGGTATCCATTTTAGCTATGACGAGCATGGTCATCCCGAGCTGGGCAAGGTGTCGAAGGCTCATATCTTCAACGACCTGCTCGAGCGTAAGGTAAAGGAACTTGGCCTCAAGGTCAAGAGTCGTCCTGTAGAGATCGGCTACGAGATACGCTGCCATACGCCTATCGCTTTCGACCTCACCTACTGTTCGCTGATGGGTATGGGTGTCCACACCCTCTTCAACCAGGGTTGCACAGGCTGCATGGTCTACTGCGACCATCAGGGAACGGTAAGCCCGCTCTATCTGAAAGACCTTCAGGATCCCGCCACTGGCAAGATTCCGCCGCGCCTGGTCAACGTCAACAGCAACAAGGTCCAGTCCTATGTCAACGACATTATGGACTATATAACCCCTGCTGACTACGAGGCTGCCAAGAAGTATCTGCCCAACCCCGAAGCCTACGACTTCAAGAAGATATTGAACTGGTAGCATTTTTATTGAAAACTGAAAGTTGATAGGCTGCCGCGGCAGCCTATTCAACTTTATATTAATTACCTAATTCATTTTTATTTTTATGAACGTTCATATTGTCCAACACAATATCGCCACCAACAACCCTGAGGAGAACATGCGGTGGATTATGGCCGAGCTCGACACTCAGGCGTCGAAGGATGCGCTTCTCACTGTCTTTCCGGCATGCACTCTGTGCGGATACCCTCAGTTTGGCTCCGCGGCCTACACCGACATACAGAAACGCGCCCAGGCTGTGCTGCAGCAGCTTATCCAGTTCTCGGAGCATAGGGCTTTCCTTATCGGCATGCCTCTCCAGATTCAGGACAAAGGTTTATGCAACGCTATAGTTTTCGTGCAGAACTGTGCCATCCGCGCCATTGTCACAAAGAAATACCTGGCTCCCGACGAGCAGAAATACTTCGTGCGCGGCGAGGGTGTGCAGAGTATCAACTTCCAAGGACAGCAGATTGCCATAGGTTTCTACGAAGACCTTAAGGAGCTCACCAAGGGTCATTCCGAACAGCCCGACATGATTATATGCTGCGGATGCAACGTGTTTGAATACAACAAACCCTACAGCATCCGTTACCGTATGCACAAGATTGTCGAGAACCTCAACGCCTCACTGGTGTTTGTCAACCGCATTGGAGGCGAGGGCCCCTTCCTCTTTGCCGGTGGCTCGATGGCATTGAACGCCGCAGGGTCGGTGCTTTGCCAGTTCCCGTATTTTGAGGAATGCAGCGAAACGGTGGACCTTCAGCTGCTCACCTCCATTGACGATGACGAGAAACCAGAGGTCGTGGAGCTTGTGTACAAGGCTCTTGTCATGGGACTTCGTGAGTATTTCGCCAAAAACGGGCTGCAACGCTGTGTGGTAGGACTTAGCGGCGGTATCGACTCAGCCCTTGTATGCGCTCTTGCCGCCGCCGCGTTGGGACCGGAGAATGTGCATGGCATACTGATGCCGTCGCAGTATTCGACCGACCACTCAGTAAAAGATGCCGAGGATTTGGCCAACAACCTCGGCGTGCAATATGACATAGTACCTATTAAAGACTGCTTTGACGCACTTCGGGCTACGATGAAACCGGTATTCGGTGATCGTGCGGAGGATGTCACCGAAGAGAACATGCAGGCCCGCATACGAGGCACCATATTGATGTCGTACAGCAACAAGTTCGGAGCCCTTGTGCTAAACACCACCAACAAGAGCGAGGCCGCCATGGGTTACGGCACATTGTATGGTGACAGTTGTGGCGCGATATCTGTTATCGGCGACCTATACAAGACCGAGGTCTATGAACTCTCGGAGTGGATAAACCGTGAAAAGGAGATTATTCCGTGGAATTCTATCCACAAGGCGCCATCGGCTGAGTTGCGCCCGGGACAGAAAGACAGCGACTCGCTTCCGGACTATGCGGTGCTCGACGCCATTCTCAACCTGCATATTGAGGAACAGCTCTCGCTCGACGAGATTGTCGAAGAGGGATATGACAGCGATTTGGTTGCCCAGGTGATTCGCAAAGTAAAGCAGAACGAATGGAAACGTCTGCAATTCGCTCCCCAGCTGAAGGTGTCGCCGATGACTTTCGGTTTGGACCGCAGGGTGCCTATCAGTTGATATTATGACACAGCTTGAGCTTGCCGAGCAATACGTCACATCGACCAATGTGTCGGTTTTCCTCACCGGAAAAGCCGGGACAGGTAAGACCACTTTTTTGCGAAATATTGTATCGACATTAAACAAACGATCTGTTGTATTAGCCCCCACTGGTGTTGCCGCAATCAACGCCGGTGGGGTTACCATTCACTCCTTTTTCCAGTTGCCGTTATGTCCATATCTACCTGACGTCAAAGAACTGGTGACGGAGTACCAGATGCCAGATAAATACAAGTCGCTTCGCAAAGAGAAAATCAAGATCATCCGCACCCTCGACCTGGTTATCATCGACGAGATAAGCATGGTGCGCGCCGATCTGCTCGACGCAGTTGACATGACGTTGCGAAGATATCGCCGCAGCAGCAAACCCTTCGGTGGAGTTCAGCTCCTCATGATTGGCGATGTGCAGCAGCTGCCGCCGGTGGTCACCGACGAGGAGCGGCCCTACATTGAGCAGGTGTACCCGTCGCCATTCTTCTTCCATAGCAAGGCGCTGCAGCAGACTAACTATATCACCATAGAACTTACCAAGATATTCCGCCAGCAAGACAAGACCTTCATATCGTTGCTCAACAATATAAGGGACAATCATTTCGACCGAGCCACACTGGATGCCTTGAACGCGCGCTACAAGCCTCGTTTCAACCCTCCCGACAGTGAAGGCTACATACGTCTGACCACCCACAACTGGCAGGCCAATGAGGTGAACCAACGCAAACTGGATTCTTTGACATCGAAGCCGTTTGAACTGAAAGCATCGGTGGAAGGAAACTTCCCGGAAACGTCGTATCCTACAGAGGCTACGATGACATTAAAAAAAGGCGCGCAGGTGATGTTTGTCAAGAACGACAACAGCTCGCATCAATACTACAACGGCAAACTTGCCACGGTAGAGGGTTACGACCCTGAGGAGGGGGTGGCTGTTGTGGATAAAGAAGGGAACCATATAGTGGTGAAACATGAGCGCTGGGAGAACATCAAGTATGAGATTGATGAGAGCGACAACCAGATAAAGCAGAAAATTGACGGTACCTTCACACAATATCCGTTGCGTCTGGCATGGGCCATCACTGTGCACAAAAGCCAGGGACTGACGTTTGACAAGGTTATTATCGACGCTGCCTCGGCATTCACATATGGACAGGTATATGTGGCGCTTAGCCGCTGCCGGTCGTTAGAGGGACTGGTACTCGCGTCGCCTATTTCGGAACGCTGTGTGTTCGACAACGACGATGTGTTGCAGTTCAATAGCACATTTCCTTCTGTTGAACAGGTCGAGAGTGAGTTGAATGTATCGCAGTCCACGTATTATTACGACTTGGTGTATGAGTTGTTCGACTTTTCCTCGATCAACCGTGCCGCTGACCGTCTGAACAGTCTTTTCCAACAGCATCTGCGTCGTACGCTTACAATTCAGGCCGAGCGGATGTCGGAACTGTGCAATGGCAAGCTTGTGGACATTATGGCGGTGTCGGAGAAATTCCAAAAGCAGTTGAAGCGAATCAGTGTCGAGAATGGCGGCAGGGTGGATGACCCGTTCGTAAGTGGGCGCATTGCCAAGGGTGTTGCCTATTTTGACGAACAGCTGGAACAGGTGTACATCGCATTGGCGCCATTGCTTGAAGTGGAGATTGGCAACAAGGTTGTCGCCGCCGATTTCGACGAGTTGTCTGTCGAGTTGCGTGATGCTATCGGTCTGAAACAGAAGTGTATGAAAAGAGTGGGAGAGAGTGGTTTTGCCACATCTGTCTATAATCAGGCGAAGGTTGATTTCATGATGGAAAAAGAGCGTACTACGTCGACAAAGAAGGCCACCTATCGCTCCCGTTATGGCAAAAAGAAAGAGCCAAAGCCCAAGAAGCCGCCTACGTGGGTGGAGACAGTGCGGCTGTTTTCGGAGGGACGTTCGATTCAAGAGATAGCCAACGAGCGAGGTTTGGTTTATACAACGATAACCCGTCATCTTGAGTCAGCTCTCGAGGCAGGCGCGATAACGGTCGACTCGCTTGTCACCTCCGACGAGCTCGATGAGATTGTGGGGTATATCATTGAGGAACATCCCAAATCACTCAACGAGATTCACGACCATTTTAAAGGAAAATACCAATACTACAAACTAAGGGCAGCGGCATTTGTGGCTAAAGATCTTTAGTTTAGGACTTGTAAATTATTTTGCGAAGTTGTAATGTAAATCATTTATTATTACTATCTTTGTAAAACCATACGGAGTTTTATTAAATATATAGAATACTATAAATAAAATATATACATATGAAACAATTGATAGAGTGCGTGCCTAATATCAGTGAAGGCCGCGATATGAATATCATCAATCAGGTTACCGCCGAGATTGAGAAAGTTGAAGGCGTAAAGCTTTTGGACGTCGACCCCGGTCAGACCACCAACCGTACGGTTATCACTTTTGTCGGTGAGCCCGAACAGGCTTGCGAGGCTGCTTTCCGTGTTGTTAAGAAAGCTGCCGAACTTATCGACATGCGCCAGCATCACGGCGCGCATCCCCGCCAGGGAGCCACCGATGTCTGCCCCCTCATCCCTGTCAGCAATATCACCATGGAAGAGACTGTGGTATACGCACACAAGCTGGCTGAGCGTATTGGCAACGAACTAGAGATTCCGATTTATTGCTACGAGAATGCCGCCAAGTTGCCCGAACGCCGCAACTTGGCCTACTGCCGTACCGGCGAGTACGAGAGCCTCTCGACCCGTCTTGGCACAGACCAGTGGAAGCCCGACTACGGTCCCAACGCCTGGAACGACCACACCGCTCAGACTGGTGCTACCCAGGTTGGCGCCCGCGATTTCCTTGTGGCCATCAACTACAACCTCAACACCACCAGCACCCGTCGAGCCAACGCCATAGCATTCGACGTGCGCGAGAAAGGTCGTCCGCAGCGTGAGGGTGGCAAACCCAGCGGTAAGCCCATGAAAGACGAGAACGGCAAGACCATCATGATTCCCGGTACTCTCAAAGGCACCAAGGCTATTGGTTGGTATATCGAGGATTACGGCATTGCACAGGTCTCAATGAACATCACCAGCATCAAGGTGGCTCCTGTTCACCTCTGCTTCGACGAGGTGTGCCGTTGCGCTCAGAACCGCGGCATCCGTGTCACCGGCTGCGAAATCGTTGGACTCATCCCCAAGAGCGTTCTTATCGACGCAGGCAAATACTATCTGGCCAAACAGAAACGCTCTCTCGGCGTCAGCGAGGACGAGATTATGAAGGTAGCCATCAAGTCGATGGGACTTGACGACCTTAAGCCTTTCAATCCCAAGGAAAAAGTCATTGAGTTCCTTATCGAGGACAACAGCCAGAAGAAGCTCGTCGACCTCACCTGCACAGGTTTCTGCGAGGAGACCGCCAGCGAGAGTCCCGCTCCCGGTGGTGGCTCTGTCAGTGCCTACATGGGCGCTTTGGCCGCTTCGCTTGGCACCATGGTCGCCAACCTCACTGGTGGCAAGGCTGCTTTTGACGATGAGTGGGAGAAATTCAGTGATGTCGCTGTCCATGGCCAGCAGTTGAAGAACGACTTGCTCCACCTTGTCGACGAGGACACCAATGCTTTCAACAAGATTATGAACGCTTTTGGTTTGCCCAAGAAGAGCGACGAGGAGAAAGCTGCCCGCAGCGCCGCCATACAGGAGGCTACAAAGTTTGCCACCGAGGTGCCGTTCCAGACTATGCAGAAATCTTTTGAGGCTTTTGAGGTGTGCCGCGCCATGGTAGAGTGGGGCAACCCCGCCAGTGTCACAGACGGAGGAGTGGGAGCTCTCGCCGCCCGCAGCGCTGTGATGGGTGCTCACCTTAATGTCAAGATTAACGCCAGCAGTCTGAAGGACGAGGCTTTCAAGAACGATATCCTCTCAAAGGCTGCCGCCATTGAGGCTGCCGCAATCAAAGAAGAGGCGGAAATTCTTGCTATCGTCAATCAGAAGATAGGACTTTGATTTCCACAATGAGGGATAAAGATTACGGTTTTTATTCCTCAACGAGAGTTGGATATTTGAAAACACTACGGGTTAGGGTTTGAATATTTGAATCTCGTCAGGATTATAAAAAAGAGAAACGTGAACCTTTGTTCACGTTTCTCTTTTTCGTTTTAACCCAATCGATAGTTTAATAACTAGGAAACGGGTTAAACTGGAAAAGGGCAGGGTAGAGGACTCCGCCCCAGGTTATACTATTCCACTACCACGTTCTCCGCAATCGAACCACGATAGGCGGGGCATGTCTTGTGCGAGCATGATGCTCCGATTAATGCGAACAGCATAACGACAGAAATGATAGTAATGCTTTTTTTCATAATTATAGTTTTTTTAGATGTTCTTTTTTAGTTTTGGGGTATAACGCAAAAAGTATTCATGAAGTATATTTTGATAAAAAAAAATCTTAGGGGAGGGGTGATGTTATAGAAAAAACAAATGACATTTTTATAAAACGCATAATTTGGCTTCTAATAGACGATAATGGTCTAGAAGGTAGAAAATCCTGTCATCGACAATAAAAATCGATTAGAAGTGAAATTTGTAAAATTACAGTTGTATATGATTACACATGTATTCGTGTGCTTATACCTGTAAATATGAATACTTTTGTAATATTTACATAAATATTCACGAAATATCTGTAAATATTATATATTTGTACATTTAGATATTATAATAATTGATATATAATTTATATAATACACATTATATATTCTATTTAAAGCATTAGATTAATTAAAGATGGTTTGGGGCGTTAATTCGAAATAATTAATAATCCTATTGATAAATAATTAATATATAAATAATTAGTGCTAATTTGTTAAATTGTTACTTGTGTAAATGACATGTTTACAAATATAATTCTTCGGTAATCTACAAATGTTTCAAAAATTATTTGTACTTTTGTAAATCGAATTGTTTTATGATTATAAATGTAAATATATGGTTGACAGAATAAATCTCATTTTAAAGGCCAAAAATCTTACCTCTCGACAGTTTGCGGAAGAAATAGGAATTCAGCCGTCGGGTATGTCCCATATTTTGTCGGGCAGAAATCGTCCTAGTCTGGATTTTGTTATGAAGGTTGTGACACGTTATCCAGAGATAGATATAAAGTGGTTGACACTTGGCGAGGGAGAAATGTACGTCGCTCCCTATTCGATGCCTGTGTCGTCGACTGCCGCGCGTCCGGTGGAACCTGTTCAGACGCATCAAACCGAAAAACCATATTCAGACTCGATACAATCGGAGATGAAATATGACGACAATAAACAACAGGAAGCCCCTCGCCCGTCAGTTTCTAGGAACGTTGAGAATAATAATGAGCCTGATTTGTTTAGCGTGCCTCTCACCACTTTGTTTGATATTAGAGAATCTCCGGATAAAACGGAAGAGGTTGAGGTGGAAAGTGTGTCGGCCAACGATTCATCAGATGTCGAAAAACCTCAACAGAAAGAGTCTGATGCTGGCAATAACGAAGTTTGTCAACCAATCGTTGACGAGAATCGTATAAATGAAACTCATGAGCCTATGGCCGCCAAAAATCGCAATCTCGTGAAGAAGCGTGTCGCCAAAGTTATAATTTTATACGACGATCATTCATTTTCAGAGTATTATCCTGAATAATCATCATAAAAAAATCGGCTCCAAATCTGGAGCCGATTTTTTTATGTGTTATCATTAATAATGTATAGTGGTTTTCAGATTACCCAAGTTTTAACCTTTACCTATTTATTCTTATTAATTTCCTGGAGGTGTTTGATCAGCATTTCGTCGGATAGATCGAGAAGCGAATTTGCTGTTTGGATATCGTTGGCGAGGAAATGGTCGGGAAACATCTCTAGGAATTCCTGATATGCGATACGGGCCTCGTTTTTGCGTCCGGCATTGTCGAGCGCTATTCCTTTTTCGTAGTAGCATTCGGCGAGTTTGCTGAAGTCGGGATAGTTGTCAATGACACGGTCGTAGTAAGTTGTCATGTCGTCGATAAGTCCCATTCCGCATGCCACTCTGGCGGCATTGTACAGATACAGAGGCGCGAGGGTGTCGTTGGGATAGGTGTCAGCGAATTTGAGGTACAGGCTAATGATTTCGTTGCCCTTTGCGGTGTCGACGCTCTCGTATCTGGATTCTACCATAAGGGGTGTTTCCAAAGAGTCGATCATCTTTGCCAGTTCGTCATGTGTGGGCTCCTTGGCTCCGCTGTTGCATGATGCTATCATGAAGATGCCGCAACAAATAGATAGTATATTTTTTTTCATTGTGTTGCTGTTATTTGCGTGTTTGTTTTTTCATCCTGTATTTGGGGTGGACTTTTCCAGAGGCGACGTCTGTCAGTTTTCGCTTTATCATGGTTTTGCGCAGTGGGCTGAGCCTGTCGGTGAAGACTTTGCCGTTGAGGTGGTCAATTTCGTGTTGGGCCACGCGCGCGAACATACCGTCAATCTCTTCTGTGTGCTCCTCGAAATTCTCGTCGAACCAGTGGAGTAGAATTCTTTCAGGACGCAACACGTCCTCGTGTATATCGGGCAAGCTGAGACATCCTTCATTGAAGTATTTCTTCTCACCTCGTTCCTCAAGTATTTCGGGGTTGATGAGGATATGGCGCTCCTCCTCTTCTCCATACGAGTCGGTCTTTTCGTCGTAAGGACGAAATCCGATTACCACAAGCTGTATGGAACGATCTATTTGGGGTGCGGCGAGACCTACGCCGTCGGCGGTGTACATGGTCTCGAACATGTCGTCGATCAATTGTTTGAGTCCTGGATAGTCAGGAGTTATGGGTTGGGCTTCTTTGCGCAGTATGGGGTCGCCATAGCCTACAATTGGAAGATACATATTGGGTGAAGATAAAGGTTAAAGGTTAAAGTTTAAAGGTTAAAGAGTTTTCTAGTCTTCCTAGATTTTCTAGAATTTCTAGTCTTTCTAGAATTTCTAGTCTGTCTGGTCTTTCTGGTTTTTATTGTTTGCGGGTGTTTTCTATTTCTTTTTTCTGCATGTAGCTTTGCAGTATGATGACGGCGCTGACAGTGTCGATGAGGGCTTTGTTTTGCCGCTGTTTCTTGTGCAGTCCGCCGTCTATCATTGACTGGAACGCCATCTTTGAGGTGAAGCGCTCGTCAATGCGCTCAATCGGGATGTTTGGAAATCGCTTTTGCAGAGCGCTTACAAAGGGTTCAATATAACGGGCCGACTCGGAGGGGGTGTTGTCCATCTGCCGCGCTTCTCCGACCACAAAGGTGTCGACACTTTCGCGACGGGTGTACTCGTCAAGATAGGCCATGAGTTTCGGTGTCTCAACCGTTGTCAAGCCGGTGGCTATAAGTTGAAGCTCATCGGTAACAGCCAAGCCCGTCCGTTTTCTGCCATAGTCGATCGCCATTATTCGTCCCATAAGGGTTTGCTTTTTTTGCTTTGTTTTTGTTCTGTTTCGGGCTGCAAAATTACGAAATAAAATAGACTAACCAATGTTTTTGTGAGAAAAAAGCGTCAAAAGAGTGTATGGAATTGATTTTGAAAATAAGGTTTTTATCTATTTTTGAAACGAAATAATAAATTTTTTTTGTCCATATCGTGAAAAGTTAGTACTTTTGCACCTCGAATTTGCGACCAGAAAGGCGCGGTTCCGGTCCCTTAGCTCAGTCGGTTAGAGCAGCTGACTCATAATCAGCGGGTCCTTGGTTCGAGCCCAAGAGGGACCACAAATCATAAGAAAGTTTTGTGTTGAGAATTTGTAGATAAGCGACATTTAGATGTCGCTTTTTTTTTGTGTTTTTATTTTGCCAATTGCGAATAATATTATAACTTTGCAAGCAATATTAAAATAAGTAAACCATTAATAAAAATCTAACTATCATGAATATAGATTGGCAAAACCTTCCGTTTGGTTACGTAAAAACGGA
>JAEEGL013180476.1_pt1 | contig 15149 bp, 13 predicted proteins | sample 9134231 | NCBI WGS metagenome assembly JAEEGL01 (sample SAMN16246548, study PRJNA631951) | gut metagenome | biome: gut microbiome; feature: rumen; material: fiber-attached | host: Bos | place: Iran: Karaj | collected 2018-10 | reverse complement strand
TCTGCTTACCGCCTACAACATCCTTCAGGACCTCTACAGGTATGACCAGAAGGTCAATTATCATGAAGCTCTGGAATTCATTGAGTTCATATCGAAGAGGCTTATCGATTCCGGAAACGATTCCCTGATCTCTGTTGGCAATACCTATCTTAAATGGAAGGCGGGAATAGCCAATGGGATAGCCAGGTCTCAGAACCGCACCAAGCTTACCAATGCGGTTGCGGAATCTCTCAACAACCAGCTGAAAACAATCATAAAATCAGCCTATGGATATCACAATTTCAGGCGTTTCAGAAGCCGCGCTTTACTCATTCTTACCTATGGAAAACCCAAGTGATTTCCATCACTTGGGCGTCCACGTTTAATTTAATAGTTTTTGATGGGTTACTCTCCTAAACCACGCTAAACCACGTTTAATTTAAGAGCCCCCATAATATAAACAAATTTTATGAACTATGGAAATCAGTGGGAATCAGCCTGACAGCACAGCTCAACGACTTTGTCGATGGCCTGCTGACTGGTCAGGATGGTATTTTCACTTTCGGTTCTTAAGCGGAACTCGACCTGATCATCGACAGCGCCTTTGCCGACGGTTATGCGCATCGGAAGACCGATCAGTTCCATGTCCTTGAACTTGACGCCCGGTCTTTCATCGCGGTCGTCAAACAGCGGCTCAATGCCTCTGGCCATTAGCTCGTCATAGAGCTTTTCGGCCATAGCAACCTGAGTCTCATCCCGGCCGTTGATCAGCACGATACCGACCTTATAGGGGGCGATGGAGATGGGCCAGATGATGCCGTTATCATCATGATGCTGTTCAACGACGGCAGCCATCGAGCGGCCCACGCCGATGCCGTAGGAGCCCATGACGACTGGCTGCAGGGTGGCGTTGGCATCCTGATAATACAGGTTCATGGCCTTGGAGTACTTGGTTCCCAACTTGAAGGTATTGCCGACTTCTATGCCTTTCTGGAAGCGGATGCGGCCGCCGCAGTGCGGGCAGATGTCGCCTTCCTTTACATTGACGATGTCGCCGGAGAGGTCATAGCGGAAGTCCTTCAGATTGGTATTGAGGTAGTGATAGCCTTCCTTGTTGGCACCGGTGATGAAGTTCTTCATAGGAAGAACTTCCCGGTCAACGACGATCTGACAACCGCTCAGATCAGCCGGGCCGGTGTAGCCGGGTACGGCGTTGCTGGTGGCGATCAGTTCGTCATTGGCGAAGTTGATCTCCCGGGCACCCAGAAGCTTGAGTACCTTAGTCTCGTTGAGCTCGCGGTCACCTCTGATGAAGAAGATGACCAGCTTGTCGTCAACATTCATTAACAGAGCCTTGACGGATCTTTCCAGAGGCTGCTTCAGATAGGCACAGACATCCTCAATGGAAGAGCAGTTGGGAGTGGCGACCAGTTCCCGGGCTTTTTCATCTTCAACCTGGTCTTTCGGTTCCACATTTTCGGTAATTTCAATGTTGCTGGCGTAGTCGCAGCTGTCACACAGTACCACGGTATCTTCGCCGATCGGCGAGATGGCTTGGAATTCTTCGGACAGCAGACCGCCCATGACGCCGGTATCCGCTCTGACGATCCGGTAATCCAGATCCAGACGGTCAAAGATGCGCTTATAGGCATCAAAGATCTTCTGATAGGCAACATCCAGTCCTTCCAGATCGCGGTCAAAGGTATAGGCGTCCTTCATGACGAATTCCACGACTCTGATCAGACCAAAGCGGGGCCGCGGTTCATCGCGGAACTTGGTCTGCATCTGATACAGGGAGAAGGGCATGTCCTTATAGGATTTGATCTTCATGCCGGCTGCGATCGCAAACAGTTCTTCGTGGGTCGGCCCCAGAACCATCTGCTTGCCGAAGCGGTTCTTCAGGGCAAACATGGAGGAACCGAAGTTTTCCCGCCGGCCGGAAGAGACATAGACATCTTCGGGGATCAGGCAGGGCATGATCAGTTCCTGACAGCCGGTCTTGTTCATCTCCTCGCGGATGATGTTTTCAATGTTCGTCTTGACCTTGTAACCCAGGGGCATGAACATGTAGACGCCGCCGCTGGATTTGCGGATGAAGCCGCCGCGGTTAAGCAGAATGCCGCTTACGGATTCCTCATCCTTGGGGTCTTCTCTCAGAGTATAAAAATAACTGTTCGATAGTTTCATAACGTTATCTCCTAAACCACTAAATTATATCATACATAATTTCAGAACAAGGACAGATTTTCGTATTCCTTCCGGATCTCAAAATGAGGCCGCAGATCTTCCAACTGCGTCAGGGTCATTTTTCCTTTCAGGTAAGCCTCGGCCTGCCGATAGTCCAGAACGATGGGTACGCGGTGATGGATGTCGCGGGTGGAAGTTGCTTCCTTGGTGATGATGGAAAACCGAGAGAGATCATCAGTTGTCTGGTAGATGGCGGCCAGATAAATGACCGGGCTGTCGGTGGTAAGATAGTGGCGCTGTTTGTCCTTCCATTCATAAAAGCCGCTGGCAACTACTACGCAGCGGTGCTCACGGTAATCCTGCTGATAGAACCTCTTATCCCGGATGGATTCCAGGCGGGTATTAATCAGGGCGCGGTCAAAGAGCTGATAGTTCCACTTCATCAGTTCGCAGTCCTGATCCAGCTCCACTAAGGCAATCTGGCCGGGGCAGACTTCGCCCTTCTGCCAGAGGTCCAGGATCTGCTGGTCATGCTTGCGCTCCAATATCTTCAGGTATCTGGAGGTATCAATGTTTTCAGCAAAAAAGTATCTTCCACACATACCTAGATTTTAGCACATCAGCGCTTTAGCGGGATAATAACCTGACCAGGATAAACCGGAAGATACATAGCGATTTTTACTGTATTTCAAAGGAAAAATGGGTATAATGAATACAATCATACGGAGGTAAGACAGATGGCTGAGTTCTTGAATGACGTTTCCCGTACCTTTTCCGAGTATCTGCTGATTCCCGGCTACACTGATGAGAACTGTACGACCGACAAGGTCGACGTTTCCACGACGATCACCCGTTATCAGGGCTCGGACGAAAAGGCCCTGAAACTCAACATCCCGCTGGTTTCAGCGGTAATGCAGTCGGTATCCGATGACCGGATGGCCATCGCTCTGGCCCGGGAAGGCGGTCTGTCATTCATCTACGGCGCCCAGAGCATTGAAGACCAGGCCCGGATGGTCAAGAAGGTCAAGGACTACAAGGCCGGCTTCGTGCTTTCCGATTCCAACATCTCACCGGATGCCACGATGGCTGATGTCATCGCTCTGAAGAGCCGCTCCGGCCATTCCACCATGGCCGTTACCGATGACGGCTCTGCCCATGGCAAGCTGTTAGGGGTCGTCACTTCGCGGGACTACCGCATCGGTAAGATGGATCCCCAGACCAAGGTCCGGGAATTCATGACTCCGTTTGAAAAACTGATTTACGCCAAGGAGGGCATCAGCCTTTCCGAAGCCAACGACATGATCTGGGATCATAAGCTCAATGCCCTGCCGGTGGTCAATGACCGTCAGCAGCTGGTCGCCTTTGTCTTCCGCAAGGACTATGAATCCCATAAGGATAACCCCAATGAACTGCTGGATGAGCAGAAGCGTTACATGGTTGGTGCCGGCATCAACTCTCGGGACTACCAGTTACGGGTACCGGCTCTGATTGAAGCCGGCGCGGACATCCTCTGCATTGACTCCTCGGAAGGCTTCAGCGTCTGGCAGAAGAAGACCATTGAATGGATCAAGGATAAATACGGTGACAGCGTCAAGGTCGGAGCCGGCAACGTGGTTGACGGCGAAGGCTTCCGCTTCCTGGCTGACTGCGGCGCGGACTTTGTCAAGGTGGGCATCGGCGGTGGTTCCATCTGCATTACCCGGGAGACCAAGGGCATCGGCCGGGGGCAGGCCAGCGCGGTAATCGACGTGGCCAGAGCCCGGGATGAATACCTGAAGGAGACCGGAATATATGTGCCCATCTGTTCCGATGGCGGCATCGTCTACGACTACCACATGACCCTGGCCTTAGCCATGGGTGCCGACTTCATCATGCTGGGCCGCTACTTTGCCCGCTTTGATGAATCACCGACTGACCGGCTGATCGTCAACGGCCAGTATGTCAAGGAATACTGGGGCGAAGGCTCCAACCGGGCCCGCAACTGGCAGCGCTATGACATGGGTGGTAAGAGCAGCCTGTCCTTTGAGGAAGGTGTTGACTCCTATGTCCCCTATGCCGGCCCGCTGAAGGATAATGTCGGTTTGACCATTTCCAAGATCAAGAGCACGATGTGCAATTGCGGCGTCACCAATATTCACGACCTGCAGAAAAATGCCCGGCTCACCTTGGTCTCCGCTACCTCGATAGTTGAAGGCGGAGCCCACGACGTCATTGTCAAGAACAACGGCGGCAATCAGCATCTTGGCTGATCAATGAACAAGAAAGTCTGTCTTTTCGGCAGACTTTTCCATAAGTTAAGGAGATAGATATGATACTGTACATAAACTGCTGCGTCAGGGAAGAGTCAAGGACTGCCCGCCTCGCCCAGGCTTATCTGGAAAAACTGGGAAAGGAATATAAGGAAGTATATCTTCCCGATGAAAACATTCAGCCGATGGACCGTCAAAGGGTCAATCAGAGAATGGAACTGGCCGGCAAAGGAGATTTTGACGATGAGATGTTCAGATATGCCCGGGATTTTGTTGAGGCCGATGAAATCGTCATTGCCGCCCCGTACTGGGATCTGTCTTTCCCCAGCCTTCTGAAGATCTACATTGAAAACATCTACGCTGTTGGTCTGGTCTGCCGTTACACTGACGAAGGAGAAGCGGTAGGTCTGTGCAAGGCGGAAAGGCTCACCTACATTACCACGGCCGGCGGCCAGTATGTTCCGGATTACAGCTATGGTTATCTGAAATCACTGGCCATGGACTTCTTCGGCATCAAGAGCACCAGGCTGATTAAGGCCGAGATGCTGGACATCGTGGGCTATGACGCCGAAGCCATTGTGCAGAAGGCCATTGATGAGATGTAGACTGAATCTGGGGAATGGAAGGCGAATTATGAATAATGATGAACTGATCGAAAAACTGCTTGAGAAGCAGTATTGGGTCATTGATTTCCTGCCCCGGCAGGTTCCGGTAGGTTCTGCCGGACAGTTCTTTGCCGTGGAAGAGTATCTGCTTTCCCGAGGAAATAAGGAAAGAATGCATGGCAGCTTTGCGGAGATCGTGCTGAAGCTGAACTGCTACCGCGACATACTGGTCAGGGAAGTCAGTGAAGAAAAATGGCAGCTGAATCCCCAGCCGGCTGAACTGGTAAGAATGTTTACCCGGCCTAAGAAAAATGTCTTCCTGCAGATTCTGCTGGAAAAGGACAGTACTCTGATAACATTTGATTCCACCGACAGTTATCTGACGGTCTACAATCCCTCTTCAGCGTTGAAGACGCTGCTGCAGCAGCTTACCGCTGCCCAGGGGCTGTTCTTCCGTCAGCCAGGTGAGGAAAGAAAAACCAAAGCCGATAAGGAATTAAAAGAGTGGCGGACCATGTGATCCGCTTTTCATATCTAAAAAAGTCCGCATGGTGCGGACCCTGGAGAAATATGACAGGAAGATCATTATTCTTCCCTTAACTGCTGCATTACCGTATCTTTCAGTTGCCACAGACTGTCTTCATCAGCGGCCTGCTGGCTGCTTAGAACGTAGAGCTTGTCGCCTTCAGCCCAGCTGATGGTCAGTTCCTCAGCGGATGTGCTTACTACTGAGTTGGGGGCAAAGGAACCATCGTTGATATCTCTGTCTGTAATGTCGTATATTTCCAGCCTGCATTCAATGCCGTCAATGACGAGCGTCTCAACGGTTTTATCGCTTTCAGCATTCTTGCCGGCATGACCACCTTCATAACTGGTGGGATTGTTATTGTAGATATTATCTGATGCTTCCTTGCCCCTGAAGGCATTGGGAAGGATCAGGGTTACGGCCACTACGGCGATCAGGCAGACCGAGAGCACCGGTGCCAGCTTAAGGGCCAGAGAGGGGAAGGAAAAGCGGCGGGGCTTTTCGGCCTTCGTGATGATGTTGCTGTACATCCGCTTTTTCTGCTCGGCGGTTACTTCGATGCTGTCAATGGCATCTCTGAATTCCTTAAGATCACTCATCTTCGCTTTCCTCCAATCTTATCTTCAAAAGTTTCCGGCCCTCAGCCAGCTGATTACGGACCGTTGAGGCTGTCCGTTTCAGCATTGAGGCGATCTCTTCGCTCTTGTAGCCCAGGTAGTAGTGCAGGTATATGACATCCTTGTATTTTTCCGGCAGGTTCATGACCTCCTGCAGCAGGTAATTGTCCTTGTACCTGACCGTTGCCCGGTTTTCAATCAGTTCATCGGCTACGACCTTCTTGCGCCAGAACTGCTTGAGGTGGTCCTTGCAGGTATTGATGCTGGCCACGGTCAGCCAGGCCTTCTCGTGGTTTTCGTCGTTGAACTCGATGTTGCCGCTGTAAACCTTGACAAAGACATCTTCCAGGCAGTCTTCAGCATCATACTGGTTCTTCATGTAGGTGTAACAGATGCGGTAGACCAGCTGGTAGTTGCGTTCATAGAGCATCGCAAACTGCTGCTGGGCTATCTGGTAGTTGACTGCCACTTCAGTCCCTCCTATCTATATAACGAACGGAAAATCCGGATTGTCGTCAGAAATATTATAGAATAAAAATCTTTGTTGCCAAATAAATGTTATCCGCTTCAAAAAACTGCGCAGGAAATAGGTTTTTGTATTATACTATCAAAAAAAGGAAGGATGTATGGAGAAATTCGGCAGATTCTACCTCGATAATGAAAAGGACATCATCATCGATCTGTTCAGACAGGACGAGCGGCTTTACTACGTTCTGTCCACTCCCAACCACCACAGCGGCAACCTGATCACCAATCTGGCCAAACTGTGTCAGCTTCCCATCAGCTTTGACGCCAACGGTCTGAAGATCATTGAAGGTGAGGTCCCCTGCTACATCGATTCCCGCAACCGGGAAGTCTACATCTTCCGGCTGGCTAACACTAAGGTGGCCAACATTTACCCTGACGGCAGCGTGGAAATGAAGGCCGCCATTCCGGCTCTGCCCAAGACGCTGATGAGCCAGACCAAGGAATACACCCTGGATGCCAACAAGACCATCATCAAGACCTACATCATCCGCGATTACAAGTTCCATACCGATTTGCACACTCATACTAACGGCAACCTGCACCCCGACATCCTGATCGCTCTGGGCATTGTCCATCAGATCAGATATCCACTTTACTATGTCCGCAAGCTGCAACTGAAGCTGACCGAAAGGCAACAGAAGGCCCTGGATGTTCAGCGCAAGCGCGTGGAAAGGCAGTTTTCCGATTCCCCTCTGCAGGGAAAGTATCTGCAGCGTAAGATCGACGACAACACCTTCATCAACTTCGCCGATCTGATCCTTAATAATCCCGATGATGCCCATTACAATATTGTCCAGATCCGCTCCTCCCTGACCATTCTGAAGGACGGGCAGGCGGTCTTCACCAATCTGGAAAAGGTCTACCTGTACCGCTATGTCTTTACCAGAGGCCGGCCGGCGGAAAAGACCATCCGGCTGCAGGGTATCAATAAGATCCCCGATGAGGACATCGTCAGCTATGTTCATCAGATGCTGAAAGATGACAAGGATCCCCGCTTTGCCCACAACAGCCTGTTTCAGGACAAGATGTTATGGATTGCCCGGGTCTACCGCGATCAGGGCATCAGGTATGTGGAAATGAGCGATACCACTCTGGTCAAAAGATATGATTCCATCAGGATGCTCAGAGAAGTCCATGAGATCTTCCCGGCCATTGAGGAAGAGACCGGGGTAACCATCCGCTTTCTGGCGGCCATCCGGCGCATTCCCTTAACCATCATCAAGGACAACGTGACCCCGCAGACTTATCTGCAGGAAAACCTGCAGGTCTTAAAGGCCGTATCTGTTGATCCGTATGTCTCCGGCTGCGATATCGTCGGTGAGGAGATCAACAGTATCCGCGAGCTCAAACCGGTCATCAAGGAGATCGTTAAGATCGCCCGTGAGCAGCCTGACTTCGTCATCCGGGTCCACGCCGGGGAAAACGACAGCCAGAAGAGCAATGTCGCCGACAGCATCGACTGTGTCCGCTCCTCGCTGGCTTTGGGCCAGAAGATGCCGTTAATGCGCATTGGCCACGGCTTATATACCGCCAATCTCAATACTCCGGAAGGTAAACGGTTATTAAAGAACATCAGAGACAATGACATCGTTCTAGAGTTCCAGATAACCTCCAATGTCCGTTTGAATAACATCATTTCCCTGGAAGAGCATCCCCTCAAGCAGTATCTGAAGGCCGGCATCCTGTGTGTACAGGGTACCGATGGTGCGGCACTGTACGGGACCTGCCCGATCGACGAGCAGCTGTCCATGGAAAGGACCCTGGAACTTGACCGTGAGGACCTGATGGCCATGAAGAAGGCTGATGAGCTGGTATTGAAGCGTTCTTTGGAAAACTTCCGCAATAAGCAGGAAGCCTTTGAACAGCTCAGTCAGGGACGCAATATTGAAGAGGTGCTGACAGAAAGGATGCAGAACGATGATGTTCAGCTGTCCCAGAAACTGTGGGCAACCGATGCCATCTATGATGTCCAGACTCTGCTTAAAGATAAGATTGAGGAACTGCCCTGGGACCGCTACCCGATCGTTCTGATGGGCGGCAGTTTCAATACCGAAAAGCGCAGTACCAAAATGACGGTGGAAGGACAGGCCATCATCGATCAGCTGCTTGCCCAATTGGATCCTCAGGAAGTCTTCTTCCTGATTGGTGATACCATTTCCGGTTATGAGAAGTATCTGGTTGACCATAACAGAGGCTTCAAAGTCTATGCCATGTGCCCCACCGTGGTCGATAAGGGCCGATTAAAGCGGCTCAGGAAAGCTGATGTCAAAGTCAGGGTTTCCATAGAGAGTTCAGCCATGGGCATTTACAAGAGCATTACCCACGAGATTTTCAAGCACCGCCCCTCGATCGTCATTGGCTTTGACGGAAACTCTGCCGGCGTAAATGTCATGCAGGAAGCCAAAAACGGCAAGGGTAAAGCCCGGATCTTCATCTATGATGTGGAGGGCAACCTGCGCAAGAAGGCCGAAAGCCTTCAGGGCTATGTCCGGCTGTTTGACGGAGACAGTGAACTGGCTGGGGAAATCAGAAAAATCATCGAGGAATAGCGTAAGTTTCACTTTACCCTGAAGATAGTGGTAAAATTATAAAAGAGGAATGACATGAAGAAGAGGATTCTGCTGATCGCAACTGGCGGAACGATAGCTTCCGCCAATACTGAAGATGGACTAAAGCCATTGTTTTCATCGCAGCAGCTCATCGATACCCTGCCGGAACTCAGCGAATTCTGCCAGGTCGATAACTTTCAGCTGTTTTCTCTGGATTCCACCAACATTTCCCGTGACCACTGGCTAACCATTGCCCGGACCATTGAGGAAAGATATGGGCAGTATGACGGCTTTGTGATCACCCATGGTACCGATACCATGGCCTACAGTGCGGCTGCCCTGTCCTATCTGATCCAGAATTCGCCCAAGCCGATCGTGCTGACCGGCTCGCAGCGGCCGATCAATCTGTCAACCACGGACGCGAAGATGAATCTGCTGGATTCCTTCCGGTACTGCTGCGATGACCGCTCCAGCGGCGTTTCAATCGTCTTTTCCGGCAATGTCATTCTGGGAACCCGGGCCCGTAAGATCAACACCAAGAGTTTCCAGGCCTTTGCCAGCATCAATTACCCTTACCTGGCCGTCATTCAGGATAACCATATCATCCGCTACCTTGACCAGCCCAAGAGCACCCAGCCGCAGTTCAGCCATCAGTTATCGGACCGGGTGGCGCTGATCAAACTGATCCCCGGCATAACCGGCGATTACCTGAAGTATTTCTTGGAGCGCAATGACGCACTGGTAGTGGAAAGCTTCGGCGTCGGCGGTTTGCCGATGCTGGAAAAGTACGGCTTCCAGCAGGCCATTGACTATGCCGTGGAAAACGGCAAGACCATCGTCATGAGTACCCAGGTTCAAAATGAGGGCTCCGACATGACCGTCTATCAGGTCGGTCATCACCTGAAGACCCAGAAGAGTATTCTGGAGGCCTACGACATGACCACGGAAGCGGTAGTTACCAAGCTGATGTGGATTCTGGCCACAACTTCTGATTTCAAGAGAATAAAAAAGCTCTTCTACAAGCCAATCGCCCAGGATATCCTGGCCCGAGACTGAAAAAAGAAAAAGACAGCTATCAAGCTGTTGAATAGAAAAAAAGGAGGTTACCCTTATGTGGAACATTGTCTGTGATTCCAGCTGTGATTTCAAGAAACTGGAAACCGAAAATCCTGACATCCGTTATGTGACCGTTCCGTTTGTTCTCTCCAGCAATGGCCGTGACTTTGTGGACACGGACGATCTCAATACTACGGAGATGATTGACTATCTGGAAAGCCAGAGCACCATTCATACCTCAGCCTGCCCGGCGCCGGGCTTATGGGCCAATGAGTTTGAGGATTATGATCAGAACATTGCCCTGACCATCTCCAAGAATCTTTCCGGCAGTTTTAACAGCGTTACTTCCGCCAAGGAAATGGTTCTGGAGGAATATCCGGATAAGAGAATTGAAATCGTCGACCCATTGGGCACTGGGCCGTCCTTAATGTTAGTAGTGGAGAAGATTGTTGACTGGATCAACGAGGGACTCAACTACGAGCAGGTCGTTGCCAAGGCTAATGAAATGGTAGGAAAACTGCACATCGTCTTCTCGCTGTGCAGCTTTGAAAACCTGGTCAGAAACGGCCGGATGAACCGCATTGTCGGTTTCCTGGCCACCAAGCTGAACATCTGGGGCATCGGCATGGGTGTGGAAGGCCGCATATCCATCGTCGGTAAGGCCAAAGGCGTCAAGAACATGGTCAAGAACATCGTTGAGCAGATGAAGAAGACGGCTGGCGATGTTCAGCGAGTCATCATCTCCCATTGCCTTAATGAAGAAACCGCTCAGATGCTGAAAGAGCAAATTTCGGAAGCCTTTAAGCAGGTCAAGGTATCCATTTATCCCACCAGAGGCCTGGACAGTTTCTATGCTGAGCGCGGTGGTGTCATAATCGGGTATTATTAAACTGATATTCCAGTCCTGATACATCGAATACTTCTTGAGTATCAAAAATGGTAGAGCTCTCTAAGCTCCACCATTTTTACGCAGTAGTTCGACTACATAATCGGGTGTTATCCATACTGGCATTTTTGGTGTAACCATCATCCAGATACTGTCGGTATTCCTTTCCGTCCCCCAATAGTTCAACATCATCAAGATCAACTTCCGAAGTATTCATTGCCGGCTTGCCAATGATGATGCAATGATCATGTCGGATGAAGAATACTACCTCATCTTCAGGGATGATTATTGTGTGTTCACCTTTTTCCATGATCTCCGTGCTGAACTGCTGATTTCTGTAAGTCACCATTGTCATCTGTTCGGGCAGATACACCTTACGCTGTGTCTGTCTTTTTTCCATGATTGGCGCAATCATGATCGATTCGCCGACCATCAGCTGGTCTTCACAGTTTCTGCCTTTTTCATCGGAAAAGACAAAGGCCAGAGGCTTTATGTACATGTCACCGCTTAGAGCGGCCTTCATGAATTCAGAATAGATATATGGTAATAAACGATAGCGCAGTCCCAGTACATTGCGAAACGCCTTGGTATGCCCGAAGCGGTAACATTCCTGTTTTCTGGTATGGCGGGCGGAATGGTTGCGCATCAGCGGGGTAAAGACGCTTAGGGCCAGCCATCTTAGTAGCAGTTCTCTGGTGCAATTGCCGCCGAAGCCGCCGGTATCAGCACCGCTGAACAGAAATCCGCACATGTTCAGCCCGGGCAGCTGATGGAATTCCGTGCGCAGGTGATCCCAGCGGGATTCGTTGTCGCCGGTCCAGATACCGCCGTAGCGGTGAGCGCCAATGCAGCTGGCCCGGGAGAACAGCAGGAAACGCTTGTCATAATGCCTTTCAATTCCCTGAGAGGAAGCCATGGTCATGTAGCCGCCATAAAGGTTGTGAACCAGGTGGTGAACGACTTCCCTGCCTTCGACACTGTTCTTAAAGTTATGGTAGTCAAAGTGGGCAGCTTCCTCAGCCTTGTCTTCCTTGTGATGAGGATTGAGGTAACTCTTTATGACATCCAGCCTTCCCTGATAGCGGGAATACTCGCTGGAGAAGATCGAAGGTTCATTCATGTCGTTCCAGAACCCCTCAAAGCCAAGCTTTATCAGAGATTCGTATTTGTCGCCGAACCATTTGCGCACTTCCGGTTTGAAGAAATCGGGAAAATGGGTCATGCCCGGCCAGACTTCCGCCTTGAAGATGCCGCCATCCTTATTGTGACAGAAATAATCATTCTCTATTCCTTCATCATAAACATCATAGCCTTTCTCAATCTTGATGCCGGCATCGATGATGGGCACCAGATGGATGCCTTTTTCCCTGGTCTTCTCAACGAAACGGGAGAGTAGAGGGAAGCGCAGTTTGTTGACGGTAAAGTCCTTGAAGTGATCCATGTAGTCAATATCCATGCATAGCCAGTCCAGAGGCAGCTTGTTAAGCTTATGGCCTTCCATTACCGCCAGCAGGTCAGCTTCATTCTGATAGCCCCAGCGGGACTGGCCGAAGCCAAAGGCCCATAAGGGAGGCATGAAGGGCCGGCCGATCAGGGAAAGAAACTCTCTGGCAATGGAATTACTGTCGGAAGCGGTAATTATGTAGATGTCCAAATTGTCGTTGGCAGTGCGGACGAACATCTCGTCATCAGTGGTATTGTCAATGTCGAAGGTGATCTTGGAGGGGGTATCAAAGAAAACACCGAAATGATCGTGTCCGTCCACGATCAGAAAGTTGTGCGCACTGTAAAGTGAAGGCGTGTTTTCTCGATGCCGCGGGTTGTCGGTATTATAGGATACATAGGTTTTGCCACGCTTGTTGATGTTTCCCATGTTTTCGCCTAAGCCGTAAATGATATCGTCTTTTTCCAACTTATAGTGGAAATAGAGATGTTTCTGCGTGCGCCGCTGCGTAAAAAAAGGCAAAGAATCGGCGGATGGCTCGATGTCTCTTACCGTGGAAAAGGTCTTCATAAGCGGCTGACCTATTACATATTTATAAATCATACTTTCAAGCCCAATCTAACAATATTATTATATCACCACCTCACTCTGATGGTTTGATTTTCCGAAGAAAATACAGCGTGAACAGGTTCTTTGAAAGATGTCAGAGAGTGCTAGCACTTGAGTGTTGACAGTGCTAAAAATGCGGATTATAATATTGGCAGTACTGGTAAAAGAGTGCCAGAAAGGGAGTGAGAACATGTTGACAGAAAGGCAGCAGCAGTTGCTCAAGGCAATCGTTGAAGAGTTCATCAAGACAGCTGAACCGGTCGGTTCCAAGACCTTGGTTGAGCGTTACGGTCTGGACTATTCATCCGCTACCATCCGCAACGAGATGAACTATCTGGAACAGCAGGGATTACTGGAAAAGACCCATACCTCTTCCGGAAGGATCCCCTCCACGGAAGGCTACCGCTATTACGTGGAAAACATGCTCTCAGGCCAGCTGGACGAGAACGAAAAGAACCAGATTGCCAATTACTACCGCAATCTGCCGCTGGATGAAGTCATTCAGACCAGCTGCGATGTCCTGTCCAACATGACCAACCTTACTTCCCTGGTCCTTGGTCCGGATGCCAACCGGCAGACTTTGGCCCACATCCGGCTGTTCCCGCTGGATGATACCAGTGCCGTAGCGGTGTTCATCACCGACCAGGGCCATACGGAAAACAAGACTTTCCACTTCAGCGAATCAATTTCCGTTGAAGACATTCAGAACTGCACGGCAATCCTTAATGACCGTCTGTGCGGTACGCCGATCAATGAGATCGTGGAAAAGATGAACGAGATCAAGCCAATCCTGGCTCACGCCGTCAAGCGTCATGAAGCACTGTTCAATGCCTTCATGCAGGCCTTCGTCAGATTCGCCTCGGACAACGTCTATTATTCCGGTGCCAGCAACATGCTTTACCAGCCGGAATTCGCTGATCTGGAAAAGATGAAGGAACTGATGAAGATGCTGGAAGACTCCAGCGCCTGGCGGACCCTGGAATCCTCGGGCAACGCGTTAAAGATCGTTGCGCCGGAAGGAAACGGCGAACTGGTCTGGCTCAATGACATGGCCGTGGTCTCCCGCCACTTCAACATTGGCAATGAGGAAGGCCGGCTGATGGTCGTCGGTCCCAGCCGGATGAACTATGACCGCATCCTGTCCTTACTGGACTTCACCACCTCATTCATCGAAAACCAATATAAGAGAAAGAAGTAGATAAGACATGGAAGAAGAAAACAGAAAAGAAGAATTGCCGGAGGAAGAAAAACCAGCAGAAGAACCTCAGAAGGAGGAAACTGAAGGTAAGGAAAACCGGAAGGAGCATAAGAAGGAAAAGAAACTCAGTGAAGTTGAAAAACTGAAACAGGAGATTGAAGAGCTCAAACAGGAGATCGGGGTTACCAAGAATGCTTACTACAAGGCCTACGCCGATACGGAAAACCTCAAGAAGAGACTGCAAGCGCAGGCTGATGAAGCCAACAAGTACCGCATCCAGTCCTTCGCCCTGGCCATCCTGCCGGCTCTGGATTCCCTGGAACTGGCACTGATGGGCAAGGATCCGGAAGATTCCTTCGTCAAGGGTGTCAAGCTGACCTATGATCAGCTGATGCATGCCCTCAACAATGAAGGGGTCGAAAAGATCGATTGCCTGAATAAACCGTTTGACGCCAATGAGGCTCACGCCATCATGACGGATAAGGTTGAAGGAATAGAACCCAATACGGTAATTGAGGTCTTACAGACCGGTTACCGTCTGAAGGATAGATTATTAAGAGCTGCCCTGGTTAAGGTCAGCGAATAAAGGAGGAATAAATCATGAGTAAGATTATCGGTATTGACTTAGGTACAACAAATTCATGTGTCGCTGTCGTTGAAAACGGCGATCCAGTCGTCATAACTAACCCGGAAGGCAACAGAACCACACCTTCAGT
>JAEEGL017320936.1_pt1 | contig 15150 bp, 7 predicted proteins | sample 9134231 | NCBI WGS metagenome assembly JAEEGL01 (sample SAMN16246548, study PRJNA631951) | gut metagenome | biome: gut microbiome; feature: rumen; material: fiber-attached | host: Bos | place: Iran: Karaj | collected 2018-10 | reverse complement strand
GAATTTATTTAGAAGGGATCAAATCTGGTTCACCGAATTGACGCAAGACAGTCGTTCGACGGACCTCTATTCTCTGGCAGAAATCAGGAACGTCCGCAAAGACGAAAATATTGCCAAAGGCTACATCGCGGGGAAATATGGGGCGATTCCAATGCTCAATTCCGAACTCGCCAATTTCATGACGACGGAGAAATAGAACATGAAAGAAAAACCTGTTTCATTATCTCCTCGTAAAGAAGACGTTCGGGATAAAAAAGAGGTCGCCAACGTCGTCGTTCAATTTGATTTAGAGGAAATTAAACAGCATTTTTACGATAGTTTGAACGATATTAAAAAGCAATTTGCCGTCGCGGAAAGTCTGCTTTCTTCCGGAAGACAAGAAGAAGCGATGGACGTTTGGCGATCACAGGTCGTATTTGTGGAAGGCGTCATGGATTTCTTCATGCATGAAATCAGCAAATACGCGTTAATCAAAATGTTCAAAGGCGATTGGGAAAAATCTGAACGATACGCCAATTTAATGATCCCAATGAGCACGGTTGAAGAAGGACTTAGAAATCCGGAATCAACAGAATGGCTTTTATCAAGGCTTAACAGTCGCTTTAGTCAGGAGGTCTACCTATCTAGCGACGCGTTAAGTTCTCAACTCAGTCTCATCGGGATGAGATTCGACGATATATGCAAAATCGCGTTCCCCAAGCAGAAGAACGAGTCGAACGATAGCGGAAAACAAAAACTCAGAGACCTATACGCGCGAAGAAACCAAATCGCTCATCAGATCGATAGACAACATGCAACCGCAGAAAAAAAACCTATCGACAAACAATTTGTCGAAGACGCGATAGCGACGGTTACCGCGTTTGTAGAAGGGGTCTGCTCAACAGCCGCAACGAAATAGTTGTAAATCAACGAATCCGCTTTCTACAGGAAACGGCGATTGCACGTTGGAGCTGCAGGCAAACGAGGCGACGCGTCGATTGCATATTGGAGCCGCAGTCGGCAGGGCGCCCATGTCGCCCGAACGCCGCATGCAAACGAGGAGAAGCGTCGATTGAATATCCGAGCCGCTCGCCGTAGCGAGCGGGCCGCCCGACCAACGCGACGCCAAAACGCGCGATTCCGCAAACGACTCCACGCTAAAACTGCCGCGCCGCGTCCCGCGCGCAGCGCGTAAAGCCGCCGGTCCGAACCGGCGGGAAATCGGCTCGTAAGAGCCGAGCAAACGCCCGAACAAAGAATATCGCCGTCAGGCGGCAAGTCTCTTTAAAACGACGTAGAAAACAACGTCTCTGTCTACTCTATTCTCCCGTCTGCTGGCTAAAAGGTCCCCGTTAGAAATGGGAACTTCCAGACCGAAATGTATACGTTTCGGCGTTTTACAACCCAGACTATCCCATTTTCTTAATTTTACATTCAAGGGACATTTTGGCAAGTAGATTATACTTTTTTTGACATAAAAACATCATTTTTCTTTTAAAAAAGGACGTTTTCTACCTGGTCAAAATCTATACCTTTTGGCAACAACTTTCGAGGGCGCTACCGCTCGCTCAGACTTGTTTTTACGAGGTTTTAGCCTAACGCAACACGAAACGGAACGATGAGCGCGCTATTCAGATCGCCTCTTGACGGCGACAACTGTCGCCCGAACGGCGCTCGGCGATCGAATTCCGGAATTCTATAGGCGGGAGGATTCCGAAATGTTGGATCGCGACTCCAAAGCGCTCAAAGACGCCAGTCCCTACGTAGGGAACGGCGGCATAACGCGCGAGCAGTTTCTCTTCCACGAAACGCGAATCGTCGCAAAGCTGATTACTGAGGGTCTTTCTGAAGGCGAGATCGTAAAGCAAATCGTCGCCGAAAATCTTTTTCAATACCCGACGAATAAATCGTCGCGTTCGATGGCAATGTGTTGTCTCGCGAGACTTCAAGGGCTGAATAATCGCAATCTGATCGAAGCGATCGCAACGCGACCGTCCGACGTCGGCAAACAAATCTGTCTTTACGCCATGATGAAGCGCTACCGACTTGTCTGGGATTTTATGGTCCTGGTCGTCGGGGAGAAATACCAATTTCGCGACTTTTCTTTTGGCGCGATCGACGTCAACTCGTTCTTTTCCCGCCTCCGGGAGCAGGACGACGCCGTCGCCCAGTGGAGCGACTCGACAATCGACAAGATCAAACAGGTTCTCAAAAAAATCCTCGTCGAAAACGGCTATCTGGACAATACCAAAGCGCGCAATCTCAACCTCGTAACGCTCGCCCCCGAGCTACGCGACGCGATCGTCGAGAATCGCGACGCCGCCGCGCTTGCCGCGTTTAACTACTTCCGTTGACGAAAGGCTCTGTTATGAGACCGCTTCCCGAACGACTCGACGCGTTGCGCGAAATGATTCAGTCCCCCGACTTTCTCGAAGGAAAGGGGCTGAGCAATGAAGTCAATATTCAGATTTTCTGTTACGATCCCGCCAAAGAATCGTCAGTCCGCTATTTTGTCAAAGAGCTAATCCGCGATTCCCTTGCCGGAAAACTCAAATGTCGCCTGATCGAATGCGATATTTACAAGACGTTTCTGCAGTTGTGCGACGAACGCGGGATTACCGACGTCGCGCCCGAAATCGAAGAATCGAGCGGAAGCGCCGAACTCGTCAAGCAACTTCATCTGGCGATCCAAACAAAGGATTTTGTCTCAAAAATCGGCGAGTTTGTTCCGCACAATCCCGGCGTCGTTCTCCTGCTGACCGGGGTCGGCGACGCGTTCCCCTTCATGCGCGTTCATTCCTTGCTCGAAGCGTTGCAGCCCTGTTATTCCGACGTTCCCATCCTTGTTATGTATCCGGGCTCATATAACAACGTCAGTCTGACTCTCTTTAACAAGCTCGAAGCCAACAACTACTACCGCGCGTTCAACCCCATTCCGTAAATTCAAGGAGATTTGGCCAATGTTCGTTCGCGACATGTTCGAAGACGATATCGATCGTAAGATTAACGGCGTGATTAAAGTCAATCAGGACACCGCCGACGTGGTCGAGCAGGAAGTTCGGGAGTACGTCGTCACCAACGAACTTAAGAAACATTTCGACGAGTTCTTTCAGCGATTCGCGAGGTCGTTCGACGAGCCGGACGATCAGATCGGCGTCTGGATTTCCGGTTTCTTCGGCTCCGGTAAATCTCACTTCCTGAAGATATTGTCGTATCTGCTTGAAAACCGCGAGATTGACGGCCATTCCATAGCGTCGATTTTTCGGAAGAAGTACGAAAAATTCGGCGATTCCGTCGCTCTGTTAGGTTTTGACAAATCGACGAAAGGAACCGTCGAAACGATTCTTTTCAATATCGAAGTCGAGAACAACGCGGACGTTAACGACGCTCGCCCCGTCCTGCGCGTCTTCGCCAAAACGTTCTACAACCATCTTGGCTTTTTCGGTTCGAATCTGAAAGTCGTCGAACTGGAAAAGTACGTCGAAGAAGAAGGGAAAACGGAAGAATTTCGGCGCGTCTTTGAAGAAAAGGCCGGCGCTTCGTGGCTGGACAAGCGGAGCAGTTTCGCCTTCATCGGCAAATTCGTCGTGCCGACTCTGTGCGAAGTTCTCGACATGAGTCTGACTGACGCCCAGAACTGGTTCGACAATAAGAAGGCGGAAGACTTTTCGATCGAACGGTTTGTCAAAGACGTCAAAAAACACGTCGACTCAAAACCTGACGATTACCGACTCGTTTTCATGATCGACGAAGTCGGCCAATTCGTCGGCGAAAGCAAGTCAATGTTGCTTAATTTGCAGTCGATCGTTGAGGAAATCGGCGCGAAGTGCGGGGGAAAAGTCTGGGTCGTTTGCACGGGGCAGGAAGCGATCGACGAAGTTACCAAAAACGTACAAGGAGACGAATTTTCGCGCATTCAGGCGCGATTCAAGACGCGATTGAGTCTTTCCTCGTCGTCGGCGAGCGAAGTGATTCAACGCCGTATCTTGACCAAAAAAGGTGAGGCGTCCAAAGTTCTGCGAAACGTCTACGACAAGAACGACGCCGCGATGCGCAATTTGTTCACGTTCCAGGACGCGGTCGGCGATATCAAGCATTTCAAGGATTCGGACGATTTTGCGACCAATTTCCCGTTTGTTCCCTACCAGTTTATCCTGATGCCGATCGTCTTTCGCAAAATACGCGAACACGGCGCGACGGGCAAACATCTCTCCGGGGGCGAACGCTCGATGTTGTCGGCGTTTCAGGAAGCGGCTCAGCGTTTAAAAGAACGAAACGAACGCGCGCTCGCGCCTTTTTATTATTTCTACGACACGATTCAATCGTTTCTCGACAGTTCGATTCGCATGGTCGTCGACCGTTGTCAAAAGGCGGCGAACGATCCGGAACACGTCTTCGAATCGTTCGACGTCGACGTCTTAAAGCTTCTTTATCTCGTTCGTTATCTTGACAAAGACATGCCCGCGAACGTGAACAACGTCGCGATCCTTATGATCGACGGAATCGACGTCGATATCGTCGACTTGCGCGTCAACGTCAAGGCGTCGCTCGATCGACTGGTCGAGGAAAACTACGTCGGTCGCGCGGGAGACAATTATCAATTCTTAACTAACGAGGAGCAGGACGTCGCGCGCGGGATTTCTCATGTGGACGTTTCCTCCTCCGAAATTGTCGCACGAATTAAAACGCGCCTTTTTGACGATATTTACCAGCAAAAGAAATTCCGATACGGCCGAAAAGATTTTGAATTCGAACGATGCGTCGACGACGCGCCGATTAACTCGGAAAAAATCGCCCTGCGTTTTCTCACGGCGGCGGCGGACTCCGAAAAGAGAAGCCCGATTTCTTTGTCTGCGGAATCGTTGCGTCAGGCGATCGTCGTTCTCGACGGCGCCTATTATTACGAATTGACCGAACAGGCTCTAAAAATTCGCGCGTACGTCCGAAAGAACGAATCCCGATCTTCGACCGAATCGATTCGGAGGATTTTCGAAGCGCAGCAACGACAGGCTGATCGATACGAGAAAGACGCGAAAGAATCGCTCATTAGCGCTATCGAGTCTGCGTCAATCTACGTCGCCGGACAGCGCGTCGAGCTGAAGGGAGATTTCAAAAAACGGCTCGACGACGCGCTGGAAAAATTGATCAAGCAGGTTTATACGAAATTCGATCTTGTTAAAAAGACTCGCGAAAACGACGAAGGCATTCGCTCGATTCTGCGAGGAGACGACGCAACGTTCGACGAGTCGTTCCAGGACAATAACGACGCCGCCAACGAAATCGAAGACTACCTCAAATTAAAGGACGATTCCGGCGTGGAAACGACGATGGGCGCCGTTCATACGCGTTTTCAGGGAATACCTTATGGATGGACACCAAACGACGTCGCGACGGTCGTCGCGCTCTTGTTGAATCGGCAAAGAGTCTCCGTCGAATACGCCGGTTCCGTTCTTTCAACCGACGACGATAAATTGCCGACGCTTCTTCAAAGCAAAAGCGAAACGAACAAAACGAAAATCAGAATACGCCAACGCGTTAAGGAAACGAATCTGAAAAGAGTCAAAAAGACGCTTCAGGAACTCTTCGGCGTCATGAACGTTCCCGACGGCGAAGACGGAATGAAAACGTTTATCAGCGAAAATTTTAAAGCGCGACGCGACGCCCTTGTCGAAAGAGAAAAAGATTACGAACGTCAAAGCGCGTATCCCGATTTCGCCGTCGTCCAAAAGGCGCTTGTTCTCGCGCGCAAGGTTATTCGCTTTTCCAAAGACAACGTCGCGCTGTTTGACGCGCTGGTTAAAAACGAAGACGAACTTCTGGACAACGCCGAAGAGTTGTCACGCGTCGAGGATTTCTTCAAGACTCAGGTCGACGTTTTCGATTCTGCGTTAAGCCTCCTCGATGAAATGAGTTCGCAACGCGAGCTTCTGGAAGGAGCTCAAGAAGCGGTCGACGCGCTCGACGATATCGAATCGATCGTTCGACCCGAAGGAAAGTTTGATTATAAACGCGTTCATGAACTCGTCGATCTGATCCAAACGGTTCGCGACGGTCTGAAGCCGCTGTTTGAGGCGAAACGCGCCGAACTGCAACCTATTGTTCAACAATGTCTTAATTCGGTCGTTGAAACAGGTCAAGACGACTCGAAAACCGCGTCGATTGTCGACGAGGCGAAGAACTATTTTGAGCAAAAGTCGTTGGAAATCGCCAAACAAACGAATTTAGCGTTGCTCGACGCGCTGAAAGTTCAGCTGGGCAATAAGCAAAGCGAATTCATAAAACGGATCGAGCTGGCGCTTGCGCCGCCGAAATCCGACGTCGCGCCGCAGTCTGGCGAAAAGAAAGAAACGGACGCGCCCGAATTGAAAATACAAAAGTGTTCCAAACAATTCTACTTTCCCTCGAAGACGCTCAGAAGCGAAGAGGATATCGACGATTACGTCGAATCGATTCGCAATAAGCTCAAGAATATGCTTGCCGGAAACGACGCTGTCGAAGTGTGTTAACGACGAATAAAGAAAAGACCCGTCCCATGAACAAGACCGCCATTAAGAATTTTGCCGTCGACGCGCGTAAAACGCTGATCGAACTTGTCAAAAACCGCGCTGCGCGTTTCGGAATACTGCCAAACGAGAAGCCCGATCCTTCTCTTAACGATTATAAAGGCTACCTCTTTTCCAAAACGGAAAGAGATCAACGCGTCGACTTGATTAAACAAGTCGAATCCAAAGGTTACGAACAGGTAATGGAAGAGGTCGCCTACACATGGTTTAACCGCTTTTGCGCGTTGCGATTCATGGAGGTCAACGGCTATTTGCCGTCGATGGTTCGCGTCTTCTCCGACGAGAACGACGAATTCAAACCGGAAATCCTGGCGCAGGCGCTGGATCTTGACTTTGAAGGAATCGATCAAAAAAAGGTTCGCGAATTTAAAGAGAATCTTGACGACGAAGGGCTTTTCAAATATCTGATCGTTGTTCAGTGCAACGCGTTATACGACGTCTTGCCAGGCATGTTTCAGAAAATCAACGACTATACCGAATTGCTCTTTCCGGATTTCCAATTGAAAGAGGGAAGCGTCGTTTGGGAGCTAGTCAAGGAGATTGACGTCGACGATTGGAAAGATCAGGTTCAGATTATTGGATGGCTGTATCAGTATTATATCACGGAACTGAATGAGCTGGTTTACGACGGGAGTTTTTCAAAGGCGAAGATAAAAAAGGAATTACTTCCAGCCGCAACAACTATTTACACGCCGGATTGGGCGGTTCGTTATATGGTAGAGAACAGTCTCGGTCGTCTTTGGCTGGAAGGCCATTCAAACGACGACTTAAAGGCCGAATGGAAATATTATCTGGACGACGCCGAACAGGAAGCGGACGTTGAAGCTCGTCTCGAAACTATACGGCAAGAATACGCCTCGTTAAAACCTGAGGAGATTCGAGTTATTGATCCGTGTATGGGTTCCGGTCATATCCTATGCGTTTTCTTTGACGTTCTTATTCATATCTACGAGGCTTGCGGATATGCGAGTCGCGACGCCGTAGTCAAGATTGTCGAGAACAATCTCTGGGGACTTGATATTGACGATCGCGCGGCTCAACTTGCTTATTTTGCCGTGATGATGAAGGCGCGTCAATATGATCGCCGTTTTTTTGCTCGGAAGGTTCAGCCGCATGTTTTTGCGATACAGGAAAGCAACGGAATAAGCCGAGAGCTAATAGAATTAATTGTTGATCGGCGTATGGTACTCGAAAAAAATGAGGTCATACGACAATTAAACGTGTTGATTGACGATTTGCAGGACTCAAAAGAATACGGCAGTATCTTGACCGTTTCTCAATTGAACTGGAGTTTTTTGCGGGAAGTTCTTAAAAAACGTTTTAAACACGACGACTCTCAGCTAATGCTTGATATTTATGGAATTGACGACGTCTCCTATAGAATTAGCAGATTAATAGACGTAGGCGAGGCGTTGTCTCAAAAATACCACGTAATTGTTACCAATCCACCGTATCTCGGAAACAGTAGATTTAGTACGAAGTTGGACTCTTTTGTCAAGGAACATTTCCCAGATGTTAAATCCGACTTGAGCATGGCAATGTATAAACATGCTCTGGAGAGTATGAGCTGTAAGGATGGGTTTGTCTCTTTTATTACAACTAGTTCATGGATGTTTCTGTCCAGTTTTGAGAAACTACGAAAATATGTTATCAGCCATTATGACTTGTTGTCTTTGGTGGATTTTGGCACAGAACTGTTTGACGGTAAAGTCGGTCATAATCCAATCGTATCTTGGGTCGTCCGAAATTCAAATATAGGTAGTAAGATGACGGGCGTGAGATTAGTGGAATACTGTTATTCTAGACGCGATGAGAAGGAATCAGAGTTTTTTAATGTTGCAAATAGGTATTATCCAAACACCGACGATTTTTTGAAGATAACGGGGGTGCCGATTGCTTATTGGCTTTCTAAACCGTTAGTTAAAGCATTCAAGCAACCAAAACTTATTGAAATTGCAAAGCCACGTCAGGGGCTTGCGACAGGCGAGAATAACAGATTTGTGAGGTTCTGGTTTGAATGTTTCATAGGAAACATAAAATTTGACGCTATGTCATTAAATGACGCGATGCATTCAGGGGTTAAGTGGTTTCCTTATAACAAAGGCGGAGAATTCAAAAAATGGTATGGAAATAACGACTACGTGGTCAACTGGTTTAATGACGGATATGAAATACGTCACTTTGTAGATAATAAAGGCAAACTACGTTCTCGGCCTCAAAATACAGAAGCGTATTTTAAAGAAAGCTTTACTTGGTCAAAAGTATCAAGCGGTTCAATCGCGTTTAGATATAAACCATATGGTCATATATTTGACGTTGCAGGAACAAGTATTTTTGCTGAACATAGCTCTTTACTCTACATTGGAGGACTATGTAACAGTAAAGTAGCGATGAGTATTTTTTCAGCTATTTCCCCTACACTAAACTATGAAGTTGGACATATTTCATCTTTGCCTGTAATTCTCGATAGTAGTAGAAAAAAAGACATAGAGAATCTTGTTAATGAAAACATTGGAGTATCCAAAAAAGATTGGGATTCTTTTGAAACGTCCTGGGATTTTCAACAACATCCTTTGATTCGTCCATTTAAACATTTGCATGATTCTTATCTTCATTGGGAATCAGATAGTTCGGACCGTTTTACTCGACTCAAAACAAACGAAGAAGCACTTAATAAAATCTTCATCGAAATCTACGGTTTACAAGACGAACTATCGCCTGAAGTCGACGACAAAGACGTAACCGTTCGCAAGGCGGATAAAGAGCGCGACGTCAAGAGTTTGATCTCCTACGCCGTCGGGTGCATGTTTGGTCGTTATTCGCTCGACAAGCCGGGCTTGATCTACGCCGGAGGCGACTGGGATGCGAGCCAATACAAGAAGTTTGCAGTCGATCCGGACAATATCATTCCGATCACAGACGAAGAGGATTTTGACGACGATATCGTCAAACGATTTGAGGAATTTCTCGCGGTCACCTACGGTAAAGAGACGCTGGAAGAGAACTTGCAGTTCGTTGCGGACGCGCTGGGAGGAAAAGGAACGCCGCGCGAAGTCATACGCAACTATTTCCTCAACGGGTTCTTTGACAACCATAAGACGATCTATAAGAATCGCCCGATCTACTGGCTACTCGATTCGGGCAAAAACAACGGTTTCAAGGGTTTGATCTACCTTCATCGTTACGACTCCGATTTATTGAGCCGGGTTCGGACCGACTATATTCACCCGCAACAGGGGCGTTACGCCGCGCGGCTTCAGGAACTCGACCGACGCATTGCCAAGGCTCAGGGCGCGGAAAAATTTCGCTTGCAGAAAGAGCGCTCCAAAGCGTTTGCGCAGGAGGACGAACTGCGTAAGTTCGAGGAGAAAGTTCATCACCTCGCCGACCAACGAATCGAGCCTGATCTCGACGACGGCGTAAAGGTCAATTACGCCAAATTGCAGGACGTTTTGGCGAAGCTCAAGTGAGGCGGCTATGGATATTCAAACGATCGAAAAGGCGTTAAACGAACGGTTTGCGAAAGATTTTCGAGAATATTACGAACGACGCGTGATCTTTTGGGACGATCCCCAAAGAGAATTTGAACATTTGCTTGATTCGCTGAACCTTGAGAACGCGATACTCGTCAAGCTCACGGGGCGCAACTTATTTGCCGTCAAGAAGTTGATCTGTTTCGACGAGCCGACTCAAAACTTCCTGGTCTATAATCCGATTACGTATCAAAAACCCGACGACGACTGGCTGCTCAACGTTCGATTGCAACACGAGGAATTTCGCGCCGAGCTTGCGTCGATGCATATCGCCAAATTGGGATTGACGGACGCGCCCGAAGTTCGAACGGCGGTTAAACAATTCGCGCGTTTCTTTGGCGACGAGGAAAGAGCGCGACAAGTCGTAGCGATGAATAAGAAACGGCCGCTGACGTCGTTCGCCGACGTCGCGCGCGCGGTTATGGCCTCCTTATGCGGACTTGAAGAGGCGGACGATCGCAAAATCGTTCGCGTCGTCCTTGGCGAAAACCGGACGGAAAGCGCAAATCAATATTACGAGGCTATTTGCAACTACAACGCGAGGGACGCGTTTTGGGACATGGTTAAAGAAACGACGGGATATCCCGTAATTCCATGCGACCCCCAAGACAAGACGTTGCGGCGTCTTGCGGAACATATGCTCCTCACCGCGTCGACGAAAACTTTGCCGAAAAGCGTTCTCGACGGACTGGAATCAAAGTTTTCGCCCAGGAACAGCCGCTTTTGCGACGAAATTGTTCACGACTGGCTCCACAGCGACGACAACGAACGCCTTTGCGCGGTCGCGCAGGAAGTGGAAGAGGAATGCGGATTGCCCGCGCGCTTTGCGAAATTGGCAATTGAAGATCTACTTGAGACGGAATGTTTTCCCTGCGTCGACGAACTTGTCGCGTTAAAGCTTCTGGAACAGGTAAGAATAGGCGTCGACGTCAAAGAGGTTCGCCGCGTCGTCGATCGACGTCTAACGAAAGTCTGGCGTCATAAGCGCGAGAATTATTTTGAGTGCGCCAAACAAATCGCAAATATGCAGGAGTTTAACTCCGATCATTCGGAAGGATATCACGAAACGGATCCGCGCAAGTTCTGGAACCTTTATACGACCGATTATTACAAGATGGACTTATATTATCGTAAGTTCTGGCAGTATTATCAGAATTGTCTTAACGATCTATTCAACTCAGAACTTATCGAGACGCTCAAGAAGCTGGAATCCGTCGTCGAAGGATTATATTTGAAATATCTTGCGCCCGTTTCGCAACAATGGACGCTTATTAGCGAAGACGAACTAGCCGAACACGGGAGCGTCCTGAATTTGCCGGAACAACGGAACTTCTACAACGACAGGATTAAGAACCGCGAAAAAACGCGCGAGGACCAAAAGGTCTTTGTGATCGTTTCCGACGCGTTTCGTTACGAAGTCGCCGCCGAATTGGCGGAACGTCTGCGCCTTATTCCGCAAAGTCAGACGTCTCTGGAGAGTTGCGTCGGAATCTTTCCAACGATCACGAAATTCGGCATGGCCGCGCTCCTGCCTCATGATAAGCTGTCCGTCGTTAAAGGTTCGCAAAAAGGACTTTCGGTTCTTGCCGACGGGCAGTCGACCGAAGCGCCGAATCGCGAGAAACTTTTAAAACAAGCGGACGAAAAAAGCGTCGCGTTCAAGTATGAAGATTACTTGAAAATGTCCAAAGACGAGTACCGAAGCGCGCACAAAGGCGTTCAGGTCGTCTACATCTATCACGACTGTATTGACGCGGCGAGCCATACGTCGGAATCGAGCGTCTTTTCCGCCTGCAAACAGACGGTCGACGAGCTCTTCGCGTTGGTTAAGAAGATCACGGGGCCGTACAAAAGCGCTAAAGTCTACGTTACCGCCGACCACGGTTTTCTTTATACTGCAAATCCGTTGGAAGAGGCGAACAAAGTCGGCGTCGAAAAGAAGGGCGTCGACGTCGGACGACGCCACGCGATTACGCCGACGGGAAGCGCGGTTAACGGCGCGACGAAAATTCGTTTTCTCGACGGCGAGAGCGAGTATGAAGCGTATTCCCCCAAGGGGATTTATCGATTCAAAATCTCGGGGAGCGGTCAACAATATGTTCACGGGGGCGCGAGCCTGCAGGAAACGGTCGTTCCTATCGTGTATTACGCTTCGGTACGCAAGACTAACGAGGATTATTTGAACAACTCGGACGCGTACGACGTTTCGCGCGTTACGCTGAAAATTTTGTCGAACTACCGAACGGTGAACAATAAGATTTTCCCGTTGAATTTCTATCAGGCGGAACAAGTCAAAGAGAATAAGATCGCCGCCAATTACCAGCTATACTTCGTCGATTCTTTGGGGAATCGCGTAAGCGACGTCCAAAGCGTTCTGGCGGATCGAACGAACGAAAATCCGCAGGAACGTCAGTTCCGCGTGACGTTTACTCTTAAAGAGCAGGCGTTTAACAAGCACGAAGATTATTTCCTCAAGATCGTCGACGAAAACGGCGTCGAACCCGAGCCGAAAGAACGATTTACAATCGACGTCCCGCTTGCCGCCGACGATCTTGGTTTTTGACAGGATAAGAACAAATGTCAGACGATAACGCAACTCCCGACCCACACGAAGAAATCAACGCGAAACTATTCGAGAATTTCGCAGGCAAGATCGTTCGCAAAGACCTGGCGAAAAAGATCAAAGAGGGCGCGAACGTGCCCGTGTACGTGCTGGAATATCTGCTGGGTCAATATTGCTGTTCGGACGACGAAGAGATCGTCGACGTCGGCGTCAAGAAGGTCAAACGGATACTGGCGGACAATTTCGTTCGGCCGGACGAGGCGCAAAAGACGCTCTCTAACTTGCGCAGGAACGGAACGCATTCGGTAATCGACCATTTGACGGTACGACTCGATCTCAAAAAGGATTGTTACGTCGCCGAGTTTTCCAATCTTGGTCTGACGGACGTACGCATCGCGGACGAATATCCGGAGAAATACGAACGACTTCTGTGCGGAGGGATTTGGTGTATCGTTCAGTTGGAATACGAGGACGAGGAGGAAGCCGTCGAGAACGCCGACCAAGGGTTGAAGAAGCCCAAGAAAGGCAATCCGATCAATATCGTCAAGGTCAAGCCGATTCAAATGCCGCGCGTCGATTTCGAGGAGCTAAAAGAAGGACGCAAAGCGTTTACCAAAGACGAATGGCTCGACGTCTTAATGCGCTCGATCGGCATGGAGCCGGACAAGTTGAGCAAACGCGAGAAGATGTTGCTCCTGACGCGCATGATTCCGCTGGTCGAAAACAACTACAACCTCTGCGAACTTGGGCCGCGTAGCACGGGCAAGTCGCATCTGTACAAGGAGATCTCGCCGAACAGCATCCTCGTCTCCGGAGGCCAGACGACGGTCGCGAATCTTTTCTACAATATGGGTCGCAAGACGATCGGACTTGTCGGGCTTTGGGACTGCGTCGCGTTTGACGAAGTCGCCGGAATCAAGTTCAAAGATCAGGACGGCGCGCAAATTATGAAAGACTATATGGCGTCGGGGTCGTTTGCGCGCGGCAAAGAAGAAAAAGCCGCGTCCGCGTCGATGGTCTTTGTCGGGAATATCAATCAGAGCGTCGACGTTCTCCTAAAGACAAGCACGTTGTTCGCGCCGTTTCCGCCGGAAATCGGGATGGACACGGCGTTTCTCGATCGGTTCTGGTGCTACTTGCCCGGCTGGGAGATTCCGAAATTCCGCCCGGAACATTTTACCGACGATTACGGGTTCATCAGCGACTATCTCTCCGAATGGGTTCGCGAACTTCGCAAAGAACAATACGGCGACGCGATCGATCGTTACTTCCGGCTCGGCAAGTGTTTGAATCAGCGCGACACGATCGGGGTTCGAAAGACGGTCGACGGGTATTTGAAGTTGCTCTATCCCGACGGAAACTTTGGCAAAGAAGAGGTCGAAGAGGTTCTCGTCCTGGCGATGGAAATGCGCCGCCGCGTCAAGGAACAGCTCAAAAAACTTGGCGGCATGGAGTTTTACGACGTCAACTTCTCGTACGTCGATCTCGAAGACAATTCCGAGCGCTACGTTTCCGTGCCCGAACAGGGAGGCGGCAAGCTCGTTCCCGAAGGAATTTGCAACCCCGGCCAGATTTATACCGTCGCGCGCTCGACGTCGGGCAAGTTCGGCGTCTATCGTCTGGAAAGTCAGATTTTGCCGGGCAAAGGGAGTTTTACGCGCACGGGGCTCGGAGCGGAACGCGCGGTCAAAGAGGCGGTCGACGCGGCGTTTAATTATCTTAAAGCGAACGGCTCGCGAATCAGCAATTCGATCAGCACGACGACGCGCGATTACGTCGTCGGCTACAGCGATCTTACCGGGGTCGGCATGACGGCGTCGCTTACGCTTCCGACGCTAATCGCGTTATGTTCCATCGCGCTTGGCAAGCCGACGCTATCGTCGCTGGCGGTTCTCGGCGACGTTACGATCAGCGGCATGATGGTTAAAGCGGAGGAATTGCCCAACGCGTTGCAGGCGTGTCTGGATTCGGGCGCGAAGAAGGTGTTGTTGCCGAGTTTGTCGTTCGCAGATTTTGGAAGCGTTCCGCCCGATCTCATGAGCGCGTTTCAGATTATTCCTTATCAGAGCGCGGAAGACGCCGTGTTTAAGGCGTTGGGGGTGGAATGATTCGCAAGCGGCAGGGCGCTTTTGGGAATTGGACGCGCAGAAAGCCGGGGATGAAAATCTCTGGACGGCGTCGCGGTTTGGCGTCGCGTCGATTGGACTCGGCTCTTGCGAGCCGATTGGCCGCCGTTTCGTAACGGCGGCTTTACGCGCTTTGCGCGGGACGCGTCGCGATTGTCTGGGCGTCGATTTTATTTTTTGCTTTAGCGTTAATCCGCGCTGTCTCGGCTCTTGCGAGCCGAGCGTCGACTCCAGTCGACGACTATCCGCCTCCGGCGGGACGTCGGGCGATTGTTTTCGGATTGACGCGGCGATTGAACTCGGCTCTTGCGAGCCGATTGGCCGCCGTTTCGTAACGGCGGCTTTACGCGCTTTGCGCGGGACGCGTCGCGATTGTCTGGGCGTCG
>JAEEGL014538958.1_pt1 | contig 15150 bp, 15 predicted proteins | sample 9134231 | NCBI WGS metagenome assembly JAEEGL01 (sample SAMN16246548, study PRJNA631951) | gut metagenome | biome: gut microbiome; feature: rumen; material: fiber-attached | host: Bos | place: Iran: Karaj | collected 2018-10 | reverse complement strand
TGAATAAAGATAAAAAGATTGGATTATTATGTCCTATCGCGAGTGTTTCTGCTAATATATCTTATTCAATTCCTTTAGGAATGAACTTTATGCAAATGAACGAATTATTTGAAAAACAATTCAGTGGTATGACTTTCGACGCTTGTACTGTAGTAGGTAACTGCTTAATGATAAGTAGAGATAATATTAAAAAAGTAGGATTATTTGATGAAATATTTGGTAAAGGATATACTGAAGAAACTGATTATCAATTTAAGTCTATGCAAAAAGGATTTAAAGCTAAAGTATTAATAGATACATTTGTATATCATCAATCTAGAGTATCTTTTGGAGAAAGTCCTGAACAATTAAAGATAAGAGAAGATCATTTAAAAATATTCTTCGATAGATGGGGAAAAGAATATAATGAATTGGTTGAAAAATATAGAAAGAATGATCCAATCGCATATATTAATGAACATATTAACTTTAATGATGTTAAATGGGATTATGAAATTAAGGTTAAAACTTTAGAAGATTTAGAAAAAGTATCTAAAGTTGTTAATAGTGCAATGCTAAGTGGTATTAATGTAAAAGTTATTACTAAAGGAAGCGTTATAGATAATAGTAATGCTATTATGTTATATAATCCAGAAGTAAAAAAGATATTATTATAAAAAGAAAAGAGTTCAATAAGAACTCTTTTTTATTTTATTTTATAAGTTGTACCTTCTCTTGTATCTATAAGCTCAATACCTTTTTCAAGTAAATCATTTCTTATTTGATCAGCTTTAGCAAAATCTTTATTTTTCTTTGCTTCTTTTCTTTCTTCAATTAGATCTAGTATCCATTTATCATCTATTTCTTCTTTTTCTTTTATTAGATCTAAACTAAATACTTTATCGAAGTTTTTAATAAGTTCTAGTTTAGTTGTATTATTTACTTCATTATCTTTAAGAAGTTCATAAAGAACTGCTAGAGCATTTGGAGTATTTATATCATTAGATAATTCTTCTTTAAATCTATTATTATATTTATCAAATAATTCTTGGTTAAGTTCACCATCTTCTTTAAGAATATCTACTTTATTGAGAAGTTTATTATATGCATTTTCTGCGTCTTTCAATGCATCAAATGAGAAAAATAATTGTTTTCTATAACTAGTATTTAAGCACATATATCTAAATGCTAATGGATTATATCCCATTTCTTCTAGTTTAGATACTGTTAAGATATCTCCTTTAGATTTACTCATCTTACCGTCTTTTTCAATTAAGTGTTCATCATGGTACCAATAATTACACCATTTATGACCTAAGTATGCTTCAGATTGTGCTATTTCGTTAGTATGATGTGGGAATATGTTATCTACTCCTCCACCGTGCATATCTAAGTGTTCTCCTAAATATTTAATTGATATTCCTGAACATTCAATATGCCAACCTGGATAACCTCTTCCAAATGGTGAATCCCATACTAGTTCTTGGTTTTCAAACTTACTAGTTGTGAACCATAAAGCGAAGTCAGCTTGATTTCTTTTACTTGAGTCAAACTCAACACCTTCTCTTACTCCTACTACCATTTCATCTACTTTATGATTGGTTAAAACATAATAATCATCTAGTTTAGATACATCAAAATAGATATTTCCTCCACTTTGATATGCATATCCTTTATCAAGTAATGTTTGTATCATTTTAATATACATATCTATTTCACTAGTAGCAGGTACTACTATTTCAGGCATTCTATTATTTACTTTATTAAAATCTTTAAAGAATTCATCAGTATATTTTTTAGCTATTTCCATTGCAGTTAGGTGTTCTCTTTTAACTGCTTTTAACATTTTATCTTCTCCAGAATCACTGTCACTTGTTAAATGACCAACGTCTGTTATATTCATTGCTCTTGTAACATCGTATCCCAGATATCTTAATGTTTTATCCACAAAATCGTGATTTATATAGTTTTTCATATTACCAATATGAGCATAGTGATATACAGTTGGTCCACAAGTATATATTCTTACTTTTCCTTCTTCATATGGTATAAACTCTTCTACTTTTCTTGTTAATGTATTATAAATTTTCATATTATCACCCTTCCTAAAATAAAACCTATTACACGATTGTAATAGGTTATTAATCTTATATTATATTAATACACTCTAAAACAATCAGTTACACAAAACCGACTTACAACAGCAACATAGATTGTTTAAAATAATGTATAACATGTCTCTTTCTCCTAGATAAATAATATCATTTAGATTATTTTTTTTCAAGAATCTATTTAATTAAATAATAAGATCCGTCAGATAATACAAACTCATGAGTCATAAAAGTATTACTGCTAATTGAGTTATCTTCTATTTCTTTATCGGTTACTGGGTTATATTTTTTACCTTCTTTAACATAATATTCAACTGTATCAATTGTAATATTAGTACCTTCTTCAATATTAACTACTTCTCTTTGTATTTGAATACCATCTTTAACTAATTCTTTATCAAGTATATATGTATTTAGACTCTTAATATATTTAAATGAAACATCTTTATAAATAAATGAATCATTGTTAATAGTTTGTGTAGTAATTAGTTTTACTTTTTCGATGAGTTTATCTCCACTTACAGTAATAATTCCTTGTTCATAAACTATATCAGATTCATTTAATAGTTCTACACCAAGTGATAAATAGAAATTATTACTAAATTTTCCACTATAATATTCATTTTTATAGTTATTATTAGTAGTTATTATTACATTTTGGAATAAATTTTGATATTTATTTTTTAAATTATTTAGTTTTTGTTCTTTTTCAAGTTGTAATCGTCTTTGTTCTTCTTCTCTTTTCTTTGCTTCATCTTCTTTAGTTGTATTATCTTTTACTTTTAAATCATCTTTAATTATTGTTTCTCTTTGTAAGAATTTATTTTCAAATTTAATTATATATTTATCAAAATAATGATCTTTAAATAAAAATAGTAATGTTACTATATATAGTATTATAAGTAATGCGATTATTATTCTTAGCTTGATAATCTTTCTTTTTCTAGGTTTTAATACTTCTTTATTGTATGCTCTAAAAAGTTCTCTTGTTTCTTTTTTTACTTCGTCATCAACATATGTTTTTAACTCAGTTTTTATTTCTTCTACATTTATTTGTTTAACCTTTTCAACTTCTTTTGTATCTAATTTCTTAACGTCATTTTTAGTCCTTGCCATATAAAACCCTCCCTTATATATAATTATAATATATTTTTAATCCTATTTATAGACTAATTATATTCATTTTTAAATATTAAAGTGTTATAATTATTATAGATTACAATAATGAGGGATTAGATATGAATTATTACATTGAAGAATTATTAGATTATCTAGACTTATACAAAATCATTATAGATAAGAATTTATATGATTCTGATAGGAAAAAAGATGTCGAAGAAATTAATAATTTAATAAGCAAGTTATATAACTGTTATAATTCTAAAACTGGAATGGACAGTTATGATTTTAACGTGCTTAGAAGAAAAATGATGTCAGTATTTCATCCTGATTTATATAAATATAAGATTCCTAAAGAACTTGGATTTGATAGTACAGATATCGCCGGTAGATTTAATGCATCAATAGACAGTATTCTTGAATGCAAGAAGAATGGTGAAGTATATAATTATGATAATGACTATGAAGTAAGTTATTCAGGTGAAGAAGTCTATAAAGAAGATGTTGATGCTTTAAGAAAAGAAGAAAGAGCAAGAAAAGTTAATGAAGTAAAAGATAAAGTTAAAGAAAACACTTCTAGAGTTCTTAAATATATGAAGGAGAGAATCCAAGCTTCTTTATTTAATGTTCCTGCAAATGTTGATGATTATGAACATATTAAAACTACTTTTGAAAAAGATTTAAGAAGTTTAGATTATCGTAAGCAAAAAACAATGGATGCACTAGCAATGCTTAGAGATGAGAAAAAAGTAATTGCAACTCTTTGGAAAGGTGCTTTAGATAGAGAAAAAATAGAAACTAAATATCAAAAAGCATTATTACAACAAGAAAATGTTATGGTAAATGCTAGGTTTTTATACGAAGGCGCTCTTAAAAGATTAGAAAGATATGTTGAAACTAATTATAAAACTGACTATGAAGCTGCTTTAGCTAACTGGAAAAATATTTCTGACGAGATTCTTGCTGATTATTTAACTGAAAAGACTAAATACGAGAATAGATTAAATGGATATATCGATGGAGACCCTAGAACAACTAGAGAAATGAAAAGAGATTTGAAAAGAGTTGAAAGAGAATATAATCGTTATCCAAAATTTGAAAAATTTAAACAGACTACAATTGCAAAACTAACTAAAGGAGATAAAGATTACAAATTCTTAAAAGATAACGCTCATAAATATCAAATAACTTACGAAGAAGAAAAGAGAGAATACGACTCATATAAGGAGAACAAGCAAGAAAAGATTAGAGAGTTAAATCAAGAAGTTAATGATGAATATTCTTCTAGAACATTTAAAGTTAATGCTAAGATAAAACATTATGAGAGAAAACTAGGAAGAATTAATAATGATATAATGAAAAATATCAAAGCTACTAATTTATTCACTACTAAATATAGATCAGAATTTGAACCTAACACAAGAGAAGTTGCAACTGCAGGAGTTCAAAGATAGGAGGAATAATGTTACCATATATAATAATTACAATACTTTTAGTAATAGGATTATTTATAGTATTATTAATAGCTGATAATTATAAACTTAATGAGTTATATATTAAGATAAAAGAAGCTAATGAAAATGTATCTATCTTATTAAAGAAAAAACTAGAAACTTGTAATAAAATTGTTAAGATAATTGATGAAAAGAATGAAGATGAATTATGTAAAGAACAAAAGGTATCTAATGCTAAAGAATTATCTTCATTTGAATTAAATGAAAAATGTAATGATTTATATAATAGAATTATTGAAATAGTCGATTATAACAAAGATGTAATTCTTGACGATGAAGAAACTAAAAAAGTAAATAAGTTAAAAGAATTAAACTTAGAATTATTAGGAGTTCAAAAATACTATAATGAAAATGCTGAAGTTATGAACAAACTTGTTGGTAGAATTCCTTATAATTTAGTAAGTAAGTTTAAAGGATATAAAAAAGTTAAATTTTACGAGAATACAAAAAAAGAGATATTTGAAATACTTAAAAAGTAAATCAAATATCTTTTATTTGCCAATCAATTTCTTTAATATTATGTTCTTTTAAGAATTTGTTTGTTTTAGAGAAAGGTTTGCTGCCAAAGAAACCATTATATGCTGATAGTGGTGATGGATGTGGTGATTCAATTATATAATGGATCTTATTAGTGATAAGGTCTTTTTTCTTTCTAGCAGGTCCTCCCCACAATATGAATACTACTGGAGTATTCTTTTTATTTATTAATTTTATAACTTCATCAGTGAATGTTTCCCATCCTCTTTTACTATGACTTAAAGGTAACCCTTTTTCAACAGTTAAACTAGCATTAAGAAGAAGCACTCCTTGTTTTGCCCAAGGAATAAGACTACCATTGTTAGGATACTTACACCCTAAATCATCTTCTAATTCTTTAAATATATTAATAAGTGACTTAGGTATAGGAATATTTGTTTTAACAGAAAAGGCTAATCCTTCAGCTTGTCCTTCTCCTGGATATGGATCTTGTCCTAAGATAACTACTTTAACATCTTCATATTTAGTATATAAAAATGCATTAAATATCTCACTCATCTTTGGATAACATATCTTGTTTTTATATTCATCTATAACAAATTTATTTAGTTCTTTAAAATATTCTTTATTATATTCTTCTTCCAATAATTTATCCCAATCGTTTCCTATCACAAGTCATCACCTAATACTTATTATATATCAAATAAAAAAGAATATCTATTTATGATATTCTTCATTATTATTTATTTTATATGCTCTATATATTTGTTCAAGTAATATTACTCTAAACATTTGATGAGGAAAGGTCATCTTAGAAAAAGATAAAAGCATATTAGATTTATTTTTTATTTCTTCTGATATACCTAGGGATCCTCCAATTATAAAAGTTATATTGCTATTAGATATAAAGATATTATCTATCTTTGATGCAAATTCAGTACTAGACAACTCTTTTCCTTCAATAGCTAAACTAATTATATAATCTTTTGGATTTATGTATTTCTCTATTCTTTCTTTTTCTTTTCTAAGCGCTACTTCTTTATCAGTAGTTTTCTCATCTTCTAGTTCAATAATCTCTATATTAGTATACTTAGATAATCTTTTTTTATACTCTTCGATAGCATCATTAAAATATTTTTCTTTTATTTTACCTAAACATATTATTTTAATCATAATTTAATTACGTTTGCTCCTTTATTTTGGTAAGCCACAATAATATTATCTGTGTTAAATATATCTTTTAACTCTTCACATGCATGTTTATGTGCTATATCGTAAGTATTATTATTTTCACTAATGTGCGCCAATATTATGTATTTAGTATCTTGTCCAATAACCTTTTTTAAATATGTAGTACACGCTGAATTAGAAAGGTGTCCTGCATCTCCAATTACTCTTTGCTTTAACATATATGGATATGGTCCATTCATTAACATTTCTTCATCATGATTGGATTCAATTATATATACATTTTTATTAATTGTCTTTTCTATGTTCTTTTTATTAACGTATCCAGTATCAGTTATGTATACAAATGAGTTTTCTTTACCTGTTATTACATATCCAGAGTTTGGCACATCATGTGAATTATTAAATACTTCTATCTCAAAACTTCCTATATTAATCTTTTCATTAGTATCAATAATATTTATATAATCGTCACTTACTATCTTTCTTACTGTACTTTCTAGATATTTTCTAATAAATACGGGAGCTTTTACTCTTTTGTGTAGTTGTTCTAATCCACTAATATGGTCATGATGAGCATGGCTTATAAATATTCCATCTAAATCATTTATATCTCTATCTATTTCTTTTAGAGATTCTTTTATAAGAGTATAGTTTATACCTACATCTATTAATATTTTAGTTCCATTAGACTCAATATAGGTTGAATTTCCTTTAGAACCACTTGCTATTACTTTTACTAAGTCACACATGATCTACCTGGGAACACCTTACATGGATTTAGATGCGTACGACCAACAGCGAATTCATCATGATATAAACCAAAATGTAAGTGAACTCCAAAAGCATATCCAGTTGCACCCATCATACCAATTTGTTGTCCGATATTTACAACGTCACCAGCTTTAACAATTCTCCTACTTAAATGGCCATAATAAGTTATTAAGTGAACTCCATTAACGCTTCCATGGTCTATTACAATATAGTTACCATTATAACTATTAGCTGTAGACATTTTAACTACTCCACTGTTAGCAGCAAATATTGGTGAACCTAAACCAGGACCACTTATGTCTATACCTTCATGGAATTTACTACCTCTCCACTGATATCCACTTCCTCTTGAAATTGAAGATGGTTGTGCAGCAGGCCAAGCCCATTCACCTGATAATATAATAGCTCCACCCCAACTTGTTCCTTTTACTATAATCTTTGGTTGGGATTTCTTTATTATTTCAGTATTTGTAGTTACCACTTCATTAGTAACTCCATTAATCATTTTAATCTTTTTTGTAACTTTTGTTATACCGTCGATTCCTTCTTGCTTAACTCTTTCATAACCCGTAACAATACTATTATCGTATTCAACTTTAATTTCATATTTTTGAGTTTCTAGTGATACTTCGTGATCTACTTCAACAAGTCTAAATAACGGATCAATAAGTCCAACATTAACTTGTTGTCCTTTATATAATAAGTTATTAGCACTAGTAAAATCTGGATTAGCTACTAGGAATTCCATAACACTCAGTTTATTTTTGTCAGCAATATCACTAATAGTATCTCCATCAGCTACTGTGTATTTTTTCTGAGTTTCTGTTGTTCCAAATAATAAATACTTCTTTAATTCATCTGAATTAGTAAATATTAAATCATTAGTTGAAACCATTCCTTCTTTAATTGATATTACATTTTCAATATACAAATCTTCAATAATAGATCCTACATCTACTATTTCTTTTTGAGTTCCATTTTTAAAATTGTTATAGTCTTCTTCAGAGATAAATGCTAATACTGAATCTTTTATTGAATCAGTAAATATGTTTTTATCAATAACATATATCTTTTTATCTTCTTTTTTAATTGTTTCTTCTTCGTCCCTTTTTTCTTCTACACCTTTTATTGTGATTATATAGCCACTTACTGAGAAATGACTTATATCTTTGATTTTGTTATAAATGTCTTTTTCAGTTGATATTTTTTTATTGAAAGTAACTTCTGGCACTATGTCTAGGTCATTAGGTGGATATACTTTATCAACTTTATATTTTTCTTTTAATTCAATTTGCTCATTGTCTATATATTTTTCTAGTTGATCTTTGTCTTTAATGTATCCAATTGTATCTCCTGCTAGATATACTCTATATAGGTGTTGAGGTTCTGTTACTTTTTTGTATTCAAAGAAAAATATTACGGAACTGAGAATCAAACATACTATTGTTATAAATAGTGTTTTCTTACTCATTGTTTTCTTCCTTTCTTTCTAGATTATCTAAACTAGTAAATAATGATATGTCTTTACGGAATGCTAAATGAACTGTTCCTGTTGCTCCATTACGATGTTTTGCGATGATGAATTCAACATCACTTGCTTCATCTGTCTTTTCTAGCATTTGTTTATGATAGTCTTCTCTATATAAGAAGGCTACTATATCGGCATCTTGCTCGATTGCTCCTGATTCTCTTAAGTCTGATAGAATTGGTCTTGGGTTTTCTTTTCTTTGTTCAGAGGCACGAGATAATTGTGCTAATGCTACAACTGGTACTTTTAATTCTAGAGCCATTAGTTTAAGCGCTCTTGATATATCAGATACTTCTTGTTGTCTATTTGCTCCATAATTACCTGCAGAACTAATTAGCTGTAAGTAGTCGATTATTACTAAGTCTAATCCTTTTTCTGAATTAGCAAGTCGTCTACATTTACTTCTTATTTCTCCAATTGTAATACCTGCTGTATCATCAATCAATATATTTGTACGAGAAAGTTCTGCTAAAGCTTCGTTTAATCTATCCCAGTCATCACCTTGCAAGTTACCTGTTGTTAATTTATATCCTGGAATGTTTTTAACTGATGCGATCATTCTGGATGCTAAACTTTCTCCGCTCATTTCTAAGTTAAATATTGCAACTGTTTTATTTGCAAATCTAGCTGCGTTTGTGGCAAGATTTAATGCCCATGCAGATTTACCTACAGCAGGACGTGCTGCTATAATTACTAGTTCACCTTCATGAAGACCTGTAGTAATCTTATCGATTTTAGGCCATCCAGTAGGTACTCCTGTAACATCAGTCTTTTGAGTAGATAATTCAACTAGATTATTTTTAGTACTTTGAAGTACTTCTGTAATATCTCTAAATTCAGTTGCTCTTCTATCTTTAACAACGCTTAGTATTTTTCTTTCTGCTTCATCAAGTGTTGCTGCAACATCATTTTCTTGATTATATGCAGAAGTAGTTATCTCTTCAGATACTTCAATTAATCTTCTAAGCATTGCATTATCTTCAACAATTTTAATATAACTTTCAATGTTAGCTGCAGTTGGAACGATAGTGAATAATTCAGTTAGATATTCAACTCCCCCAACTTCTTTTAATATTTCTTTTTTCTTTAGCTCAGTAGTAAGAGTAGTTATATCAATAGGTGTTCCTTTTTGACCTAGCTCTCTTAGTACACTAAAGATTTTACCATTATTTGGATCATTAAAAGATGCCTCAGTTAAAGCGTCACATGCTTTATTAAGAGCCTGTTTAGATAAAAGCATAGCTCCTAAAACTGATTGTTCTGCAATTACATTATTAGGTTTTTCTATATTTTGTTTAATAGGCATGTTATCACCTCTATTTTTCTAGTTTTACTTTTAATACCCCAATTACATCTTTATATAATTCTATATTAACATTATGATATCCCAAAGATGATAATCCATCTTTTAAATCAATTTGTTTTCTATCAACATTTATTCCTTTTTTGTCTAATTCTTCTTTAATTTGCTTTGCTGAAACACTCCCAAATACTTTATCTTGTGCTCCAGTCTTTACTTTAAATGATATTTCTAGTTTTGCAAGTTGTTTAGCAATTTCTTGTGCATCTTTTTTGTTTGCACTATCTTGTTTTTTTAGGTCTTCTTGTTCTTTTTGGAATCTTGAGTAACTATTTTCAGTAAGTTTTTCTGCATATCCATTTCTAATTAGAAAGTTTTCTGCATATCCATCCTTTACTTCTTTAATTTCTCCTTTTTTTCCTTGTTTTCTTAGGTCCTTTAAAAAGATTACTTTCATTTTATACCTCCCTATTTAAAACTTTTTAATATATCTTTTATAGATTCCTCAACCTTTTTTATTCTCATCTTTTCAACTTGGCATGCAGCTTCGTAAGCATTTCCTCCACCGTTTAGGTGTTCAAGTACATCTCCTACATCTAGTTTACCTTCACTTCTTGCACTTACTCCTACTTTAGTATGAGATATTTTACCTATTACGAATGATGCTTTAATACCATTAAATTGTAATAATAAGTCAGCCATCTTAGCTAGTTCTTCTCTTCTATAGATAATAGATGGTTTAGAAGCAGCTATCGCTATATTATTATATATCTTTACGTCAGTAATTACTTCAGTTCTTTCAATATATTCTTTAATATTTTGTTTTAATAGAGTTTGTACATGATTTGGCTTTGCACCCATACTAGCAAGTAGGTATGCTGCTTTATATGTTTCTTCAGTTGTTTTTAATGCAAAGTTGTTAGTATCAAGTACAATTCCTGATAGAATTACTGTTGCAACATCTTTATTAACAATTAGTTTTGCTTCGTTTAATAAATATGTAATCATTTCACAAGCACTAGACAATTTATCGTCTACTACAGCTAGTCCCTTATTTATAGATGTTTCATTATATTCGTGATGGTCAATTATTAATATGTTATTGAAAAGGTCTGCTAATGCTGGATCTTGTAATAGAGCTTTTTTGTTTGTATCAGTAATTATAAGAAGGCTATCTTCTTTAATTCTATGTTTAATCTTATTACTTTTAGCAATTTGATAATTCTTACCAACTTTATCTATTACTTTCTTTACCCCAGCTTCTAGTACTTTATCATTTACGATAATAACTGGCTTTTTGTTAAATGATTTAACATATTCATATATACCTATATTACTTCCAATAGCATCTAAGTCTAGATACTTATGACCTACTATAAATATATTAGAAGCTTTAGATATCATTTCATCAATTTTCTTTTTATTCTTTATGATCTTCATGATACCTCCTCTTGTCATTAATATTATACAATAATTAAGCAAAAGAAAAAAGCCATTTCTGGCTTTTATTACTCAGCTTCTTTATATGCTTTAAGAATTTCTTCTTCGAACATTGCACGTACTTCAGCGTTGATTGGATGAACTGTATCTCTATGAACTGTTACAGTTTCTCCTTCCTCGTTTTCAACTTCTTTTGAAGTGCTAGGCATAGCAATGAATAATCCATTCTTACCATCGATTATTCTGATATTGTGGATAGCAAGACCGTCATCGATTACAACTGATGCTCTTCCTTTCATGCGTGATCCTTCGCGTTCTTCTTTTTTAACCTTTACTGATGTAATCTTCATCTGTTTATTATCCTCCCTCTAAAGTAAATCACTTTATAACTAAATAATATAATAATTTGTTTAAAAATGCAACATTTATTGTTGATTTCATAGGATATTGCTTAGTTCAATATAATCAGTTAATTCTAATTGTTCTGCTCTTACTGTAGGTAAGTAGCCTTTTTTTGTTAAATAGTTCTCTATCTTTTCCCAATCATAGTTTCTAAGATTGTTCTTTAAAGTCTTTCTTTTAAACTGGAAACTGTCTCTTACTAGTTTAAAGAATAATTCCTCATTATTTGATTTAATCTTATTAATTTTCTTATTTAAAGAGATAATCATACTATCAACATTTGGTTTTGGATAAAAGGCATTTTTAGATACGATAAACTCTTTTCTAATATCGAAGAAATAGTTTAAGAAGACCGTTATAGAAGAATAGTCTTTAGTACCACATTTACTAGTAAATCTATCTCCAACTTCTTTTTGAACCATTAATACCATTTTTTCTATATCTAGTTTTTGGTCAATTAATCTTTCAATTATTGGTGTAGTTATATAATATGGAAGATTAGCAACTACATACAGTTTATTGTATTTATATTTACTTAAGTCTTCTTTAACATCTCTATTTAGGAAATCATCAAATATTATTACTGAATTATTGTTATTTCCAAACTTGTTGTCTAACAATTCTTTTAATTCAGTATCTATTTCATAAGAAATAGTTAAGGCTTCTTTAGTAAGATATTCAGTTAATGATCCACTTCCTGGACCAATCTCAATTACTAGTGAATTATCTTCAATATTTGCTGTTTTAACTATTTTTGCAATAATATTTGAATCTTGTAAGAAGTTTTGCCCAAATTTCTTTTTAAATTTATGATCTATCAATTTAATCACCTACTTATATAGTATAAAAGCATACTTTGTGTATGCTTATTGTTTTTTCTTAATTTCGACAGTAATCATATTCTTTCCACGATATCCTCTATCGATAACGCTTTTTTTATCTTTAACATATAAGTCAATTCTTTCATCCCAATAACATGCTCCACATGTATCAAGTACTATTGCTTCATATCTAACTCCGTCGATAGTTAAATATAATTCATCATAGTATTTAAAGTATAACTTATTTGCTTTTTTACCAAATTGTTTAATCATGTAAGGAGTTGCAGTAGCTACTACTAACTTACCTTTATACATGTACCATCCTTTTTCATTTGTTTGGAAGTGTTTTGCACCGCAGAATCCAGCACCAACACAAGGATCAGTAAATGATGTTAAACGATATTTATATGTATTTGATTTTGTTATACCAGCTGCTAGTAAATTAGTATTAGGTTTAGGTTCAACGTATTCAGATAAAATCTGAGTTGTACCTAAAGAGCTTATACCAGATACATTATATGTAGTAATCTTATTTGAATAACCAACTTTTACTACACATAAGAATATAGCAACGATATAAACAAGATTCATAGACATCTTTTTAATTAATGCTAGAGAACTCTTCTTCATCGGCCCACCTCTATATGGAAAATTATATCATAAATAAAAAAACTATTCAATTTAGATATTGAATAGTCTTTTAATATTATTTTCTGTTATTTTTGAAACTTCTTCGAGTGTTATTTCCTTTATATTTGATAAGGTTTCTGCCACTATTTTAACATTTTTAGGTTCATTTTGTTCTCCTCTAAAAGGAACTGGTGCTAAGTATGGAGAATCTGTTTCTAATAAGATATATTCCATAGGTATTTCTTTTAATGTATCTCTTAGATTAGTATTTTTAAATGTTAATACTCCTCCGATACCTAAGAAGAATCCTAAAGATGTATATCTTTTAGCATTTTCTAAACTTCCTGAGAAACAGTGGATATCTCCTTTAACATTTGCCTCTTTTAAAATGTCATAAGTATCTTGAAAAGAATCTCTAGAATGGATTACAACTGGTAAGTTTAATTCTTTAGATAATTCAATTTGTTTAATAAATAATTTCTTTTGCTCTTCTTTATTATCTTTTTCCCAATAATAATCTAATCCAATTTCACCAATTGCTACTACTTTGTTATTTGATTTAATTAATTCTTTTAACCAGTTAATATCTTCTTCTGTTGTAGTACTAGTTTCACTAGGATGAAAACCAAGTTCGAGATATACGTTAGGATAATTATTTGCTATTTCAACTGCTTCAACAATACCCTTTTTATCACAGCCACATATGATTAGTCTATCTACGTTATTTTCTTTAGCTCTTTCTATTATTTCATCTACATTTTCATAATCATCTTTAGACAGATGACAGTGTGTATCTGTAAACATATATCTCTCCTTTCTGCAATTGATATTACACTTTTTATAACTTATATAAAGTGTACATCTAATTAGATTCTTCTATTTCTTGTAATTTCTTTTCTTTATCTATTCTTTGGAATAGAGGACTTGGTTCGATTGTGTTGTATTCATTGGCTTGTAAGTAAATGTTATCTTCTTTATCATTGTTAATTTGTCTTAATATTTCAGCACTTGTATCAGGTAAGAATGGTTTTAAATTGATAGCAGCTACTCTTATAGCTTCTAGTAAGTTATAAATAACTGTTTCAAGTTTATCTTTTTCATTTTCATCTTTAGCAAGTACCCATGGAGTAGTCTCATCAATATATTTGTTACTTCTTCTTAATAATTCGAAGATTTCATCTAGTGCTCCCCCAATTTCAAGTTTATCCATTTTAGCATCTACATTACTTTCAAGATCTGTTATTTTAGATACTAGGTCACAATCAAATTCAGTTGTCACTTTTTTATTAGTTACTTTTCCATCAAAGTATTTATTTGCCATAGAGATAGTTCTATTAACTAGGTTACCCAAAACGTTAGCTAGATCACTATTGATTTTTTCAATTACTAAATCGTATGTAATAGATCCATCATTTGCAAATGGTATTTCATGAAGAACGTAATATCTTATTGCGTCTACTCCAAATAATTCAACTAGTTTATCAGCATATAGAACGTTACCTCTTGATTTACTCATCTTATCTAGACCACTTAGTAGCCAAGGATGCCCAAATACTTGTTTAGGTAGTGGTAAATCTAAAGCCATTAATATAATTGGCCAATATATTGTGTGGAATCTAATAATATCTTTACCAATTAGATGTAAGTCTGCTGGCCACCATTTATTAAATTCTTCGCTTGATCCATCTGGGTCATATCCAATATTAGTAATATAGTTAGATAATGCATCTATCCATACATATACGATATGTTTATCATCAAATGTTACTGGAATTCCCCAGTCGAATGTAGTTCTTGATACACATAGATCTTGTAATCCTGGTTTCAAGAAGTTATTTATCATTTCATTCTTTCTAGATTCTGGTTG
>JAEEGL013811846.1_pt1 | contig 15150 bp, 17 predicted proteins | sample 9134231 | NCBI WGS metagenome assembly JAEEGL01 (sample SAMN16246548, study PRJNA631951) | gut metagenome | biome: gut microbiome; feature: rumen; material: fiber-attached | host: Bos | place: Iran: Karaj | collected 2018-10 | reverse complement strand
GTATCCCGACCAGTTCGCGGTCGAGTTCGCGCGCGGCATCGTGTGGGGCGTGCAGCCGATGGTGCACAACTTCGTGATGCGGGACGTCACGAATCCGCGCGTCGCGAAGGACATCCAGTTCATGAAGGACTCCGCGAAGTTCTACCACGACCACAAGGCATTCCTCTTCGACGGCGAGCTGCTGAAGCCCGCGAAGCTCACGTGCGCCACGAAGCGCGTCCCGTTCCTCAAGACGAGCAGCTACAAGCGTCCGCACGAAAGCAGGGAGTGCGTGCAGCCGGCCTTGCCGACGGTGTTCCACTCCGAGTGGCGCGCGCCCGACGGGCGCATGGCGGCGGTTCTCGTCAACTGGACGCGGGAAGAGCAAAAGTACGAGGTCGAGTTCGAGGGCGTGAAGTGGCGCGGCAGACTCCAGCCTCTCTCGTGGCGTCTGCTGAACCTTGCGCCGGGGGTGTAGCGTGTTTGAAAGTGTGAAGGCGTGTGAGTTTGAATAACGGTGCAAGAGGTTTAACGACGCAGGGGACTGTCCCCATAGTCTTGTCCCCATAGTCTTTGCGCAATAGCTCAGAACAAATCGGCGTGTGTGCCAGTGTCGGAAAGCGTCAGTACGAGTTCGCCAGTGGTCGTGTAGAAGTAGAGCAGTACCCAATCGTTTTCGATGTGGCAGTCACGAAGCCCTTCAAGGTCGCCGGAAAGCGCATGGTCCTTATACATGGGGTCAAGCGTCTCGCCATTGGCCAGTTTTAGGATGACATCATTGATCTTGTCGATGTCCTTTCCGCGTCGAAGCATCTTCTTCAGGCTTTTGCGAAACCGCTTCGCCTTGAAAACCCTGTATTTCATGCGAGCAAAAACTCCTTGAGCTTGGCAGGGTCATCACAAAACTGTGCGTTGGGGGAATTCACTTCTTCCTTCGCCTCGTTGTATGCGTCCACCAATCGCTGGTGTTTGCTCTTCCGAGCGAGTGTGAAAGGGATCCCGCCCACGTCGCGTATCTTGGCCAAGAAACAGTTGAAGGCCGTGGACATGTTCATGCCGATATCCTCAAGGATATCCTCAACATCGGCCTTAAGCTCCGCATCAGTGCGAAATGTAATGCTTGTTGTCATTGTTTGTGCTCCTATTGTACGAAAGAACGCGAGTATTATATCATGTATTCAGGCTGAATGCAAGTTGCGTTCTGCACCTGCACCGTGCAACGGGCGTCCCGCCCTTTGCGGGCTAACTGGGAGAGCCGCCATCTTGGCGGCGATCTCGGAAAAGTCAATTCCAAGCCGTATCGTCCATGGTCACGAGCATTCGCGAATGGCGAATGGAGAGGATGTGAACCTCGTCACCAACGGGTTCGTATACGATTCGGTACGGTTTGACGATGACTTGCCTGATGCGGTCGGCATTGGCAGGGATGGTGTGGAAACATTCGGCGGGAACAATAGGCCCCGAGAAAGGAAAGTCTCCTATATCAGCTGCGGCATTGCGCAACTTGCCTTCCCAGCGCAAGCCGTCGTCAACGGAAAGGGCCTCGGCAATTCCGATGACGATATCGTCGAGAAGGGTCTCGGCATGTGGCGACCAAAGAACAATCATGACGCCATTTCCCGTACTGGCCGCATTGCAAGCAGTTTCTCATGGAGCCGATTAAACACCTCATCACTTGGAATCCCCTTGCCCTCGGCGAATTCGCGGCGGGAGATTTCGATGTCGCGTGAAAGCTCAATCTGGTCAAATAGCTCGTCCATTGACTCTGCATCCACGAGATACGAGGCGGCGCGTCCGTTCTGCGTGATGAGGATGGGGCGGTGCGTCTCGCGCACGCGGGTGATGTATGCGGAGAGATTGTTGCGGCATTCCGAGAACGGAACGACGTCCTCGCTTGGACGGCAGCGGCTAATCGGCAGATCATTCGTTTTCGTCATGGCAATTTCTCCTTCGGTGTCAACGTCGAACATTGTACAAAATTCTGGCGCGATTGTCAATGGCGGAATCGGCTGGGGACTGTCCCCATAGTATCGTGTGCACTATGGCAATGTAGCCCAAACTTCAGTGATTTCGAATTCGAGATGTCGAGTTCGTCGAGTTCAAGATTGCGCGGTGCGGCGAAAAATGCTATAATTCGCATAAATCTTCAGCGAGAGGTGGAGGTTTCCCGCGACCCTGTGGTTGAACTTCAGGAAAAGACAAGTCAGAAACCGTGAAGCATGGCAAGAATACCTACGACATCGACGACACTTTTGCGCGATATGGCGCAGAATCCCCAGAATGTGCGCTGGGGCGAGTTCTTCACACGGTATCGTCCAATGATGGAGGCGTTTCTCCGCGAGCGGTTTCCGTCAGTCGATGCGGACGACATCATTCAGGAAACGCTTGTCGCGCTCTGCCGGATTCTTCCTTCCTATCGATACGCGCCGGACGAGAAGGGCCACTTCCGCAACTACCTCACCGGCATCCTCAGGAACAAGGCGCTGCGGCATCTGCGAAGGCAAAAGCGCGACAATGAGATGCTGGCAGATTATGCCGATGACGGCGGGGCGTGCTCGCCGAGCGCTTCGCCCCATCCCGATGTCGACGAGCAGTCCAGTCGTGAGGCGACGTTCGAGATAGCCCTGCGTCAATTCCTCGGCGACGAATCGGTCGCGGACCGGACGAAGCGCATCTTCGAGCGTGTCGCCATCAACGGCGAATCGCCGGAAGCGGTGGCGGCATCGTTCAACATGACTAGTCACGCCGTGAATCAGGCTAAGAGCCGGGCAATGGCCCGTCTCCGCGAGATCGTGAAAGGGCTGGAGTCCCTCGCCGATGGATGAGCACTCCGATGTGGCGGAGTTTCCGGCCGAGCCGGTTGACCAACTCGCGGCGCTCTGCGCCGCCCATGCGCCTGTCGATTGCGCTGGACGCTTTGTAACCGGCACCGTCTTTGGCGATTGGCGGCTTACGGCGTTCATCGGACGTGGTGGAAACGGCGAGGTGTACTGTGCAAGACATGTGCGGCTTGACATCTCGGCCGCCGTGAAGGTGCTGATGAGGGACGACGAACGTGCGAAGTCCAGATTCATGCACGAGGCGCAGATGCTCGCCGTCATGCGGTCGAAGGCGTTTCCGCGCTTTTTCGCATACGGGGAGGCGAACGAACATGCTTACATTGCGCTGGAGCTGCTTGAGCCGTGCGAACTGCCCATGGGCGACCGCGCCGTGGCGAAGTTCATGCTGAAGGTCTGCGGGGCCGTCGCCGAGCTTCACGCCCTGGGATATGTCCATCGCGACATAAAGCCGAGCAACATTCTTTTCCGAATGAAAGGGCCATGTGGGGCGCAAGACCATGAATGCGCGTCGGAACCAGTCCTTGCAGACCTTGGCCTCGTAAAGCAAATTCCGTATCCGGACTCCAAACTACAAGCTTCGGACACTGGAGTTCAAACTATCGGTGGCGTGGGCACTCCGGGCTATGGGGCGCCGGAGCAGATGGAAAGAGGCGAGGTTTCGGCTGCGGTGGACGTCCACGCCCTCGGCGTCTTGGCCGATCAGTGTTTCAAGGGCAGGCCGCCGCGTCGCTGGGGCAGGATCATCCAGGTTGCCACCTCGTCGATTCCGGCGCGCCGATATGCAACAGTTCAGGCGTTTGCCCGGGCGATACGGATGCGCAATCTGTGGCGTTGGGCGGTGGCGGCCATGGTGGTGGCCTGCGTGGCTGCGGCCTGCGTGCTGGTGTCCCTTGCAATGCGTCCGGACAAGTACTGCGTAGTCGATCTTTCCGGTGGGCCAGACGCCAAGGCATATCCGGTAGCCTATCTGAAGACGGAGCCGTCCGGCTGGACGAAAGAGCGCGGCTGGCCCGACGAATACAAGACCTCCAAGCTGGTGCTGCGCCTGATCAAGCGTGGATCATTCGTGATGGGCGTCGCCGACGATTCCGACGAGTCGCGCCGCCGCCGCGTTGAATTCGACAAAACTTTCTACATGGGCGTATTCGAGGTCACGCAGAGACAATACGAGCTGGTGACCGGAGAGAATCCGTCGAATGCGAAGGGCGCGATGCGCCCAGTGGAGAATATCTCCTGGACGAGTCTTCGCGGCTGGTGGGAATCGTACGACTGGCCGGAGAAGAAGGGCGTGCATGCCAACACTTTCTTGGGACGGCTTTGCTCCAGAACGGGACTTCATTTCGATCTTCCCGCCGAGACGCAGTGGGAGTACGCCTGCCGGGCCGGCACGGCGAGCATCTATAACGACGGCGGCAGCAGCGTGGCCGACCTTCGCCGTCTTGGCCGCTTCGCCTTCAACCAGAAACTGCGCGGCTGGGGCGAGACTAATGAAGGATTCGTCCGCCATGTGCCGGACGGCAGAGGCGGGTACATGGAGAAGCACACCGTTGTCGGGTCGTACAGTCCCAACGCCTGGGGCCTTTACGACATGCATGGAAACGTCTCGGAATGGTGCCTTGACAGATGGAAGAACATGTCGCGCCATACGGACATCTGCGCTGCGGCTGAAAATGGCGAGAACAGGGTGAGGCGCGGTGGCAGCTGGAACAGCACTCCGGGCTTTTGCCGTTCCTTCTGCCGCGACATATCGCCCGCTCCCATGCGCGACGAGAACTTCGGTTTCCGCGTAGTTATGTCCAGATAGGCGCAGTTAACGAGTTACGAATGGGCTGACTGGGAAAGCCGCCATCTTGGCGGCTGCCACGAACGACGCGGGGTCTGTCCCCATAGTGTTAGTGTCTGCTGGTTTGAGGAGTCGCTTTTTTTCTCGCGGCGCGTGACTTCCGGCGAAATCATGGCAGTATGAAGTAGAGGCTTTGGAAATCCCCGCTGCGGGGAAGATGCGTCTGCACTGCGGATGGTCCCGAATTTTCTCGGATTGCGGTATGTACAGCATGCGCAAAATCTGATACAATATTTGGCGACATCTTATTGCAGTGCGTTTTACGCGCCGTCAAGTTCTGGTGAAACCTGGAAAGTTTACAGTGGAAACTTGCGGAGCGAAGACGTGCCCTTATGGGCGCGTCTTCTCTCGCAGCTTTCCACAGGGCTTTTCCAGGGCCTCACCAGAAGCAAGCGGGGAAGGTTGCGCCCTCTTCTTTCCCGTGATCGAGGTAGGGCACGAGGAAAGATGAATGCCAAGGCACGATAGAGCCGCAGAAGATTGCGCGCGAGGATGCTCAATGCATCCCCGCCGCGCCCGCATGGCGGATCTCGCAAGTAGAACGCACGGCCCGCGCGTTCGCAGCTTCGTGCTCGCACATTGTTCCCGCCACCTCGCTTTCCCGTTGTCATTTTCTATCAAAACCACCCCACCCTCATTTCGCGCCGAGAGGGTTGGTAGTTGTCGAAACTAGGCGCGGGAAAAGAGGAACAACCATGAAAATGATGTACAAAGTCGCAATAGCAGGAAGCATTGCAGGCACATTGCTGTGCTGCGGATGTTCTCAGGATGATAGGGAAGAGATCGCAGATCGCGTGGACAACGCCGGGCGGGCGTTAAGCGGAGAATCGGCGTCAGGCGAGCGGACGCCTAGGATTGTAAAGGAACAGCAGCGCAAGGAGCGAATCCGCCAGAACACCACCTGGACGCCTGAGAACCGTGCGCAGCATCCCATCGAGTACTGCCAGGCGCAACTTGAGGACATCCATCGGTATTCTCTTGAACTTGAGGCGCGTGTGCATGAGAAGTCATGCGCGATTGCCGCCGTAAAGAGGGAAATCGGCAACAACGAAGCGATGTCACAGAGCCTCGCCAAGTTTCTGGCGGATGCCAAAAAGACGTACAAGCAGAGCGAGGCGGCGAATGCCTGGCCCGCCAACTTCGGCGGGTTTTCTCTCTCGCGCGAGAAGGCCGAGGAGAAGATCATTGACGCTGCCCAGAAGCTGTCGGAACTCCAGTCGAAGACTGGAATCAAGAAGAACCAGCTGGTGGCGCTTGAGAAGACTCTGAAGATTACCCAGAACGAGCAGAAGAGGATTGTCAAAATTCGCGAGCAGGTCCAGAACACGATCAACGACCTTCGCATCAAGAAGGTGATTGACGGCGACAACAGCATTGCCGCTTCGCTCAATGCGATCGAGGACACCATGGGAACTCTTGGCGTCAACTACGACGATCCGTCTGTCGAGAGCATGGTCCAGCCCGACGAGAAGGCGACTCGCGAAGAGCTGTTTAAAAAGCTCATGGCAGAATAGGACTTTTCTAGGTTTAGGGGTACATCTGTAGAGGTTTATCACCATGGACACAGCAATCTTGATAGTAATTCTGATAATACTTGTTGCGGTATTCATTTATGCTTTCGACAAAGCGGGCGCAGATGAACAAGGGTGCTGTGTCGGCTGTCTTTCAGTGGTAGTTGCCTCATTTGTTTTATGGGGTGTTTATCGGGGTATTGCATGGCTGTGTGATTTCTCGAGAGAGAAGTACAACGCGGTGATAGCCTGGAGGGATGAACGGCTGGCCGAAAGAAATCGGCAAGAGGCATTGGTTCAATGGAAACAGCAAGAGGTTCAGAATGCCGAGCAGAGACGGCTTGCGGAGGAGGCACGACTTGCAGAGGAGCAGAGACGCAAGAACGAACAGGAAGAGAAGATCAGATCTTTCGCGCTTAAGGAAGCGTCTGGGGTCTGGGCTGCGTATCAAGCGTTGCAAAGCGAGATAGAAGTACAGAACGTCAAGATCGAGGAACTGCGTGATGCTCTTGTAAAGTTTGGCAAAGACCCAGAAGAGGACGAGGACTTCAAGCGCATAACCGCCCTGCGCGACGACATGATTCGTTCACACAAGGGGTTGCGCAAGAAACTTGAGGACGCCTACATTACATGGCGCAAGTACGAGGCGGCACCAAGCCGAAAGGACTATCAGGAACTGCACAGGAAGGCGATCGAGGACGGCATACGTGAAGCGGATGCCGCATCGGAGAAGTTCAAGGAAATGAGACTTAACAAATGAATGTCCGAAAAACTATAATCCGCACTGCCGTCGCATGCTTGTGCCTGGCAGGGTGCCAGACGCCGCCGCCTAAACAGGCGCTACAATGGCAACGGAACGCAATAGGGCTATGACTCGGCAGAAGTAGCTGAAGGAGCGACAATGAAGAATTGCAGATTCTATCTTTATGTATTGTGCTTTGGTATTGTGCTTACAATGCTGTCGGGCTGTTTCGTCATCCGGGGAACCTCCGATGAATTGCGAAAACAAGAGACCGTGTTGGAGCAAGAGGGGCCTGGAACGCCGGGTGCGCAACTTTATCGCTGGCAAAACACCAAAGTAGAATGTGACGATGGCAATCGAATCGCGATAGGTTTTTTCCCTAGCCTTGCCTGCGGTGTCGAGAAGAAGCCAGACGACGACAACGCTCTGTCACGGCTGCTAAAAAAAGATGATGGCGTTAACGTTGTTACTATATGTCTTATGAATGGAATACTGGTCGGTATCCCTACGGCATTGAATATAGTGTTTGGACCATTTGACAAGAATGCACGGAGGCGCGAGTTTGCGGAATTTACTCTTCTTGGATGTTATGAATGGGAGGAATCTTCGTGCGAGAATGTCCGTGAGAGCGGTGATTGTGAATGTATTATCGTGAAGAACGGCCCATATCGTGAGGCCGTAGCTAGTTCAGCCTCTGGCGAGTTGCATTTTGGCAATACGCATGACGGCACGAGGCTCTACTTCTCGTATCCGGGCAATGATGTTATCAAGAATGATATTTCATCGCTTGGAAAAGTTGCGGTAATGTTTGACCATCCCGCGCAAAAGTACCGCATGTTCTATCCGGCCCGGCATTTCAAGGGCTATTATGCGTTCAAGGACGTTGACGTCTCCGGAAACTCCATTGAGATGGATCAGGTTCGCTACTACGAACGGCTGCAGGCGGTCAAAGCTTCCGCATCCAGGCTGCTTTCGCATGCCGTGCTTGGCACGAAGGCCAGGAAGGCCGTGGCGGCGGCTGATAGGCTTCTCGCCGCGTTGCCGGATTTGCAAGAGTCTGCGCTTCAGCGTGTCGAGAAGTACGTTGACGATCTTCGAGCCGAGAGCGAAAGGCTTGAAGAGGAGGCGAGGCGGGCGGAAGAAGCGCGGCGGCTCGCGGTCGCTCGACGAAAGGCCGCTGAGGAAGGTTGGCGGAACGAGGCCGATTTAAGCGGATTCGCGCTCAAGGAATCACCGGCGATCTGGCAGGTGGTTCAGCAGCTGCGCGCGGAAGTAAAGGCGCGAAGAGCCGCCGTCGCGCAGTTGCGTGCAGACCTTCAGCTGTTCGGAAAGGACCCCGACAGCGACCCCGATTGCCAGAAGCTTGGCAAGGAGGTCGATGCCTTGCTTGATTCGCTTGCCGGAGTTTTTGTGAACCTCGAGAGTGCGTACATCGCGGCCAAGAAGTACGAGGCTTCGCCAAGCCGCAAGGACTATCAAGACACGATGAAGCGCACGCTTGAAGACGGCATCCAAAGCGCAACAATGGCCGCAGAACGCTACAAGGCGATGATGCGGCAGAAGTAAGTAAAAACGAAAACAGGAGAATAGAACCATGTGTACAAGACCAGATTATGAAGCAGAACTACAGGCAGTTCTTCGCAGTAATCCTTTTACGGAAGAGTTGGTGAAGAAATGGGAAACAGATCTCACACAATTTTGTGATGGTAGTAAGGATTTGTCTGCTTTGAGTTTCGTGCTGCCTTCAGACGAAGAAAAAGTTGTGGCTTATCAGCAGAATGAGGCAAGACGTAAGAAGAATTATGATTCTTTTCTTCACCCAGAGATATTGCCGCAGCCATTCATTGGTGATCCTCATGCTCCGGTCTGGCTTTTGCTGTTAAACCCTGGATACAGTTCCCCGGATATTTATGATCATCTTGGCATTTGTCCGTGTTGTGATAGAATAATGTCTGCTGGCGATACACGAGATGTAGAATGCATGTTTGGCCAAGGTAGAGACCGCTTTGGTGAATTGCAGACAAGACAGCGTTTAATGTTGAACCAGCTTCGTCTGGTGGGCGACCTTCCATTTTATATTCTCGACCAGTCTTTCAATAATCTGCCAGACAATGCAACTTACAAGAAAAAGGGTGGGTATCGCTGGTGGCGAGCTGTTTTATTTGGAGTACGGGGAACAGAAAACTTCCTACTGCACGATTGCGATGTGGGTGAGGCTCCTATGTTGGTAGGGGAGAAGTTGTTTGTACTTGAAAGCTGCCCTTATCATTCCAAGAACTTCAATTCAAAAGTGCTATGGAACGGGAACGAATATACGGAATTCTGGAAGTGTTTGATAGCTTGGGCGGTACGGGCAGGGAAGAAGTTTATAGTCAGAAGTAGTCGTGTTGATCAATTGCTTAGATATAGCGATCTGGATGTCAACGAGGGTAATTCTGTGCATTTCTCTAACGTTAGAAATGTCACTCTGACCGATAGGAATCTGCAAGGGCAGATGTCATGTGAGGTGGCTCGGATTTTTAGACGTCGCACGTTGCCGAACGCGCGAATGATTCAATAGAATTGATAATTTGGAAAGGAATAAACCAATGAGCAGTTGCGATAAGTGCCATGACACAGGCAAGGTGACTTGCCCGGAATGTGGAGGAGAAAAGAAGGTCGAATGTCCCGTATGTGGAGGGCATGGAGAATTTGATTGTGATGAGTGTGATAGTACGGGGATGGTGGAATGTGAAGAGTGTGATGGAAGCGGAAAAAAAATCTCAATTTGTCCTGTTTGTAGTCATGGGAAAATCACGAAATCGCGTTGGATAAATTGTGATAGATGTCATGGCAAGGGCGAGTGGAAGGAAGGCTATGTGAGATGTCCAAACTGTGGTCATGAGAACTATCTAAGTACGGCTGGAGCAAAATGTTTCTGTGGCTATTATTATAAAGACGTCTATGAAGATTGCGAGTTTTGTGACGGCAGAGGACAGGTGGAGGAAAAGTATGACGAAATATGTCCCAACTGCCATGGCGAATACAAAAGGAAAACAGACAAGCCTTGCGATACTTGTGATGGTACTGGTGAGGTTGAATGTTCGCAATGCAATGGAACAGGTCATGCTAAATGCAGCAAGTGTGATGGCACTGGCAAGGTAGAGTGCGGGACATGTTCTGGGAAAGGGGAGATACGTTGCCCTGATTGCGAGCAGCGGGAGAAAGAGGAGAATGAGAAGCTGTTGACCGAAGAGAAGCGCAGAATACAGGAAAAGAAACGCAGGGAAGACGCAGAAAAGCGCAGAATAGAAGAGGTGCGGACATGTGAACGCAATGTGAAGGAATGCAAGAAGAACTTCTGGAATGCAGTGCTGTTCTCGTTGAGATTTGTCGGGTGGCAGATTGTCATAGCACCAATTGGATTTCTGGTCTGGTGGTGGCTTGAGGGACTATCGCCGGATTCATTGCCGGGAATGATGGAACAGCTCATGGGGCTTTCACACGGGGTAAAGGACAATCTTGCCTTGTCAATGATAATAAGTGGAGGGCTTGCTTCTTTGCTGTTTGCATGGAGGAATTGCCGCTGGTGGTCATATTTCAAATGGTTGGGGTTTAGATACCGGCTCTTATATTGGGTTTATGGTGTCGCAGCAGTTGGATTCTTGATTTGGTGGCACTCCAATGGTTTCACAATTGACGCATTGCACGCTATGTACGAACGAACTAAGATTATGTTTTGCATTGGGGCCTTTGCCTCAGTCTTGGGAGTGTATGTTGCTATCGTGAATGTATGTGAATGGATTAAGGGGATGGTAATGCCTATCGTATGGTTAAGGAGAAATAATAAGTACTTGAGGACGTTGAGGGCCGCAAGGGAAAAAGAAGAACTCAAAGCTCATGTCATCACGTCGAATCGTCTTTACTGCATTGTTGATCTTTCTGCCGGGAGCAAGGCCGCCTCTTATCCTGTCTCATATATGGCCCAACCGCCCAAAGGAGGGTTCAATGCCGACGAGTACAAGACCCAAAAGCTTGTGCTGCGTGGCTTGGAGGCGGGCGCGTTTACGATGGGCGACAAAGATGAAGATGATAACCCGCCCCATAAAGTCACGCTTACAACGCCATTCTATTGTGGAATATTCCAGGTGACCCAGAAGCAGTATGAACTCGTGATGGGGGAGAATCCTTCTTCGTACAAGGGAGATAAACGTCCAGTTGAGAATGTATCGTATGATATGATACGTGGTACGTCGAATGGGGCGCTATGGCCAGAATATTCAGTGGTTGATGTGTCTTCGTTCATGGGCAGGCTGCGCGCGCGTACTGGGTTGAAGTTTGACTTGCCCACCGAAGCCCAATGGGAATACGCCTGCCGTGCGGGAACAACAAGCAAGTACAACAACGGCGGCAGTACGGAAGGCGATTTAAAGAAACTTGGACGTTATTATGGAGGCGATCAAACTGACGGCAAGGGGGGATTTTCTCAACATACCAATGTAGGATCGTACGCGTCAAATGACTGGGGGCTCTACGATATGCATGGTAATGTGGGAGAATGGTGTCTGGACTGGTATGGCACATTAAAGTCATCTGAAACAGATCCACAAGGTTCTTCTTCGGGCCACCTCCGTGTGCTGCGCGGCGGCAGCTGGCGCAGCCTCGCGCGGATCTGCCGTTCCGCCGACCGCTACCGCAACTTCCCCGGCGACCGCGACGACTGCAGCGGCTTCCGCCTTTGCTGCTCCGCAGGACCGTGCGAATGAGGAGCGGAGCAATAAGCGAGCGGCGGAGCAGGGCGGCCCAAGCGGAGCGGGCCGCCGTGACGCCGCGAGGGGATTGCTTTTGTTGATAAACATAGGAAAGAACGTGCCCTTGGCCTTTTCTGTGTTATCCATCCAGAGGGCGAGACAAACAAAAGGAGACAAGGATGAATGAGGAAGTGCTAGAGGTGTGCATTTCTAGGCTGTATCGGGAATATGTGCGGCAGTATGGGAGAGATCCAGATGATGCAGAAGTTCTTGACATGGCTCGTTGGGCATGGAGATGCAGAAGCGAAGGCTTGCCCATGCTAGTATTTGCTGAAGCAGACGGAGTGATAAAGGGTGTCTTCGGTGTTGATAGATGGTTTAGGTGCGGGGAAGCAATGAATAATCCAGGTTTGAAACCGAATGTTGATCCGAATGGAACGCGTAAATCAGCGGTTCAACGAGACATTGCCGACAATCGAAAGATGGCTTTTGTTGGTCGCATTTCTCCCCGTGCAGGTCAGTACATTGGCCAGAACGTCCCAAGATTAGACAACTGGCACACTTTTAGGTATGTGACGCTAACAAACGGACAACTGATTCGGCGTTGAGTGAAGTGACATAGGGCGGGGGACTGTCCCCGGTGTTTGATGCCGAGTGACCTGGCGGAAGGGGGGCGGAATGACGAGCAAGAGATTAGAGATTGCGCGGGGAAAGCACGTTCTGAAGAGTGTGTTTGACGGAAAGGATCTCGATGTGGTCTTTCATGATCCGGTAGTATATCCACCAGCTGCGGTTCTTGCAGAGAATCTTCCTGTATTGCGGGCGTTTCATGCGCGGGAAGGCCTCCACGCCAATCCTTGGATTTGCTGCTGGAAGCATCTCTGCCGTGTCGGTTACATCGCTCGCTATTCAGGGTAGAAGTTGACGGCAATGTAGCGAACCGCGCTGCGGAGGCGTGTTGAGGCACGCTTGGTCCAGTGAGGGGAGCCGTTCATCAGGCCACCTTGCGATTCTTCGGATTCTTCGATGAGCGCTTGTCGGCGGTCTTGCGGCCTTTGGCAAGTTTCTTGAGATCGGCCTCGATCATGCGCTTGACCTCGTCGTTGGTGTACACTTCGCCGCGCTCAGACTCGCCCTCGGAGACAAGGATGTCCTCGTATGTCTCGGCGTCGTACATCTTCTGGCAGATTTTCTCCCAGTCGGCGGCGGAGAGGAACACGGATGTGGCGCGCCCGTTCTGCGTGAGGATGATGGGGCGGTGCGTTTCGGCGGTGCGGGCCACGCAGTCCGCGAGCGTGGTGCGGAATTCGCTCATCGAGATGATGTCTTCGGTTGGTTTGAAGTCGAGCATGATGATTTCTCCTTTGGGGTTGGTGCGTGATATTGTACTCGATTTCGTACATGAAGTCAAGGAGGCGGCATGAAAGGATTTGGGGGAATGCGGATGCAGGGCTGATGATGTGTTGGCCGCTTTCAGCCACGCGCCGGCGGATGTCGCGTCCCTTTAGGGTCGAATGTCTGGTGGGCGGATGGCCGAAGCGGGAGGGCCGCGCTTCGTCTCGACGACGTACGCCGTGCGGGCGGTCTGTATCAGAAGATCTATCTGGCATCCGCCGCCTCGCGAATTCCGCCGAGTTCGGTTTCGCGGCCAACGAACATGATGGAAATATCCTTTCTGTGTCTGGCGGAGAGTATATCACATTCGGGCGTGAAAATGCAATATGGCAATTTCACGCCCAAAGCAGTCGGGCGTCCCGCCAAGTGTGGGCTAACTGGGAAAGCCGCCATCTTGACGGCGCGGTTCCCCCAGAGTGCTATTGTTCACAAATGACAATTGGCACAAATGTTCACAAATCGCAAATGTCAGAAACAACGTGTGAAAATCAGCTGCCGTTCTAGCATAATTCTAGAATAATGTAGAAGTGGAGGAACGGCTGAATTTTTGATATACTGTTCGCCATGCGACGACAGTGGAATCTTCTATGGGACAGCCATCGCCGCCCGGCAGGCCGGGCGGCAGGCTGCGCTTGCGCGATGGCGATCTACATGGCGTCGCCGATGGTGCGCAACTTGACGATGAAGGACGTGGAGAATCCGCGTCTCGCGAAGGACCAGAGGCACGAGATCGACTTCGGCGGCGCGACGAGGACGGGATCGATCCCTGCGCCTTCGTGGAGGATCGAGAAGGGGGGCTGGAAATGAGAAAGGCGCGCATAGACGGCATACGCACGCGCGAGGCCATCCTCGTGGCGGCCGAGGAGGAGTTCGCCGAGCATGGCTTCGCGGCGGCATCGACGCGCGGCATCTGCGCGCGCGCCGGGGTGAACAACGCGCTCGTCAACCGATACTACGGAACGAAGGAGAATCTGTACCGCATTGTCGCCAAGCGGCTCTTCGGCGACCTCGGCGCGCCGCTGGCGCGGCTCGCCGACGGCGTTGACGGCGAGCGGGCGTGGAGGGACGCCGTGCGCGAGTGGGTGGACGACATGCTGCTGATGACGCTGCCGCGCGCCCCCGCGCAGCGCCGCTGCGCCGCGCTCTTCCGCCACGAGGTGGCGCATCCCACGAAGTTCCACGAAGAGTTCAAGCGCGAGTTCGGCGATCCCGTGGCCGGCGCGCTCGAGCGCCTGATAGGCATGGCGGAGGACGACGCGGAGAGGCGCGCGCTGTGGGTCTCGACCATCTGGGCGCAGGTGAGCGTTTACGCGCTCGCCGATCCGGTCTGGCACGCGGCGTTCCGTCCAAGGGGCGTCTCGCCCAAGGCGTGGGCGGAGCGGGTGCGCGACCACATCTGCGAGGACGTCTTCGCCCGCCTCAGGTTCAGGGGACGCCGGCAATTGCCATAGCGGCGGCGTTTTGCTAAACTATTCGCCCGGAGAAAACAGAATGAGCAAGACAATCATCGGCTATACGAGCGGAGTCTATGACCTCTTCCACATAGGCCACCTTAACCTTCTCAAGAACGCGAAGGGCCTGTGCGACAAGCTCATAGTGGGCGTCAGCGTGGACGAGCTGGTGGCCTACAAGCACAAGCGCGCCGTCATACCGTTCCAGGAGCGCCTCGAGATCGTGCGCTCGATCAAGTACGTGGACGCGGCGATTCCGCAGGACGACCTCGACAAGTACAAGATGTGGGAGAAGCTCCACTTCGACGTCCTTTTCGTCGGCGACGACTGGTTCAACACCCCGAGCTGGAAGGAGATGGAGGCGAAGTTCGACCAGGTGGGCGTGCGCGTGGTGTACTTCCCGCGCACGAAGGGCACCAGCTCCACGATGCTCAGCGCCACGCTGAAGAAGCTGCGCGAAGGGGACGGCGCATGAGCCTTTTCGAGCAGCGGTACGAGAAGGGGCGCGTCGTGACGCGCCTCTGCGGCGTGCGGGTCTGGCGGAGCGCGACGGAGCCGCCGCTCTCCATGCAGGCCGCGCTTCTGCGGCGCGAGCTGCTGACGGCGGCGGACGTCGGGAACATGCCGCCGGCGCGCGGCTACGCGCGGGACGTGCAGCT
>JAEEGL010399965.1_pt1 | contig 15150 bp, 12 predicted proteins | sample 9134231 | NCBI WGS metagenome assembly JAEEGL01 (sample SAMN16246548, study PRJNA631951) | gut metagenome | biome: gut microbiome; feature: rumen; material: fiber-attached | host: Bos | place: Iran: Karaj | collected 2018-10 | reverse complement strand
GTGGACTTCATCGACATGGAGTCGAACGATCACAAGAACGCCCTCCACAAGTATATGCAGGAGCTGATGGAAAATGACAGGGCAAAGCACAACGTGCTGCCGCTGACCAAGTTCGGGCTGATGCAGATCACCCGCCAGCGGATCCGCCCGGTGACGGAGATCAACACCATGGAGCAGTGTCCCGTGTGCCACGGCACCGGAAAGATCCACTCCAGCGTCGTGATTGACGAGGAAATCGAGCGCAAGATCGCCTATTACGTCATCGAGAAAGGATACAAGAACCTGACCCTGAAAACCGGTCCGATCCTGGGCGCCTACCTCAAGCGGGGCTTCTTCAACTCCTTCCTGAGCAAATGGAGGAAGCACTACAAAGTCAAGCTGGACATCGAAGAATCCACCGATTTCTCCGTCCTGCAACACGAAATGTACAACGAGAAAGGAGAGAAGCTCGAATAGAGCTTCTTTCTTTTTTACCTCTTCCGGACCAGGGCTGCGACCAGAAGCAGAAGGAATACGAAGACGGAAAGGCGGCCAATGACGTCGCCGGTACGGACGAAGAAGGTTTCCCGGTCACTGAGATTCACCGTGCCTTTCAGGACGGCAGGTTCCCACCAGGCCGTGCGAACCAGGATGCGGCCTTTCTGATCGATGAAAGCCGATATACCCGTGTTCGCGCAGCGGGCGATGTCGCGGCGGGTTTCGATGGCCCGGAGACGGCTGTAGTTCAGATGCTGCCGGTAACCCGGCGTATCGCCCCACCAGGCGTCGTTCGTAATGACGGTGAGAAGGCGGGCTCCCTTCCGGACATATTCCGCACAATGCTCGCCGTACACGGATTCATAACAGATGGCACAGCCGACAGGGGTCTCTCCCCCGAACATCAGGTTGGATACTTCCTTCTGTCCCACGCAACGTCCGGCCACGCCTCCCAGCAGGTTATCGTCGATGGGACCGAGGACCGACGGATACGGAAGCATCTCCACACCCGGGACCAGCTTTGACTTCTGATACAGGCCGTAGCGGCCGGCGGAGTCCAGGATGATGGCGGAATTGTGCGTTTCGTACCAGGTGTCGTCCCCGAGCCGGCGGGCATTGGCCGAAGGCCGCTCAGCCTGTTCGTAACGCGTCCAGGAAGAGGCGCCGAACAGGATTTCAGCGTCAGGATGTTCCTGCAGGAAGGCCTGGAACCGCCGGAATGTCCTCCCGGAAGGGACGTCATTGCAAAGGACGTCGGGCGTGAACGTTTCCGGAGCCAGCAGGAGGACAGGACCTTCCGTCCCCTGCAGTCCCTGCCGGAACTGTTCGAGCAGGACTACGTTCTGCTGGTCCTGCGTCAATCCGCCGAATTTGTTGTACGGATCGAAATCCGGCTGGCCGATGACGACCTGCATCGGATCGTCCGTTTCCTCGAAGCGAGCCCCCAGGACGGCGGACCAGGCGATGGGTCCGAACAGAACCAGGACCGTACCGGTCAAGGCAGCCATACGCGCCTTGGCGTTCCAGCGGTCGGAAAAACGGCCGTCGGACATGGCCACCATAAGCCCGAATAAGGACAGGGACACGGCCCATACCCAAAGAGAACCGCCCAGAGTGCCCGTCACCTCATACCACTGCACCAGGACCGTCGTATCCGCAAAAGCGTTGCCCAGTACCAGCCAGGGCCAGGAAATCTGCGCTACAGTCAGGTAATACTTTTCCCACGCAATCCAGGCCGCAGCCAGGAACAGGTAAGGGACGGAACCTTTCATCCGGCGCTTCACCCAACGGAAAAGGCCGAATACCAGCGACATCTGGAGGGCGTTCGCCACAATGGCGAAGATGCCTCCCCCGACCGTGGCATTGCATACCCAGAAGGTCGTGGCGGCATTCCACGCGACAAATGCGCCATAATGCCACCACCAGAAATGTTTCATTCCGGTTTCCGAAGCGATCCGCTCCATGCACAGCAGCGGAATGAATCCGAACAGGGCCAGGAAACCGCATCCTTTCACCAGGAAAGGAAGGCTCATCAGCAGGACGAAAACAGCCGCCAGGCACAGGAAAACGAGGGAACGGTTCTTCATATCTTCGCAAAGATACTCCCTTTCAGGCGGATTTCCAAGGATCACTCCAGCAGATCCAGAAAGCGCTGCGCCCGCTTGGGACCCAGTTTCAGGATTTTGTCAATCATCCGCTTTTTCCTGGAATAGACGGTATTAACGCCGACTCCGGTCAGTTCAGAAACCAATGGGGCATCGAATCCCACTGCAAAACAACAGTACAGAACGACCTCATCGTCTCCCAAACCGGGAACCGAGGACCTGAGGTCCCTGATGAGGTGCTCGCAATGACTGTCCAGGAATCTGACGAGCCGGTCCAGCTTACATGTATTTCCGCACGTCTCCCTCCAAATCTCCCTGAGCTGGTTGGTTCCGGCGGTTCCGGTAGTCAGATAAGTGTAGTATAGTTTTCCCAAAAGCCGGAAGGAATTCCGGATCAGGAACCTATTCTCCTTCCGAAGAACCACGAGCTTCTCTTCACGGAGGCGTACTTTGTGGTTCAGTGAATGAATCTTGTTCTCCAGAGTCTGGAAGACTCGAAAGTCTGTCATAGCTCCCTAGGACGAAAGAGCGCGACCGCCAACCTCTAGAGGACCTCTTGGCAGGTCATAGGAAAAGAAGGCACGTCGCGCTCCAGCGCGCTGCCTCCCAAGTTGCTTCCTGCTCCTATGATTAACTTGCCAAGATCCTCTAACAGGAGAACACAGGAAGCATATAGATGACTGTGATTGTCAGGTATGTGATGCAAAGATAATCATTTTCGGACATAATCCGCCGAAAATGCGCATCAAATCCTTACAAAGCCCTGACGGTTGCCTCTTTGTCCATTGAAACACCGGAATGACCTGTTTTCTTTTTCTTTTCCATAGTTTTTCACGTTATTTAGTAGGTTTCCCACAAAACTATGGCAATTCATGCTAATTTCCCAGAGTCTTTGGGGTCTGTTATCTTGCACCGTAAAAATATATTAATCAAGTAATTATGTAATTCCAGGACAATTCTTAATCATAATTGAGACATCTGGTTTCCCGCTTTTGCATCCCCTCAACGGCGAAAGAATGATTTCTTCCAGTGCAAGAAAAAAACGGAACAGTTCGCGTATTTTTCCTTATATTTGTAAGTTAATTGGAAAAGCTTATGGCAAAGAAAGATACGGCGAAAACAAAAAAGGGCATCCTGTCCAACTGGATCGTGCGCAACCTGGTCCTGGCCGTCCTGATGGTCATCGGCCTTCTCCTTGCCGCGCAACTGGGCTTGGGACTCATCACCCGGCACAACCGGACTGTGGCCGTCCCCGACTTCACCAACATGACCGTAGCCGAAGCGCAGCAACTGGCCCGGGATTCCCACGTCGGGGTCAAAGTGACCGATTCTGTGTTCATCCGCAGGCTCGGCGCCGGCGTCGTGTACCGGCAGGCGCCGAAAGCCGGTGCCACCGTCAAGAAAGGACGCAGCATCTTCCTGACCATCAATTCCATCGTTCCCAAGAAAGTCGTCATGCCCAACCTGGTGGGCTATTCCCTCAGCGAGGCACGTTCCGAACTGAACAACCGCGGCCTGGCCCTCGGGAAACTGAGCTATATCCAGGACATCGCCACCAACAACGTGCTCAAGCAGTCCGTCCGCGGGCGCACCGTCCGGGCGGGCGACCTGGTCATCAGCGGTTCCGAAGTGGACCTGACCCTGGGTCTCTCCAATGATGAGCGGGCGACCACGAAGGTCCCGCGCGTCATCGGCCTGAAATACGTCCGTGCCGTTGACGCCCTCCACGACCGCTATCTCAATGTCGGCCGTGTCCGCTTCGACAGCGGCATCCGTACCTATGCCGATTCCGTGAACGCCGTCGTTTACAGGCAGGACGGCCTGGGCACCGCCAAAACCTATGGTTCCCCCGTCAACATCTATCTGACCCTCGACCCTGAAAAGATCCCGGCCGAATAATGTCCGCCCTTGACGAAGAGCTTCTTCTCCCGCAGGAAGACGAGCAGGAGATGTTCGAGCATTTCCGCCTGGTTGCCGACAAGGGCCAGGCGCCGCTCCGCGTGGACAAGTTCATCACCACCCATCAGGAAGACACCTCCCGGAACCGGGTCCAGCAGGCCATCAAGCTGGGATATGTCCTGGTGAACGACAAGCCGGCCAAGGCCAATACCATCATCCGCCCCTGTGACATCATCAAGTTCGTGATGCCCTATCAGCGGCGTGGCGTGGAGATCCTGCCGGAGAACATACCCCTGGACATCGCCTACGAGGATGAAGACGTCCTCGTCATCAACAAGCCCGCCGGAATGGTCGTCCATCCGGGACACGGCAATTACACCGGCACGCTGGTGAACGCCCTCGCCTACTATCTGGGAATCTCCCAGGGACCGGATGGCGAGGACGAGCGGCTGGGCGTCCTGGTCCACCGCATCGACAAGGACACGAGCGGCCTGCTGGTCGTCGCCAAGAACCCGCAGGCACAGGCCCACCTCGCCGACCAGTTCTTCGTCCACTCCATCGACCGCGTCTATACGGCGGTGGTCTGGGGCAATATCGCCGAGGATGAAGGGACCATCGAAGGAACCATCGGGCGGGACCCGAACGACCGCCTCCGCTTCCGGGTCTTTGATGATCCGGAAAAGGGAAAATGGGCCGTCACACACTGGAAAGTATTGGAGCGATACGGTTTCATCACGGTGGTGGAATGCCGCCTGGAGACCGGCCGTACGCACCAGATCCGCGTCCATATGGCCTCCATCGGCCACCCTCTCTTCAACGATGAGAGGTACGGAGGTTCCGAAATCCGCCAGGGCACCATTTACACGAAATACCGTCAGTTCATCCAGAACTGTTTCGCCATCTGCCCCCGCCAGGCCCTCCACGCCCGCACCCTCGGATTCACGCATCCCCGCACCGGGGAACGCATCTTCCTGGAGGCGCCCCTGCCGGAAGACATGACCGCCCTGATTGAAAAATGGCGGTCGTATGTCACGACCGCCAACCGTTAGACTAGAAAGGACGGAAACCGCCGCCCATGCCGCGGCCTCCACCGAAACCGCCCATGCCTCTGCCGAAGCCACCCATGCCCCTGCCGAAGCCGCCCATGCTGCCGTTCCGGCCGCCGAAGGTGCCGAAACGCCAGGTGAAGGACAACATGATGTACCGGCCGATGGAGAGCGATCTCGTCTCCTGATAATAGTTCTCGGTCTCGCTCGTGCTCAGGCTCCTGCGCTGGCCCAGGATGTCATAGGCATTCAGGGAAATCGTTGCGGAGTTGTAGATGACCGGCATCGAAAGGCCGGCGTTCCAGATCAGGCGGGAAGGCTGGTCGGTCTTATAACCGTTGTACCAGTTGTAGTTCGCATCCGTCGTGAACTGAAGGCCGGTATAGCCGATGGTCCAGTTGACGGAAGCGCCCACGGAATTGTTCCAGGTAATGTTCTCGTCCGTTCCTTCCTTCTTGATACTGTACCAGGGCTTGGAGAAACGGGTACCACCGTTCACGGTGAGTTCCAGGTCGTCGCTGCGGTAGTTCAGGCGAAGCCGCTCCCGGACACTCAGGCTCTGGGTCGTGTTGGGGATGAAATCATCCGCATCCTCCATATCGGGATAGTCTTTCAGGAACTTGTCATAGTCGAACGACGTTTTCTCGGCATTCTTCCAGTACCCTTCCATGTCCAGCGTGGACTTGCCCACATAGCTGCTGGATTTGGAATAGCTGATGTTCGCGTTGTTGGAGATGGAGAAGTTGGACTTTGCGATCGGGGCGTTGACCATAATCCGGGCGCTGCCGTTGTAGGTATTCCTTCCGTTCACCGGGAAAGAGTACTGGCGCCCGGTCTCGTCATACCAGCTGGCATTGACAATCGGATTCTGGGCCAGGCCTCCTTGCATGTTCAGGCGGGCGGTGAAAAATGTCTCCTTGTTCGTATACTCCCACTCCAGCCGGCCGTTGTGGTTGAAATAGGGCTTCAGGTCAGGGTTACCGAGGGCCATCGACAACGGATTGGAATTGTCCAGTACAGGCATCAGCTGCGAGGTGGAAGGCTGTCCGCTGCGGCCGTTGTAGAACACGCGGATATTCGAGTTCTCGTTGAAGTCGTAGAAGAGCATCGCCCGGGGCGCCCAGTTACGGACCTTGTTGTCATAGGGCTTTCCGTTGGTCTCGTTGTGCTGATTCTGCGGATTCAGGGACACGCCTAGCTGGGCACGGACATCCCCCTCCTGATACATAAGGGCAACGCCGGCGCTCTGGCTGATGTTGCGGTTCAGGATCGTGTTGGAGTAAGCCTGGTCTTTCTCACCATCCTTGACGTACTCCATCGTATGGGCCTCCACGTCATATTTGTAGGCGCCGTCGTTGTTGAACACATCCTTGACGGAGTTCGACAGGCTGTAGTTGTAATTATAACTTCCTTCCACGTAGAATCCGCCGCCCAAGGGCTCCGTATAGACGAGACGGGCTCCCGCACTCCGCGTCCTGGAACTCTGGTCCACGCGCTGGTTCACCAGGGCTGCCGGAGCACCGGCGAAAGTCTGGGTGACCGACTGGTTGTAGCCGTCGGAATGGTTGTTGGACAGGTTCCAGTTCATATTCACGGACACGGTACGTCCGGGAATGCCCAGACGTTGGCGGAAGAGGAGGAAACCGTTCGTCTGCCAGTTGTTGTTCCTTCCGTAGTTCTTGGAGAAACCCTGGTTCGTATGGCTGCGATCGCCATTCCGCTCCGTCCACGTATCAAAGACCTGTGACTGGTCGTAGGAACCGTTGCTATAATTGAACTGCGGCTGGAACAGGATGGAGGTGTTGTCAGAGAACTTGTGGTCCAGACGGACACCCACGCGATGGCCGTCATTGGCCCGGAGGCTGGAACTGTAGTTGGTGGGGTTCCCATCCTTATCCTTGGTATCCTGGATCTGGACGGACCCGTCCGGCAGATAGGTTTCCTTGTAGGTTTCCTGACGGGAATTGGTCTGGGAACCGCTGTACATATAGTTTCCGGAAAGCTCCATCTTCCTGTCCAACAGATCGTAAGCAGCATTCACGCCACCCATCCAAGAGGTCGTGATACCACCGCCGAAGCCGCCGCCGAAGCCGCCGAAACCGCGGCCGCCGCCCATCATCTGGCCCATCATGTTTCCGCCCATGTTGGTGAAGCCCATGCCGCCGGCGCCGTTGTTCGCGTTGCCGATGAAGCTTAACTGGGAACTGTCCGTAAAGCGGCCCACCATCGCGTTTCCGTTGAACCGCCAGTCGTTCAATTCGTTTTCCTTGGAGGGGACGTCATGGCCGGCGCCGCCGGTCACGTTGCCGAACAGGCCGTTCATCATGTTCTTCTGGACGCTCAGGTCGATGATGGTCTCCTCATTGCCGTCGTCGATGCCGGTGAACTCGGCCTGCTCGGACTTTTTCTTGACGACCTTCACCTTCTCGATCATCTTCGCAGGAAGGTTCTGGGAGGCAAGCTGCGGATCATCCAGGAAGAAGGTTTTTCCGTCGATAGTAATCTTGGTGATCGTCTCGCCGTTCGCGGTGATAGTTCCGTTGTCGTCCACTTCGATTCCGGGGAGCTTCTTCAGAAGGTTGACAAGCATGTCCGTATCGGTGGTCTTGAAAGAGGAGGCGTTGTACTCCACCGTATCCTTCTTGATGATGATCGGATTACCGGTGGCGGTGACGGAAGCGGCATCCAGGACTTCCTGGTCCAGCTCCATCTTGATGACGCCGAGGTCGAGGGCTTCCTTCACCTCCACAAGCTGGGAAAAAGGCTTGTAGCCCATGATTTCCGCCTTGAACGTGTACTTCCCGACCCGGACCTTCTCCACGACGGCCTTGCCGTCATGGTCGGACAGCGCATACTTGACGTTTCCCTTTTCAGGGGTCAGCGAAACGGTAGCGAAGCCGACAGGATCTCCGGAGGAAGCGTCCTCCAACTTGACTGTGACATTGTAGTGCTGGGCAGAGAGCGCCAACGAGGCGAACAGGGCAACCAGAGTGATCAGAAACCTTCTTAAAGTCATAAAAAAACACAATACGCCCTTTCGGGCCATTCACAACCGTATTAGACTCCGCGCGCACGCGAAGGTTTAAACAGAAATGAAATAATTATTTAATTCTGTCGGGATGGTCCTTGAGGAACTGCTCCCATCCTCCCTTCCCTTTCACGGAAGCGATTGGATTCGAGGTCTCGAAATGGTGGCAAAGGGCGATGGCCAGGGCGTCGGTCGCATCCAGGTGCTCGGCCTTCAACCGCACGCCGAGGGTTTTTTCCAGCATCAGGCTCACCTGCTCCTTGGAGGCGGCGCCATTGCCGACGATGGCCTCCTTCGCCTTGCGGGGGGCGTATTCCGTCACGGACGACACCCCGGCTTCGTGGGCGGCGATGATTGCGGCCCCCTGGGCGCGGGCGCGTTTCAGCACGACCTGCGCGTTCTTGCCGTAGAACGGCGACTCGATGGCCAGTTCGTCCGGATGGTACGAACGGCACACCTGCGAAATGCATTCATGGATGGCGCGGAGCTTCGTATAGGCGTCCTCCTCTTTCCGGAGGTCCAGGATGCCCATATCCACGTACTCCGCTTTCTTGCCGACGGCACGGATGACCCCGAAACCCAGCAGTCGGGTTCCGGGGTCGATGCCGAGTATGATGCGCTCCTTATCCAATGCGGTCGAAGCCGGTGTAAGGACGGAGGACTTCCGGGATCTCGATGTAACCATCCTTCTGGTTGTCTTCCAGCAGGGCGGCGACGACCCTCGGAAGGGCCAGGGAGCTGCCGTTCAGGGTGTGGGCGAGCTGCGTCTTTCCGTTCTCATCCTTATACCTGAGTTTCAGCCGGTTGGCCTGATAGCTCTCGAAGTTGGAGACAGAGGAGATTTCCAGCCAGCGACCCTGGGCGGCCGACCAGAGTTCGAAGTCATAGGTGATGGCGGAGGTGAAGCTCATGTCCCCGCCGCACAGACGGAGGATGCGGTAGCGCAGACCCAGGTCCTGGACCAGCTTTTCCACATGGGCGATCATCTCGTCCAGGGCAGCATAACTGTTCTCGGGCTTCTCGACACGCACGATCTCCACCTTGTCGAACTGGTGCAGACGGTTCAAACCGCGAACGTCCTTGCCGTAGGAGCCGGCCTCACGGCGGAAGCAGGGCGTGTAAGCCGTCAGCTTCTGCGGGAACTGGTCGGCGGAGAGGATCACGTCGCGGAAGATGTTGGTCACAGGAACCTCGGCGGTCGGGACCATGTAGAAGTCATCTACGGTTGCGTGGTACATCTGGCCTTCCTTGTCAGGGAGCTGGCCGGTACCGAAACCGGAGGCGGCGTTCACCATCACCGGAGGTTCGACTTCCTGATAGCCTGCGGCCGTGTTGCGGTCCAGGAAAAAGTTGATGAGAGCGCGCTGGAGCTTGGCGCCCTTGCCCTTGTACACAGGGAAGCCGGCGCCGGTGATCTTCACGCCCAGGTCGAAGTCGATGATGTCGTATTTCTTCGCGAGTTCCCAGTGAGGAAGGGCGTTCTCCGGAAGGACCGGATCCTCACCGCCCATCTTCACGACCAGATTATCCTCGGCACCTTTTCCTTCCGGGACCAGGTCGCAGGGGAGGTTCGGAAGGAGAACGAGCTGCGCTTGCAGTTCGGCATTGTTCTCGTCGGCCTGCCGGAGCAGGTCGGTGGAACGGGACTTGAGGGCGGCGACTTCGGCCTTCGCGGCCTCGGCATCCTCCCTGCGGCCCTGCTTCATCAGGGCACCGATCTCGGCTGCAGCCTTCTTCTGCTGGGCGAGCAGGGCGTCAGATTCGGTCTGGAGAGCCTTGCGGTTGTCGTCCAGGGCGATCACCTTTTCCACGATCGCACGGGCGTCGAAATTCTTGACGGCGAGTTTCCGAATCACATATTCGGGGTCGTCACGGAGCTGTTTGAGCGTAAGCATAGTCTTAAAAAGCAAAAAAGGAGGACCGTGCCCCGCGGGGCTGGCGTCCTCCTGTTCTCATCTAACGGGTCCTGCGGGATTAGTTCTCGAACGGAACTACGGAAACGAAGGACTTGTCGTCTCTCTTGCGGGTGAACTGGACAGTTCCGTCCACAAGGGCGTACAGGGTATGGTCCTTGCCCATGCCGACGTTCAGGCCGGGATTGTGGGCAGTGCCCCTCTGACGGACGATGATGTTGCCGGCCTTCACGACTTCCGCGCCGAACTTCTTGATGCCGAGTCGCTTGGAATGGGACTCACGACCGTTCTTGGAACTGGATTGACCTTTCTTGTGTGCCATAGTTGTTTCCTCCTGAATTAAGCGATAGCGTCGATATGGACCTTGGTGAGCTTCTGGCGGTGGCCATTCAGCGTCTGGAATCCCTTGCGACGGATCTTCTTGAACACGAGAACCTTCTTCGCCTTGGCGTCGTCATCTACGACGGTCGCCTTCACGACGGCTCCTTCCACATACGGAGTACCGACCTTCACGGCGCCGGCCTCATCGATGAGGAGCACCTTGTCGAACTCGACAGACTCACCGTTGTGAGCCTTCAGACGGTTCACAAAGATGTCCATTCCAGCTTCTACCTTGAACTGCTGGCTTGCAATGTCAACGATTGCGTACATTTCAATAAAACTTGTTAAAGTTTTCGACCGTAAGCGGGCGGGCACCCTGCCTGCCACTTCTGGAGCTCAGCGGCCATCTCACATTTTGGGACCGCAAAGATACGGATTTTTCCGACATTTGCAAAAATTTTCACGCTTTCCCCCAAGAAAAAACGGAGGCTTCTTGCACGGGCGGTTTTTTTTTGCGATTTTTGAGGAATAGAGCAAACACTAAACCTGCCATCATATGGAAAAAACCCCCAACAACTGGAACTTCGCGTCGGTCGGCGGAACCGTCCGCGTGAAGATCGATTCCGGGGCCGACATCGCCCGCCTGGGCGAACTCGACCGCAAGATGTGGACCGTTCTCAGCTGCCCCGCCAAGAACCTGGAATTCGACCAGAAGACCCTCGAGATCCTGGATGCCGACCATGACGGAAACATCCGCGTGGACGAGGTCATCGCCGCCGCCCAGTGGGTCACCGGAGCCCTGAAGAATCCGGACCTGCTTCTCACCCGCGGTACGGAAATCCCCTTCTCCGAATTCAATGAGGAGAACCCGGAAGGAGCCAGGCTCCTTGCCTCCACCAAGCAGATCCTCTCCAACCTCAAACTCGAAAAGGAGAGCATCTCCCTCGAAGATACGGCCGACCTTACGAAGGTCTTCGCCGACACGAAGTTCAACGGAGACGGCGTCATCACTCCCGCATCCGCCGAGGATGAGGCCCTCGCCGCACTCGTGACCACCATCACCGAGACCATTGGCAAGACCCCGGACCGCAGCGGTGCCGACGGTGTCACGGCCGACCAGATCGAAGCATTCTACACCGCCCTCGCCGACTATTCCGCCTGGAAGGCAGCCGGAACGAAGGATGTATTCCCGTTCGGCGACAAGACTGCCGACGCCCTGGCCGCCTGCGAAGCCCTGAAAGACAAGGCCGCGGATTTCTTCATGCGCTGCAAGCTCATCGGATTCGATGCCGCCACCGCCCCGGCTGTGGACGTGTCCGTGGAAAAGATTGGCGCCATCGAGGGCAACCTGGCCCTGGCCGGCTCCGCCATCGCCGAAGAGCCGCTGGCCAAGCCGTCCGCCGACTGCATCCTGCCGCTCGACGCCGTGAACCCGGCCTGGAAAGGTGCCGTGGAGACGATGCGCGCGCTTGTCTGCCCCGAAGCCAAGGAACTGACTGAGTCTCAGTGGAATGAGATCCTGGGCAAGTTCGCTCCCTATACAGCCTGGATGGGTGAAAAGAAGGGAGCCGAGGTGGAAGGCCTGGGCATCGACAAGGTGAACGAACTGCTCAAGGCCGGTCAGAAGGACGCTCTCCTGAAACTCGTCGAGGCCGACAAGGCCCTGGAAGAAGAGGCCCTTTCCATCGAGGCCGTGGACAAGCTTCTCCGCCTGTATCACAACCTTTATGAATTCCTGAACAACTACGTGGTCCTCGCAGATTTCTACGATCCCGACCGCAAGGCCATCTTCCAGGCCGGACGCCTGTACATCGACCAGCGCTCGACCGACCTCTGCATCCGCGTGGACGGCCCGAATCCCGACATCTCCGCCCTCAGCGGGATGTACATCCTGTACTGCGCCTGCAAATCCGACAAGATGGGCAAGACGATGAATATCGCCGCCGTCCTCACCGACGGTGACGTGGACGGGATCCGCCCGGGCAAGAACGCCGTCTTCTATGATCGAGCCGGCAATGACTGGAGCGCCGTCGTGACGAGCATCGTGGAGAATCCGCTTTCCCTGCGCCAGGCCTTCTGGGCTCCGTACAAGAAGGCTGGCCGATGGATCTCCGACAAGGTGGGCAAGATTGCTTCCGACAAGGAGGCCAAGGGGGCCGGGACCCTTTCCAACATTACGGAAGGGGCCACCGCCGCTCCTACCGCCGGTGCGGACGCCGCCACCAAGGCCGCCCCGTTCGATGTCGCCAAGTTCGCCGGCATCGCCGCCATGGTGACGATGGCCATCGCCGCCGTCGCCGGCGTATTCACGCTCATTATCAATGCTCTCAAGGGCCTGACCTGGTGGCAGTGGATCATCCTCATCGTTGCGCTGATGCTCATCATCTCCCTGCCTTCCGTGTTCATTGCCTGGCGCAAACTGCGCAGGCGCGACCTCGGTCCGGTCCTGAACGCCAACGGCTGGGCTATCAACGCCGCTTCCTATGTCCGCGGAAAGTTCGCCAAGGGCCTCACTTCCCTGGTCAAGTACCCGAAGCTTTCCTCCGTGGATCCCCGCGCCCGCCGCAAAGCAGCCTGGAGGCGTTTCTGGCTCATCCTCATCGCCCTGCTCCTTGCTGCTGCGGCCTTCCTCTTCTTCACCGACCGCCTCGCCCCGTATGGCCTGCCTTATCATAAGGAAGAGCCCGTGGAGGAGGTCGTGGAAGAAATCGTCGAGGAAGAAGTCGTCGAACCGACCGTCGAAGCGGAGGATATGGAAGCCGCTCCGGAAGAATGATTCCCGGACAAATATTTTCAGAAAAACGGCGGAGTTATCCGCCGTTTTCTTTATATTTGTAACAAACTAGTTATCGCCCTATGGACACGCCCTTTCCGTATGATAAATTCGTGACCGGCAAGAACTTCATCGGCCGGAAAAGCGACTGCACGATCCTGTCCAACCTCCTGTCCCAGGGGGAGCATGTCGCCATTTACGAACCTCCGAAGACCGGCAAGACTTCCCTCATCCAGCAGGCTCTCTTTTCCATGCGTTTCATGAACCGCACTTTCACCGTAGGGCAGTTCTCCGTGCTGAACATCCGCACGGTGGACGATTTCCTGCTCCGGTACGGTTCCACGGTCATCCGGATGGTCGCCTCCACTCCCACGGAGTACGCCCGCATCGTCGCGGAGTACCTGCAGGGTACGCATTTCGTCTTTGATGAGAACGCTTTCGCCGACCGCGACGAACTCCTGTCCCGAGGCTGGGACCTGGACGACGAGGACGTCAAGGCCGTCCTCCGGCTCCCCTTCCGCATCGCTGCGGACCGGGGCAAGCCCCTCATCCTCATCATCGATGAATTCCAGAACGTAAACGAGACGGAAGACGGCGACCGCATCCTCCGCCCCCTGGACGCCATCATCAAGGAAGAGGCGGTGCAGGGCCGGAAAAGCTTCTCCTTCATCTTCTGCGGGTCCATGGTCAATGCGATGAAAGGAATCTTCGAAACCAGCCTCCTGTTCCATCGGCACGTCACCCGGATCAAGCTCTCCCCCGTAGACGAAAGGGAGATCGCAGACCACGTGGTCAAGGGTTTCCTCTCCGGCGGAAAGGTGCTGGACAAGGACCTCCTCATCGGGGCATGCCGCCTGTTCCAGGGCCATTTCTGGTACATCAACCATTTCGCGTCCATCTGCGACTCCATGTCCAAGGGCTACATCATGGAGCCGGTGCTGGTGGACGCCCTCGGCAGCCTGATCGCCGTCCACGAACCGCGTTTCCGCGCGATGGTAAGCGGGCTGACCACCCATCAGGTGAACCTCCTCCGGGCCACCGTGGACGGGAACACCCGATTCAGCGCTTCGGAAATCATCCGGAAATACAGCCTGAACTCATCGGCCAATGTCAAACGCGTGAAGGACGCCCTGATGAAGAAGGAAATCCTCACGTTCGACGCCGACGACAAGCCGTCCTTCCTGGATCCGCTCTTCGAATACTGGGTCAAGAAATACTATTTTGAACTGCCTGAATGATGAAAAAGAAGATTGTCGTGCTGACCGGCGCCGGCGTGAGCGCCGAAAGCGGTTTCGCCACCTTCCGCGACACCGGCGGACTGTGGGAACAGTATGACGTGAACGATGTCGCCTCCATCGAGGGGTGGTACCGCAACCGTCAGCTGGTGCTTGACTTCTATAACCAGCGCCGGGAGCAGCTCAAGGATGCCAGGCCCAATGCGGCACACTTCGCCATCGCCGGGCTGGAAAAGGATTATGACGTGGACGTGGTTACCCAGAACGTGGACAACCTGCACGAGCGCGCCGGGTCCACGCGGGTGCTCCATCTGCATGGGGAACTTACCAAAGTCCGCCCCGAGAACGGCCACTACGACCGGGATTTCCGGACCGACCAGGTGATCGACATCGGCTATGACAAGGTCTCCCTGGGCGACCTGGCGCCGAACGGGTCGCAGCTCCGTCCGCACATCGTCTTCTTCGGAGAGGCCGTCCCCAATATCGAAAAGGCCGTTACGCTGGTGGAGAAGGCCGATATCCTTCTGATCGTAGGCACCTCCCTGCAGGTCTATCCGGCCGCCGGGCTGTACCGGTATGCCCGGAACGACGCCCCCATCTGTATCATCGACCCGGCCGACCTCCTCGTCCACGACCCCCGAATCACCCACATCCGGGAAGTCGCCACCAAGGGAATGGAAAAATTCATCGGGATGCTTGCAGATTTGTAAATAATTGCTACCTTTGCAGTCCCAATGAAAAAAGGAGGTGTAAAAGCATGATCATTGTCCCGATTAAGGAAGGAGAAAATATCGAGAGAGCCCTGAAGAAATTCAAGCGCAAATTCGAGAAGACCGGTACCGTTCGCGAGCTCC
>JAEEGL010332647.1_pt1 | contig 15150 bp, 12 predicted proteins | sample 9134231 | NCBI WGS metagenome assembly JAEEGL01 (sample SAMN16246548, study PRJNA631951) | gut metagenome | biome: gut microbiome; feature: rumen; material: fiber-attached | host: Bos | place: Iran: Karaj | collected 2018-10 | reverse complement strand
GTTGCCTATGGACTTGAGAGGGGTGTAGAGCATAATCAGAGCGGCAATAAAGGATACGAAGGTACCGCTGGTGATCTGCTGTGAAACAATAAGATGTCCTCCGTACCAGATGACAACTGCCACACCGATGGCGCTTACCACGTGCATCATCGGAGACAGCCAGTTGGTATCGCGAACCATTTTCATGCCCATGCCGAACAGGTATCTGGCAGAGTTGGTAAACCTGGACATTGTGGTGTCTTCAAGCGTATAGGAACGGATAATACGGTTTCCCGCTGCTGTTTCGTTGTATATGGTCAGAATGAATGCACTCTCCGCAATGGTCTTGTTCATGATAGCCTTGATCCTCTTGCGCACAATTCTGAGCGGCAGGATCAGAAACAGCAGAATACCGATGGCGGCGAGAGACAGTTGCCAGGAATTGTAGATCAGAACAAAAACCAGGGAGATTGATGAAAAGAACTTTGTCAGAAACAGTTTGAAGTTGTCTATGAGTCCGTTGGTTGCAGTTTCGGCATCCGTGTAGAATCTGTATATCACAGCTCCGGAGTCATTGGTGTCATAGAACTTGCAGTCCTGGTTCATCAGCTTGGAAAAAAGCTTCAGTCTGATGTCGAGATTGATCTTGCCTCCCACGTAGGAGTTGACCAGGGTTGATGTATAGATGAATATACCCTGGATCAGAACAAATCCCACTATTATCAGAGGTACATTGGAAGCAAAGTCCTGCTGCTTTTCAACCATAACATTATCCATGAACGGTTTGAGGAAAAGAGCAATAAGTGCATCCAGTGTTCCTACAGGAATAGTAAGCAGCACTCCGAGAATCGCAAACCAGAAATATTTGCGGATAAACGGCCACATTTTTGTGTAGCCTTCAATGAAACCTACATCGGTATTCTGGTTTTCCAGCTGCTGGAGTTTTTCTTTTTTCTTTTTCTTAGACATTGACTTATCAGGTTTAGAAACAGGCAATGAAATTTATCTGTTGCGGGTGTTGTAAATATGCGAGAACTTTGAAAAAGGATCCGGAACAGCACGAAACTGGTACCTGGAGCGGCATGAATTTTCAGACTGCCTCTGTTCAGTGTACGTTTTATGCCTGAATGTGACTGTTTATTTTCAGTTGCTTTCTCTTTGTCGGACGCTTTTTCGTATCTGCGCAGGACAAATTCTATCATAGCCCCCATGTTTCATCTAGCATTGCATCTGTGATATGGGATCATGAGATATTTTTTTGTTTGAGCATAAAGAGAATGCAGTCTGACGGAATAAACAGCTGCAGAACGGCAAGGTTGCCGGCAGGGGATATAAAGGCGGCAATAAGAAGTTCCGCCATTTGCTGTATTGAATATCAGAGGTGTAAATCTTTTGATATTGATACGAGAGAAGCAGAAACCTGCATGGAGCAGGTTTCGCCGGGATTTGGAACATACCCGTCCGGCGTAAAGGATCTGTATGCCGGAGGGTAAACAGGATCATCCTTGAGATTTGTTATAAACTGATCTCGTCATCCGGAATTTCCAGTTTTTTGAACTGCAGCGCATTGTAACCGGCTTTCATTATCTGATCATCGTTCAGTCCTATGGAGTATCCGTTTTCGGATAGGCATCTGATGCGAAGCATTTCTGCAATTGCATCTCCGCATCCGGAGCTGATTATGGCTTTGTTTACACCATCCTGGAGTTTCTTCCAGTTTTCTGCATGAGCGTCTCTAAAAGCAGCCTCGTTATTTCTATAGTCAAGCTGATTTTGTTTTTTGCTGCTGTAGTAGTCCTGTCCCATTCCTTTACGTTTCACTTTTCTCTTCGGTGATGTATTATTTGCCCAGTCTGTATAATTTTCCCAGCTGTCTATTACAACCTGATATACATCCCAGAATGCTGTTGTTGGATCTATACGTTCTTTTTCTGATTCACTTAGGCATTTGCTGTGTTCGATTTTGTCTATAACCCCGTTTATTTTCAGGATAAATCTTCCTAAGCCTGGCCAGTTGCGATCAAATGGCGTATAGGAGAACAGTTTCAGCCAGTATCTGAATATTGCTTGAACTGAACTTTCCTTTGAAGGTTTTTTAACACAGCCGGGAACAGTCAGATTGTCTATCAGAAGGCGGAAGAATGCCATCTGGTTTGCTTCCAGCTGTATTTTGAATCGTTTCTCTGTCTTTGTATTTGTTACTGTGATCTCGCATTCTTTGTAGTTTATCCACATCTGAAGATCTTCTGGTTTTAGTGTCAGTTCGCTGTTGATTGCATCAACAGCATCTGAGTAGGCTGTCTGCATCCCGTCTTTGAACGGATTTCTTTTGGATTCTTTCAGAATTTGGCCAAGTTTGATGAACGGTATGAATGACAGTTCAATTTTGGCATCTTTCGCGTCAATCTTTTCATTGTCGGCATTTAAAAGAATTTTGGATTCTCTGGTCGGATAGTAGAACTTAGGTGAGGTTCTGTCCAGTCTTTCAAACTTTGGATCAACAAGCACATGAGTAAGCTCATCATCACTTCGTCCCAGTATTGACATGGTGGAACCCATAAGATAACTCATGGTTTTTCTGCCGCCGGCAATAGAGGCCACAATCGGATAATACTCGCTGTCATCCTCTCCGTATCTCAAATCCATCAGATCTTTAGTGGTTTTGAAAATGAAGTTTGCCGCACAGCGTTCGTCGGAATCAGTTCTGATGTCTTCAAGGAATCCTCCATTCATATCAGAAAAGACATGAATGTTCCTCTCTTCAACAGTTAAAGGATCCCAGCCGTATTCACTGCACATCTTCAGAAAGACATTCTTTTCCGGATCATCTGACATGAGTGCTAAAAGATTATTCTTTCCCCTTACTGTGGTTATGACATGGATTTCATGAATGTTGTATCCTGTATCCTTAAGTTTGAAAAGGGTTTCAGTTATGATTTGCGGTGTTTCGCCAGATACTGCCAGAAGAATGTATTCTTTGTTCTGATCCATGATTTTTCCTTTTTTGTGTTTTTTTTCGACGGACAAAGTAATTTTACATTTTTGAGATTCTAAAAACGTGTATCCACCCGTCAATCCGGTTTTCTGATTTGCTTTATTTCCAGCGTTTTAGAATTCGTTTCATCTGTTGCTATTATGGATCAGATCTGTCGGCACCAGAATTTGCACCATGGTTGAAAACAGATTTTATCGTGAATTCTTGGACGCAATTAATCTGAGTGTGCCTGCGGATCGATGAACTGAAACAGAACCTGTGCAGGTGTTTCGCAGCAAATGAGGAGATAATACGGACAGAAACCCTTATGCCACAAGGAGCTAGGCGACCTGAAGAAATTAGAATTTTAGCATACACATTAGGGGATACGTTTCCGCATTTCGGACATACAACTTTCCTGTGTGATCTTCGAACTGTTCCTTTCTCGCTGTTGCTTTTAGATGTTCAGAAAGTTATGGCTGACTCAAAAACTCTGAATGTAGCTGAACAAGTTACAGTATGTTATTTTCGCACCCACTAATTTGACAATTTTGACCAGGCAAAAATCCAGTTCCGATAAGGTTTTTTGCCACTTTTTTTAGTCTCCGAAGTCAAAAACACGGGAGAGACACAAAAAAGCCCGGGTTTCCCCGGGCCTTCTTTTGTTTGAATTCCTGCTTCAGCTTACAAGCTTGAAGCGATCTGCTGTAACAGTCTCGCTTACCGGTTCAATTCTGAACTGGGGATCAAGTTCGTCGCCGCGTTCGGTATCGACTACAAGAATTTCAGTCTTATTAATAAAATTAAACTCGGTAGCTGTTGAAATGGTATATGCACCCATCATCTTGCCGACAATGATGTCATCAACGTGAAGTTCAGGGAGCATGATGTTCTCCGCAATGATATCAATGCTGTCACAGGTAGGACCTGCAAGCACGGATTCCTTTGCCGGACCCACTGCATAAGGCGCAAACTTAGGATAGACCACGTGATCAAAAATCTGACCGCTGTAGCTGCAGTACACACCATCATCCAGATAGTACCAAGGCTTGCCGAAGCGTGTTGCCTTGCCAACAACAGTGCATATGTTGATCATTGCAGGAGCTGAGATAAATCTGCCGGGTTCTGCAAGTACTCTGATGCCTTCTGGAAGTTTGGACAGTGCTTCACGGATAGGCTCGCAGAATGCGTAAATATCCCTTTCCTCAGCTTTCTCATAATCAACAGGGAATCCGCCGCCGATGTCAAGAATTTCGAGGCTGATGTCTTCCTCCGCTGCCTGTCTGAGAATTTCCGAACACTGTTCGATAGCTTCACAGTGGCGGCGGGCGTTAGGAACCTGGGAGCCTACGTGGAACGAAAGACCGACCACGTTAAGTCCGAGCATCTTTGTAAAACGGAGGAGATCCAGGCAGTCCTGAGGCAGTACACCGAACTTTTTAGACAAATCTACCGGAGTTTCTGGATTAGGAAAACTTACTCTGATCAGAAGTCTTGCCTGTTCTCTGAAGGATACAAACTTCTTTGCCTCCTCGATATTGTCAACTACAAAAGTGTTGCATCCGTAGTCAAGTGCATATCTGATTTCATCGTCCTTCTTTATCGGATGGGTATGAATGCAGGTACGCGGATCAACACCGGCGTTTCTTACCAGATCTACCTCTCCCTTGGTGGCAAGATCAAAACTTGCACCTTCCTCGAGCAGTGCGGAAACAACATCCGGATGTGGAAGCGGTTTCAAAGCATAGTGGAGTGTTACAGATGGAAGAGCTCTTTTCAGAGAACGATACTGATGTCTTACGGTTGCCTGATCTAAAATTAGCAAAGGAGAGCCGTACTTGTTGACGAGACTGCGATAGTCTAAATTAGCGGTGTATAAATTTTTCATTAGCTTACGTAGCACCTCTCAAATGGGTTTTCACCCCTGCCCAAGATAATTGTTCAACGTCAAATGAGTTTGACGCATTATCGAGAAAAAACACCCCCAATGCAACAATTATTTTTATTATTTTTTTGCTTAAAAAAGCCTTGTAACTCCTTGTTTTGGCATGATTTGTGAATCATTCCCAAATCTTGTGCCGGTCTGTTTTTTTGTGGGCAGATATGCCATTTTGAGAGTCGTGTGATGCTAGCTGATGCTGCGGTGAGTATGCAGGTACAGATCGTGGTATCTGCGGCAGTAGACGAGCTGACTGAACATTTTCGAACGGGCTACGCTGTTCCTTGCCATGGAGTGCCTCATTCCCTCGTCACGCATCAGTCTTCTCAGTACCTGCTCCAGTTCTTTGGTCGCCATGTCTTCAATGATAAAGCCGCTGTGCCCGTGTTCGATTACATCGCTGTAGATTTCGCTGGTGTTGAAAACAACAGGAACGAGTGCATACTGCATTGCTTCAAGGAGAGACATGCTCCAGGCATCGTCTGTTATGGAGAGATTTATGTAGATGGATGCCGTGCGGTAGTAGGATTCCGGCTCCTGCCTTCCTTCCAGTGTTATGCCTTCTGTTTTGGCTATCATGCTGCGGTATCTGCCGGAGGAGGGACCGTCTCCGAGGATCCTGACAGTCCAGTCAGGAAATGAAGATTTGAGATCCTTCCACATTCTGATGATAAGACTGATTCGTCTTGTGGATTCCTCAAGAGTTCCGATGACAAGTATTTCCTTCTGCTTCAGTCTCGGGATATGAATTTCGGGGAAGTAGTTTCCGAAGGTTACGCAGTTCGGGATCACCGAAAAACTGCATTCGCTGTCTTCCGCGGACAGTTCCCTCTGCAGCAGGTTTTCGTAGCCCGGAATGTAGTTTCTGGAAAGGAAGACAACCATGTGGCTCAGAGAGAATGTATTCATCGTTTTCATTCTAATCTGATCCTGACGTTTTTTTCTGAGTCGACCGGAAAACAGCATCTTTTTCAGTGCTGACATCTTTCCCTGAAAATTCGACTGTCTGAACTGCCTCTGCAGAAAATCGCGTCTGAATGTGAAAAGATCTTCAAGGGGCTTTTTATTCATTGTTGTGATGACTACTGCGCCAACCCGTTCGGCAGCTTCACGGTAGAGCAGGTAGTCTCGACTTTCCGCCTGCTGAATATGAATTATCCGGATGTTTCCGCCGGCAAGAAATTTCGAAAGCTCATCGCAGGATGTTTCATCCGTAATCCTGATGCGTTCACTCTCGAGAAAATAATGTTCGTCGAGTTCGTCATCCTTTGAGTTGTCATCGGTTGCTCTGAAAGCATTGAAGAACCGGCAGCCTCTTTTTCTGAGTCCTGATATCAGGATCAGCGAAAGATGTTCGACACCTCCAATCTGGTAGGCACCCAGGCGGAGATAGAAGGTGGTACAGATCAGAATGTTCGGACCGTCGGTGCCCTTTCGATCTTCAAAACCCATGCATCACCAGATTTTTTTGAAGTCTTCTCTGGCAAGAACCTGGGGATCTCTCTGGTATTCCAGAAGCTTTGCATATTTAAGATAGCTGTTGATTCCGGAACTCAGACTGACTGTTATTCCGTCTATTCCGTCGAGAAAGCCGAAACGGATAATGTAGTGGCGAAGGAAAGCCATGGTTCCGTGAATGACAGGACTGCAGGCATTCGCTCTTTTCCCTTTTTCATACATAATCTTCGCTCCCCGGGTAGAGAAATTTCTTCCTGGCTTTGAAAAAAGCTCACCGATATTGCGGAACGAGTAGTGGATGATGTCTCCCCTGAGACGTTTGGAGTTTTTGGCTTCAACATAGGAATGCTGCTTCACTTCCTTGAATTTTGCCTTCCGGCGATCAAACAGTCTGATGCAGACATCCGGATACCATCCGCCGTGCCTTATCCACCTGCTTCCGATGTAGTTGCGGCGTGGGAAAGAATAGGCATCGAATTCAGAATTATCCAGATCCAGATTTCTGATGGCTTCAACCATTTCATCCGTAAGCCGCTCATCAGCATCAAGACTTAATATCCAGTTGTTTCCCGCTGTCGGGAGTCCCACATTTTTCTGAAATCCGTCCCCGAGATACGGCTGTACGATAATGATCGCTCCCAGTTCTTCGGCTATGGTTACGGTGTGATCAGTAGAGCCGGAGTCAACAACAATTATTTCATTGCATACCTGCTTCATGTTACTGATACAGTCGGCAATGTTATGCTCCTCGTTCAGAGTTATGATGATACCTGTTATGCTGTTCATCTGTTATGCTCTCCTTCCTGCAGGATGGACTGGTACATATCAATATATCTGGATGCCATGGTTTCCGGAAGAAAATTCTCCAGACTGCTTTTTGCATTCTGTGCCAGCCGGCCGGCAAGTTCGGAGTCATTCAGCAGCTCCCTGATTTTTTCCGCCAGCTGGGTTGCACTTCCGTTTTCAATAAGCAGACCTGTCTGGTAGTCCTTTACAATATCCGGAATTCCGTCAACATTGCTTGCTATTACCGGAATCCCGTAATCCATTACGTCAAGAAGAGTGGAGCCGAGACCTTCATTGCGGGACGGAAACACAAACAGTCTGAAGGCTTTAAGGTAGCTGCCCACATCCTTCTGAAAGCCGAGCCATTTCACTGAAGGCACATCACAGCTTTCCTCCCTCAGCACCTGTTCGTCGCATCCCGCACCGAGACACAGAAAAACCAGATCATCCCGTTCTTTTGCAAGCTGTCTTGCCGCTTCTATTATAATCCTCTGACCCTTGTGACGATCTACGTATGCACCGATATGACCGATAATGATTTTGTTCTGATATTCATTAAGTAAGGATGATGTTTTCTGCAAGTCGCAACTCATATGAGCCAGGGCACTGTTAATGGTCACTACGGGACGGCTACTTATCTCTTTCAGGTATTCTGTAATCGGAGAGGATATTCCTACAAGACGCGACGCCCTGCTGTAGCAGAGATTTGACAGAACTCCCTTTTTGATTTTCTGAGGCACTCTGCGGGTTATGACATACGGAGTTCCGCGTAGTGTGTGCTCAATGAGAGCCCAGTGTGCGGCCTTTGCCTCGTGGGCATTGATGATATCAGCCCTGATATTGCTGAAATGTCCGCCGAATCTGCCTGACACTTCAACTGCAGTAAGGTTTTTAACATCTCTGAGATGCTCGATCAGAGGTGAATTTCTGCGGCATACAAGGTACTGTGCGGCAACTGAGTCCGAGAGATGCCTTATCAGCAGTTCCGTCTGACGCTCGCCGCCGCGGAATCCCTTAGCAAGATTAACATGACATATAGTAAGGTTTTTCATATGAAACTGTGTACCCCAGTATGAAACGATCTGCCGGGATTATTATCTGTTCTTTTGAGTTTCCTCTGTCACATGAAATTACGCGAGTCCTGCATTCAGTGTCCCCGGCATCTGCAGGACTATATTAGCAAAGGACTTGATAAATTTCATCTTTGATTTACACCCAACCGTAAAGGATGCATCTTTGAAAACAGTACGACATTACGGGAGAGCGGGGGGGGAAAACTGTTAACCGGCAGCCTTTCTTTATCATTCTGTCGGGAACTTTGAAGTCGGAAAATAGCCGGAACTGATGATCTGGAATGAAAATAGATCACTTTTTTTCTTGCCTATTTCACAATTAAGATATATTATTCAGCCGCTAGTTTTAGCAGTTTTGTGTATTATTTAACCATACGTGTGGTGTTCGACTTCGGGTTGGATGGCGACACGGCCTGTTTGAGGTTTCCTAATGAAAAAAGATATTCATCCAGAGTACAAGACCATTAAGGTAAAGTGCTCTTGCGGCAACGAGTTTGAGACTCGTTCAACCCTGTGCCACGACATCACCATTGATGTTTGCTCAGTATGTCATCCTTTCTTTACCGGTAAGCAGAAGATTGTTGATACCGGCGGACGTGTAGAGCGCTTCAACAAGCGTTTCGGCATGTTTGCTCATAAGAAGTAATATAAAATAATAAATAGTTGATTAGTTGATTGTTAGAGACCCGCGGAGAGATGCGGGTTTTTTATTTTCTCTTTCTTTCAAATCACATCATTTCACTTATAAGGTGTATTCGGGCTCTGCTTAAATACCTCCTTCCGCCATATTACCTGTCTGCCGGATTTCAAAGAACTGTGATTTCGGGATCGACTGACAATTCTTTGTTTGATCTATCTATAGAATTTACATTGAGATTTGGGTTTTTTATCTGAGTTTTGAATATACTTGAGATAAGGAAGCTTAATGAATTAACCAGATTGCTTTTTGTTCGATATACCCTTATAAAACATAATGTTACGAGTAGCAAAATAGTCAAGTTATTTCTTTATGATTCCTAAGTGCATGTGACAATCGAGAGAAACCTTTTTTGATCCGTTGCAGTGTGATATATGGAGCCGGGCCGTTACTTGTTTTCGGTATACGGAATTGAATCAGTAACAAGGAGATTAGTTAATGTCTCACGATGAAATCTATAAACAGTCTTTGGAATATCACCAGAATCCTCCAGGAAAAATAGGAATAACACTTACCAAGGATGCTAATACCGCTCATGATTTGTCTCTGGCCTACAGTCCCGGAGTTGCAGAACCGGTAAGAGAAATTGCCAGAGATCCAGACAATGCCTATAAGTACACTTCAAAGGGCAACAGTGTTGCTGTCATAACGGACGGAACCGCCATACTGGGACTTGGTAATCTCGGTCCTCTGGCGTCCAAGCCTGTGATGGAGGGCAAGGCACTTCTTTTCAAGCGTTTTGCGAATATTGATGCCATTGATGTCGAGGTTAAGCACAACGGTGTTGATGATTTCATCAATACGGTTGCCAACATTGCCGACAGTTACGGCGGCATTAATCTTGAGGATATCAAGGCTCCTGAATGCTTCGTTATAGAGAGAGAACTTATCAAACGCTGCTCTATTCCTGTTTTTCACGATGATCAGCACGGTACTGCTATTGTCACAGCAGCTGGCATGCTGAACGCATGTCAGATCCAGGGTAAGAAGATTGAAGAGTGCAGAATTGTTTGTGTAGGAGCCGGTGCAGCAGGTGTTGCGTGCATGGACTTCCTCCTGGAAAACGGTGCTCAGAAGAAGAATCTTTTCATGTGTGACCGTCATGGTGTAATCAGATCAGATCGAACCGATCTTAACGGTGAAAAGCCAAGATTTATCAATGACACCGGTCCGAAGACACTTCATGAAGCTCTGACAGGCGCTGATATTCTGGTGGGCGTTTCCGGACCAAACCTTGTAACCGAGGATGAAGTCAAGGGTATGGCTCCTAACGGTATTATTTTCGCCTGTTCAAATCCTGAGCCTGAAGTTTCTCCGGAGCTGGTACACGCGGTTCGTCCGGATATCATTATGGCTACCGGCCGTTCTGATTATCCTAACCAGATTAACAATGTTATCTGCTTCCCGTTCCTGTTCCGCGGTGCGCTGGATGTAAGAGCTAAATGTATCAACATACCTATGATGAAGGCAGCCATGAATGCGATCCGTTTGCTTGCTCAGGAGCCTGTACCTGCCGAGGTGGTTAAGGCGGCGGAGGCTGATCATCTGGAATTCGGACGTGACTACCTGATCCCTAAACCAATGGATCCAAGACTTCTGAAGAGGATCGCAAAGGCTGTTGCACAGGCAGCCATCGATTCCGGAGTATCACAGATTCCGATGCCGGATCATTACATGGAATAAGATGGTATCAGTCTTGTTCAATATTTCCTATGAGGGGAGATCTTATGATCTCCCTTCTTTATTTTGAGATCTGTCTCACGTTGTATATAATGACAGTCTGTCAATGGTTTTTCGTCAAGAAAATTAAAAAGGAATCCAGTCAAAGTCTGGAACTGACGCGCAGCGGTAGAAGGGACGCTTGTACGTTATACACTGGCATCTGCCGGGAAGTGGTATTAAGCGGTTAGTCACCTTTGAGTCCGAAGACTTGCCTGACAGCATTTTGAAATTTCCTATTACGCGATTTAATTAAGGATGTATATGAACAAGTTGTTTTTACTGACAGCTTCGGCAGCTTTTGCTCCTTTGGCTGTAGTGGCATCGGAATCTGCAGATGCCGGCAATAATATATCAGATCAGGATACCATTATTGTTACCTCCACCCGCTATGAGGAGCCTGCATCATCAGCACTTTCTCCTGTTGTGGTGGTAACGTCAGAAGATATCAGCAGAATGCAGGCTACCAGTTTTGCAGATATCGCACGGACTCTTCCTGATATTCAGCTCTTTATCAACGGAGGAAGGGGGCAGCAGTCAAAAATACAGGTACGTGGAGGAAATTCCACTGACGTGCTGGTTCTGATCAACGGTCTCAAGATAAATACGGCATATGACGGAGCTGCATACATTGAGAGAATACCTGTGCATATGATTGAGCGGATTGAGTACATCCGCGGTGTCAGAGCTTCTCTCTACGGCTCTCAGGCGTCGGCGGCAGTAATCAATATTATTACCAGACCCGGTTTCAATGAAGATAATATTCATGTAAAAGCAGGGTACGGATCCTATAAGAACCGTCATGCCAGTGCATCGTTCAAACATTCTGTAGGTGAAAACGGAGAAATAAAGCTGGCTTTGGGCACTGAAAAGGAAAAGGGATACAACGTTCATCCGCTTGACGGCCTTAACAACGGTGATCACCATGGCTTTCAAGGTACCAATTTCATGGCCGATTATCAGCATAAGCTAGGTAACTTTACGATTTTCGGCGATTTTATGTTTAATCAGACCAAATCCCAGTTTGATAACAGCTACATATCCGAGTGGGACGGTCATGGTCATGAATATGACATGAACCGCTTTGATAATTATTCCTTTGAACTTGGTGGAAAATACGACGGAGAAATCTATAAGTCCCGTCTTTCTCTTAATTATCAGAAAACGGATGATTATGAACAGATTATGCTGAATCCGTTTCGTGAAAAGAAGTCTGACAACACGCCGATTTATACAAGAACGACATCCATAAACTGGACCAATGAACTTGCGGCCTGTGATTATCTGACCCTTGCCGGCGGTGTGGATTACCGTCGTGAACACCTGCGTCCTTCATCCAAGGCTTATTACACCAGGATAGAGCCTCAGCATCCTCTGATCCACGATACAGGACTTTACCTCATGGGACAGTTTGATGCAGCCGGCGTTCAGGCGGAACTTTCCGGACGGTACGATCATAATACCCAGTATGGAGCTCACTTTACATATCAGGGCGGTCTGGGCTATACGTTCCTGGATGATTTCAAGATAGGACTTCGCTACGGAACCTCCTTCAGAGCTCCGACTTTTATGGAACTGTATTATCCTTTTGTGGGCAGCGGTGATCTCAAACCGGAGAACTCCAACAGTCTTGAACTTATGCTGAAGGGCGATCACAGGAGCCTTGACTGGAGAATTTCGCTTTTCAAAAACCATTACAAGGATCGTATAATCTATTTTTATGAAACGTTCTCATACAAGAATATAGCCAAGGCTGATATCAAGGGCATTGAGGCTGAGATTGGATTCGAACTCTGGGGTATAAAGAATACTCTGAACGGAAGCATAAAGTCGGCAAAGGACAAGACCAGTCACAATGATGTACCTTATATTCCAAGAAGGGATTTTAAGTGGACTCTTCTTGGCTCTGTATATGATTTTGATCTGTCGGCATCATTCCAGGCTTATTCCAGCCGCTACGCAACAGACGGCGGAAAACGGCTGGGGGGATATGGTATATTCAATCTGGGAGTAGGTTATAACATAACCAGAAATTTCAAACTATCCGTCAAGGCTGACAATATTTTTGACAGACGTTATGAGTATGCCAGAGGTTACAAAACTCCTGAAGCAACTTATGCTGTGAGTTTTGATTTTAATTACTGACAGGATTTGAACTGAATTCAGTCTGTTTTTATTCGGGATTGCAGGTGTCTACTGTAGGCGTTTGCAGTCCTTGAATTTTTTGTAATGAAATATTATGCAGTTGCTCATATGTTCCTTTGAGCAGTCTGGCAGAACTTTCATTGTTTCAGCTGATTATTTTCGATTAAAAGGTTTTTAACTGTATTTGTACCATTTGAACTGGGAAACAGAAGGTGGCTGTTTGCCGGAACTGGGTGATGAGAATTTTCAGGTATTGGTTATAATCGGCTGTGTTTGTCTGATTGTATATGGGAAATTAGATATGAGTACGGTGTTGTTTATCGATTCAGGACTGGGCGGTTTGTCTGTATGGAGGGAGGTTTCTCAGCTGAATCACGGTCTGGACTATCTTTACGCCTTTGATAACGAGTATTTCCCGTATGGTGAAAAGGATGACAGTGTTATAGTCGAGCGGTGCAATCGTATTGTGGCAGCAGTAACCAGCCGGCATGTCGTTGATCTTGTTGTTGTTGCCTGCAACACGGCAAGTACGGTTGCACTTCCCTCTCTGCGCGCAAATTTTGATATTCCGATTGTCGGTGTCGTTCCGGCAATCAAGCCTGCTGCACAGTTGACAAAAACCGGTGTTATCGGTCTTCTTGCCACGCCGGCCACTGTAGCCAGAAAATACATTGATGATTTGATAACCGAGTATGCGGGAAACTGTACTGTTATACGTGTTGGAAGTTCGGAGCTGGTATCCATAGCCGAGGAGAAAATGAAATCCGGAACTGTTGATAAAGAGGCTCTGGCTGATTGTCTTTCTGAGTTTAAAAATAACCCTGACGTTGATACAGTTGTCCTCGGCTGCACACATTTTCCGTGGCTGAGATCTGAAATAGAGAAGGAACTTACATCCCGTATCAGGTGCGTTGATTCAGGTCATGCGATAGCAAGGCGGGTTAATTCATTGCTGAATGGCATTGAGAAGGGAGGGAACAGTGTTCCGAAAAACTCGCTTGCCTTCATGACAAATTCAAAAACAGCTGATTTTTCCAAATATCAGGCCGTTTTCAGCAGGGCTGGTTTTGTATCGCTTGAAGAATTAAAAATCACCGGGTAGAAGATCACGACTGCAAAACTGCAGTTTCTTCTGCAGGAGTTTCAGCATATTTCAGTTATAGGATACCTTTACAATAATGCTTCTTGACTGAAATTGTCTGTTGTTTAATTCAGATGCAGCCTTTTCAGCAGCAGATTTGCACATTTTTATGTAGGCATAGGCCTTCTTCTTTTTGCCCTTGTTGTTTCTCATAATGGAGATTTTTTCTGCATTTCCGTAAACTTTCAGCAGATTCCTGAGTTCGCTGTCCTGTACAGTGTAGGACAGGTTACCTATATACAGACTCACAATCTTTTCACTTGCCTGTTCATTCTGCAGATCAGACTTGCCTGCATTAATGACGGCAGTTTTAACAGTTGAATCTTTTCTCTCTGAATCAGTCGACTTCAATGGATCTGGTGTCTCCTGACTGATCTTAGTTTCTGCGCTCAGCTCATTGTTCGTAAATTCTTTCCGGGTATTCTGAGCCGGCGATTCTGAATTCTGGTTAAGCTGACAGTTCTGATCTGTCTGTACAAGTGTTTCCGGTTGGATAATTATGTTTTCCGCCATGTCTGTCTGAGTCATGCTCTTCTGGCTGTCCCTGTTTCTCAGACGTCTGTTGTTGCGTGCATTTTCAATTGCGATTCTTTTTGCAATTTTTGAAAGCCTCGATTTTTTGACCTTGTTTTTTATTTTGTTTGTTTCCTTGGATATGGAAAACAGTTCACATATAAGAAGGGATGATGCAAAACAGGCTGCAAACACAACTATTGCGGCATTTAGCGGGGAGGCTTTTATAAAACCAAATCCGTAGAATGCTATGTTGGCAAAGACAAAGGATATGATAATTGAAAAGAAGATATTTGCAGTAACTCTGGTTATAGAATTCATGGACGCTCCTTAATTTCCTTGATTTTATATTCTTTTTTGCCTTTCTGCATCATGAATGAACGTTATTTGTTCACTCAGTTAAAAAAACTCTTGCAAATGTATTTTGAAGTGTTTAATATATGCATCCGTTGAGTGACGCAACTCACAGTTCTTTAAAAAAGCAAATAAGACAATCTGTGTGGGCACCGCAAAAGAGATTCGAGAGGATGGGCTTTTGACGGTGACAGCAAACAAAAAAAGCAAGTCAACGAAGAAAGAGCCGAAAGAACTTAGAATGAAGAGTTTGATCATGGCTCAGATTGAACGCTGGCGGCAGGCTTAATACATGCAAGTCGAACGGTAACAGTGAGGAAGCAATTCCTTAGCTGACGAGTGGCGGACGGGTGAGTAAAGTTTGGGAATCTG
>JAEEGL016666075.1_pt1 | contig 15151 bp, 13 predicted proteins | sample 9134231 | NCBI WGS metagenome assembly JAEEGL01 (sample SAMN16246548, study PRJNA631951) | gut metagenome | biome: gut microbiome; feature: rumen; material: fiber-attached | host: Bos | place: Iran: Karaj | collected 2018-10 | reverse complement strand
GTGGTAGCCTTCTTTGCTACGGTTGCCTTCTTAGCGGTGGTAGCCTTCTTTGCTACGGTTGCCTTCTTAGCAGTGGTAGCCTTCTTTGCTACGGTTGCCTTCTTAGCGGTGGTAGCCTTCTTTGCTACGGTTGCCTTCTTAGCAGTGGTAGCCTTCTTTGCGGTAGCTGCCTTCTTAGCAGGTGCTGCCTTCTTTACTGTTTCCTTCTTTGCTGTAGCCATTTTTTCCTCCTCCGATTTTGGAAATTTTTTTTATCAAACAACTACTAGAAAAAATATACTACATTATTTAATTAAATACAAAGGTTTTTTAATATTTTTTTAAAATTTTTTTCACAGAAGATACCTTGCAACGTCTGAATTTACTGGCTTTGAAGAAAAAGGCACGCGTGTCATATTTTATTCACGCATTTTACGAACGCTCTGAAATAGGCTTGTAGTCTGCGTTTCCCTGGATTCCGATGTAAGCCGGGCGTATGATCTTATCTACATTTATAAGCTCTTCCATTCGATGTGCACTCCATCCGACGATCCTCGCGATTGCAAACATCGGAGTATATAATTCGAGTGGAAGTTCCAACATGCTGTAAACAAATCCGGAATAAAAATCTACATTCGCACTAACACCTTTGTAAATTTTTCTCTCTTCCGCAATCACTTCCGGAGCAAGTCTTTCAATCATGGAATAGAGATCATACTCTGCTCTTCTGTGTTTTGAATCCGCAAGTTTTTCTACAAACTGCTTGAAGATAAGAGCTCTGGGATCCGATACGGAATAGATTGCATGTCCGAATCCGTAGATAAGTCCTGCTTTATCGAAGGCTTCTTTGTGAAGTATCTTCTTGAGATATTCTTTTACTTCTTTTTCATCTTTATGATCTTTAACATTCTTTCTGATGTCCTGGAACATCTTAACCACTTTGATATTTGCTCCGCCGTGCTTGGGGCCTTTCAGAGAACCGAGAGCAGCAGCCACTACGGAATATGTATCCGTTCCCGATGAAGAAATAACGTGAGTGGTAAATGTAGAGTTATTTCCTCCGCCGTGATCCATATGAAGAACAAGTGCGATATCGAGAACCTGCGCTTCAAGCCGGGTGTATTTCATATCGGGTCTGAGCATTCTCAGAATGTTCTCGGCAGTAGAAAGTTCAGGATCCGGTCTGTGAATATAAAAACTCTTATCCTTGTAATAATGATTGTATGCGTGATACCCGTATACCGATAACATGGGAAAAACAGATATGAGCATCAGACACTGACGCATTACATTATCGATGGAAGTATCGTCCGCATTTTTATCATATGCGTAAAGAGTAAGAACACTTCTGGAAAGAGTATTCATCATATCCTTACTGGGTGCCTTCATGATAACGTCACGGACAAAATTCTTGGGAAGGGATCTTGAATCTGCAAGAACTTCTTTAAAATGTTTCAGTTCATCGGCAGTTGGAAGTTTGCCGAATAAGATCAGGTATGCAGTTTCTTCAAAGCCGAATCTTCCTTCATTGTAAAATCCCGCAGTGAGATCTCTGACATCTATTCCACGGAAGTATAAACGTCCCGCACAGGGTACGCTCTCTCCGTTTATCTCTTCTTTGGCAACAATGGTTGATATCCTGGTAAGGCCCGCTCTTACACCGTTACCGTTAACATCGCGGAGTCCTTTTTTGACATCATACTTTGTAAACAGCTCCGGAGCGATTCCGGAATTTTCCCTGCAAACATCTGCAAGTGCCGATATTTCGGGAGTGGGTTCCATCTTAAAACTCATATCCACCTCCTGATTAAATGCATAAATATACAACAAGTTTATTTTATCAAAAGATGCATATAAACGCACATACTATAATATTAAATAATCATGAAAGCTTTTTTATCTTTCTTCAAAAAGAAACAGCACCGGATAAAATATCCGATGCCGTTTCAATATCAATAATCTTTTCCTTAAAAACAAATGTTAATGGAAGTACGAAATTGCTTCTACCAGATTATCTGCATTAGCCTTGGTGCCTTCTGCATTTTCAGCGATCTCTTCAACAGATGCTGCGATACCGGTAATGGAAGCACTGACTTCTTCATTGGATGCCGCATTCTCTTCCGAGATTGCGCTGAGCGACTGAACCGCTTCGGTGATCACATTCTGAATCTTTTCAAGTTCTCCGGTGTCGTGAGATACTTGTTTGATATGCTCAAGTGATTCTGCAATCTCTTTATTAAGAACTTCAAATTTGGACTGAGTATCCTTGATATACTCCTGTTCTTCTCTTATGAGAGTTGCAACATTGCCGGAGAGTTCAACGGATGCTTCGGAGTTCTTAACAATCTCGCCTACGATGTTTCTTATCTCATCGGCAGACTTACTGGACTGATCTGACAGGTTACCGATCTCGGATGCAACAACCGCAAATCCTCTTCCCGCTTCTCCCGCACGTGCTGCCTCAATTGAAGCATTAAGTGCAAGAAGATTTGTCTGACTTGCGATGGATGTGATCATATCAACCGCTTCTTTGATCTTCTGAACCGCGTCATTGGTTGAGGAAATCTGTTTTGTGATACTGTCGACAGCTTCAACGGTCTGTACCGAAGAATCGGATACTCTGCCGATATAATCTCTTGCTTCGTTATTTGCGTTCTTAATATTCTCCGAAGATGTTGCAAGTGCTTCCGAACTTTCCGCAAGAACGGATATGGTATCGTTAAGATTACCTATCGACTTGGAAATATCCTGAACATTGCTTGCCATTTCGGTGGCTCCGTTTGCAAGATCTTCCATTGCATTGGAGATCTGATTAACACTCAGGGTAGAATTATCGGAAAGTGAATGAACATTCTGTGCATCTGTATTAAGATCACTGCTTACGGTCTTAATATTTCCGATTATCTCTGAAAGCTTATCCCTGAGAATATGGGATGAGAAAATAAGTTCCTTGGTCTCTGAAATGATGGACTCGGTATCATCCTGTGCACTGAGATCTCCGTCTGAAAGCTTTCCGATATTGATTGAACAAGCTTTAAGAACTTTGGATATCTTGTTGGAGAAATAAATGCAAAGAGGGATGAAGATTGCCAGAAGAAGACCTGCGATCATAATGGCAATGTTGATCATCCTCTGAAGCATACCCTGAACTGCTTCCTGAGTCTTACCTGCAAATACCATACCGATTACTTTTCCGTCAGGGGTCTTAAGAGGAATGTAATATACGTAATAATCTTTTCCGTTGATCACAACATCATCGGAATAAAATTCCTTACCTTCATTTATAACTGTCTGAATTACGGCATCGGATGCCTTGGTACCTTCTATTCTCTTTCCGCTGTCATCTTTAATAGATGTAAGGAATCTGGTATCACCTTTAAAGAGAGTAAGGTCAACCTCCATATCACGAAGATGATCGATGTATTCGGTATCATAGGTGAATATTTCGTCTATATCCACATCGCCTTCTGCTTCAACAAGATCATACGCATAATATTCATACACACCCGCACATGAAACCTGAAGAAGCTGTTTGGTCTGTTCTTCAAGTGAATTCCTCATATAGATAACACAAGTGACAGTTACGATTGCAAGACAAGCGATGAGCGGAATAAGACAAAACATCATCAGCATCTTGCGCATTGTAAAGTTAGATTTCTTCATACTTAAGCCCTCCTGCGTTTTTAACGGCCCCTGTAGAACACGCCTTCCTTGGCTTATGCCGGAGTTAACGAGCGTTATTTCGATAGTAAAAAAAAACGACGAAGCCGTTTATTAATTGAATATTAGCACAATATATATATCGGCATAAGTAAAATTAATCTAAATATAGCGGATTTTCGGGCTATTTCAGTTCTGGCAACTTGTATACCACAATGGCAACAGCATGGATATTTTACGATAAAATAAAATTATTTAATGTTTTTCGATAAATATGTGTTGACAAACATAAAAAGTGCTGTTATAGTCGTTTTATCGTTAAACATTAAATATTTAACGATACACACTCTGCAGGTGTAGTTGTGACAAATATGGAAAACTAACATACAAATATACAAAGAGGTAAACAAAATGAATGAACAAATGAAAAAACTTGAAGCAGTAAAGAGCCGTTGCAACACTTTAGCTAAGGTCGTAGGAATAGTTGAAAAAATCTTTATCGTAATCACAATAATCGTCGCCGCCATCGGTCTTATTATGATAATCGGCAGAAACAAGATCAATCCCGCACTCGAAGAAGGAATCAGTCAGGGATATGTCAATTATGATATGAGCGTTCGCTTCGGCAATATTATGGGAATTAATAATATCACTACCCAGATCGGTGACTATGCGCTCGGAATAGGCATCACATGTCTCTTTGCAGCTCTCGCGGTAGTATTTGTGGTAATCGTTCTTGCTTTCATCAAGAAGATCTTCACCATCATCAAAGAAGAGAATTCTCCCTTCTCAGAAAAATGCCTGAAGACCATCAAGTTCAGCTTTATTGTAATCACCGTTACCTCCTGCCTCGGAGGATCCCTCGGCGTCACTCTCATGACCGGTTTCGTTCTCTTCTGCATCTATTCGGTATTTGAATACGGTGCCGCACTTCAGACCGAAATCGATGAGACACTTTAAGGAGGTGACCATATGGGTAAAATCGTGCTTAGACTGGACCGCGTAATGGCTGACAGAAAGATGAGCCTTAATGAACTCTCCGAAAAAGTGGGCGTATCCAATGTTAATCTATCCAAGATAAAAACAGGAAAGATCAGTGCAATTAGATTTTCAACTCTCGAATCAATATGCGAAGTATTGGATTGCCAGCCCGGAGACATACTCGAATACGACAGAGAATCATGACATCAAAAGAGGTCCCTTATGGGACCTCTTTTGTATTGCAAACAAATTATTTCATTGAACGGATTTTCTCATTCATTTCATTTGCTTCTTTTCTGTAATACCTCATAAAGCAAAACCAGATAATGAAAGCTACCGCAAGCTGAACACACGCTATCAGAATACCCTGCTTAACGGATGCCGCTCCTCCGAGCCAGCCTACGGAAAATGCAGCGATGGTATAGACGATGCATCCGATGCCCATATGGATGAGAACCTTAACCGGGGTGGGAAGCTTATCGCTTTTATAAACAAGAGTGGGAATTCCGAATCCCAGGCCAACGATCACGGATGCGATAACCATCTTGGTATATCTGTAATCCTCAAGCGAATATACTCCGCCGCCCGCAATATCAAATATGATACCTACAAAACTGAAAATAGCCAGCGCCATTCCTATGCTTATAACAATGCTCTTAAATAAATCCTTCATATGATCACCTCCTATAATCCGAGATACTTTTTGAATTCACGTAAGTAAGTTCTGGATACATAATCTTTGCATCCGTTTTTCAGGAAAAGAAGAAGTGTTCCGCTGAATCCGGGTTCTATATGATCCATATAGGACAGGTTGATCAGCGTGGTCTTGGATATCTGCATGAAGTTTTTTCCAAGCTGCGCACCCAGTTCATACAGTCTTTTGCGGGAGCGGTATGTATCCTTCGCACAATAAATAATGGTGTCCCCGTTCTCGACCCTGACCATATAAATGTCCGCAGGCTGCAGTACTACAAGATCTTCTTCATTACGTAATGCGGTTATGGGAGTTTCACTCATTCCGAATGCATCGATCAATCGCTGTATTTCATCCGTAACCGCATCGGTATGAATCACAGCAAACGGCTCTTTGTATTCGGGGGAGATATCAACTCTTACTTTCATTTATTCTGCCTCCTTTCTCTTTCTGAGGCTATATTACAAAAATAATCCCTGCCCGTATCGCGATATGCGCCAAGTGGCGAAAAACGAGTGGTGAAATGCATAAATCAAGTATAAAACAATCATAAAAATCCGAAAATAATTATTATATGCGTGAACAGGACCCAAAACAGTGATACAATGCTCTAGGTTTAATAAATAGGAGAAATGAAATGGCTACATTACGTGAAGATACACTTGAACAGCTCAAAGAAATGAAGGACAGGCCCTTCAAAGATAAACTGGAATATTTCTGGGAATATTATAAATACCTTGCCCTTGGTGTGATCGTGACCATTGCGATCATCATCGGAATAATTCATTCCATTGTATCCTACAGAAAGTATGCAATAAGCATCATTGTCGTCAATTCCGACAGCACCATCTCGGATGAACTCTCTGATGAATGGGAAAGCGATCTGGCAGAGATCCTTCAGATCAATACTAAAAAGGAAAAAGTATATATCGATACATCCATTCAGGTAGGAAACGGCACCCAGCAGCAGATTGAATATGCGGCACTTCAAAAGCTTGTAGCTTTCTTTACCTCAAGAACTGCGGATGTATTTATCGCCAATACTCCTCTTTTCGAAGAATATTCTCAGAACGGAAATGTGGGCGATCTCAGAAATTATTATTCCGAAGAAGAGCTTGAAGCTTTGTCCGATATAATCTACTACACGGACGCTGCGACATTCGTTGATTATCAGGATATTTCCAATCTTGATGCTCAGGAAGATCAGAAAAAATACACGGTTGATCACAGAGATCCCGCTTCCATGCAGGATCCCATCCCTACCGGATTCTATGTAACAAATTCTACGGTTCTGGGAGAAACAGGAGTATACGGACACCTGCTTTCCTACGAGCCTTATCAGGGCCACTCGCAAGAAGCCGTTATCGGAATTCCGATAGTAGTAACAGATGTAGAAAAAGCAAAATTAGCGGTTGGGTATTTTATCAACTAAATAGACCAATATGACAGTGGGGACGCTTCATTAATGAAGCGTCCCCATCTGTCATATATATATTTAACTTTAGAAATTATCTTCGTGAACTTCGAAGAAGCTCTGAGGATGCTTACAAACAGGGCAAACCTCGGGTGCTTCGGTTCCTACTACGATATGTCCGCAGTTACGGCACTCCCAAACGGTAACGCCTGCCTTCTTGAATACTTCCATCGCCTTAACATTCTCAAGAAGCTTACGATAACGCTCTTCGTGCATCTTCTCGATGGCTGCAACGCCTCTGAACTGCTCTGCAAGCTCGTGGAATCCTTCTTCGTCGGCTTCCTTAGCCATTCTTACATACATATCGGTCCACTCATGGTTCTCACCGGTAGCTGCCGCAAGGAGATTCTCCTCGGTAGTTCCGAGCTCTCCGAGAGCCTTGAACCAAAGCTTAGCATGTTCCTTCTCATTCTCGGCTGTCTTAAGGAAAAGAGCGGCGATCTGCTCATATCCGTTCTTTTTGGCAACTGATGCGAAATAAGTGTACTTATTTCTGGCCTGTGACTCTCCCGCAAATGCCTCACGAAGATTCTTCTCTGTCTTGGTTCCTGCGTAAGGATTCTTGGACTCTTTTTCTACCTTTACGAAATCGGAAGCGGGATGATTGCATCTGGGGCAGGTGAAATCATCGGGAAGATTCTCTCCCTCATACTCATATCCGCATACTTTACATTTCCATACTGTAGCCATAATACCCTCCTTTAGTTTTGTTTCCTATACATTTCAACCCTGTACGGTCATATCTGATTATATCCGAAAGACACAGAGTTTCCAATAAAATAAACCTTTGTTTGTCTTAAATAAATATAAAACTTACAAATTTCTCCATCACTCTACGATTATCCCTACCAATGTATCTTTGAGAGCGGTATAATCATCGGTAAATCTCTTGTGATTGGCTGAAACAAATTCTTCATTGCCTTCACGGGATGCCTTCTCAAGTTCAAAAGCAAGCTCGGCCAGTTCGCCCGCACCTATAGTCCTTGAAACGCTCTTAACGGAATGTACGAGGGTCTCATAATCATTCATGTTATGAGCTTCCAAAAAGCCGTTCAGATCCGAAATATGCGCTTTATAAGACGCGATATATTCCTTCAGCATCTCAATGTAAAATTCCTTATCTCCTCCGCAGTATCCAAGAGCCGCTTTTACATCAATTCCTTCCATGGCAAGCTTTGCCAGAAGCACATCTTTATTTTCCGCTTCCTTTACTTCCGGCGTTTGTATATGCGTGAGGTTTTCGGGAAGATATTCCGAAAGCATGCATTCAAGATGCTCAATCTCGATGGGCTTGGACAGATAATCATCAAATCCGGACTCCAGATAGAATTCCTTGGCACCCACAACTGCATTTGCAGTAAGTGCTATCACTGCGGTACCCTCGGGAATCAGTTTCTTCTCCTTGAGAATCTTAAGAGTCTCTACGCCGTCCATCTTGGGCATCATATGATCCAGAAATACGATATGGTAAAACTTAACACTTAGCTTGTTAATGCACTCTTCTCCCGAAAATGCAAAGTCCGGAACTATACCGTTTTGCTTGAGAAGATGCTTAACAACCTTACAGTTCATCTCATTGTCATCAACAACAAGAATTCTGGCCGAAGGAGCATAGATATAATCGTGGCTCACTTCCTGCCTTACAGTCTTTTCAAAGCGCTCCGTATATTTTCCTATGGGAGTTGAATCTTTGATTTCCTGACGTATCCTGAATGAAAATGAAGATCCTTTTCCGTACTCACTCTTTACTTCCAATTTGCTTCCCATCATTTCAAGAAGCTTTGTTACGATTCCGATTCCGAGTCCGGTACCTTCTATGCCGCGATTTCTTTTATCCTCGATTCGTCCGAACGATTCAAACATCTTGGACATATCTTCCGGCTTGATTCCTATTCCCGTATCCGACACATCCACATCTATGAAGATCTCACTTCCGTTTCTGGAAGCTTCACGTACCGTAAAAGAAACCGAGCCCTCTTCCGTGTATTTGATCGCATTGGTAAGAAGGTTCATAACAACCTGCGAGATTCTCAGATCGTCGCCAAAGAGTAGTACAGGAAGACCCGGATCGATATCTACTTTTAGTTCAAGATTCTTTCCCTTGGTCATAGCGGCCGCGGAATTGATCAGATTGTTCAGTACAGAAGGGAAATCATACTCTGTGGGAGCAATCTCCATCTTACCGTCTTCAATCTTGGAGAAATCGAGAATGGTATTTATGATGGACAGAAGATTTTTACCCGCAACCTGAATATCATCGGCATAATCTCTCACATTGGGATCCGTAGTTTCCCTGAGTATCATCTCATTCATTCCCAGGACAGCGTTAATGGGAGTCCTTATCTCATGGGACATCTGTGCCAGGAATCTGCTCTTTGCTTTATCTGCTGCGATGGCATCATTCATTGCATCCTGGAGTTTACGCTCATATTCCATCTGAGTAACGGTGGAGATCTGATGCGAACTCATGGTTATAAAAACAATGAACGCATCTATCAAGTAAAGAACAGGATATCTGTTCATGAATGTAACATTATAATACTGAGCCATGGATTCCCTGATGGGGGTATAGAATAGTACAACGAAAAGCAGCGCATAATAAAATGCAAGTATGATTCCGTATTTGGCGCCTATCATAAAGCATACCGCCCACGGAACAAGAAGTGTCCACAGTATGGCAAATCCGTCATTTGCACCTGTTACGGAATAGAAAGTAAAGATACCAAGGCCTATGATCATAACCCCATAGACCACACCTTTTCGTCTGTTTCTGACTCTGATATCAAAGATCATGAACAGACCGATGAGAGAAATAACAGTGGTGGTAAGAGTGACGATTCCTCTGCCTGACAATAGATTAATGATCGTCATTATGATACCGCCTATAAATACGGCTATACTCAGCATCGTTGATGCCCTGATATTACGGTCACCACGCGCCCCCACGAATATATCCGTATTCATGTAGCGTTTATAGTCTTTGGAAAATAAAGGTATGACTTTATTGTTTTCTTTTATAGGTTCTGACATTCGGTTTTCCAAAATTCCAGAATACGGGCTTTCGTCTCAGTTGTGCGACCCTGTATCATCTCGGAGCTCCCTCCGCCTTTTGCGGACAAATGCTCTTTCATCAATTCTCCGAGTTTTTTAGCATCGAGCCCTTTTCCGCCCGCGTAATATACGTATCCGTTTTCGTCACTTCCCGCAAAAACTCCGGTATATCCGTTGCATGCGGTAACAAGTTCGTTAAAAATATTCTTCATATCGGCCGGCGATAATTCCAGATCGGTTATCACAGGTCCATCATAGTCTCCGCTTCTTACGCTCTCCAAAATGCTCTTTTGAAATGTAGCAGAAAGTTTTTCTCTGAGTGATCTGTTATCATCACGGAGTTTATCTATAAGTCCCGGAACATTTTCCTGATTCGTGGAAAAAGAATCCGCAAGTCCTTTAAGAAGTTTCATGCTGTGATCCAGATATTCGAACGCCCTTCTTCCGCATAAAAAGCTAAGCTGTGTTCCGCCTTTTGCAGGGGCGGATGATAAGATCTTGATGATTCCTACCATACCCGTGAATTCTACATGGGGCGCACAGCATGCGCACACATCAAGAGGTTTCGATTCATCTCCTATTGTGATGAGTCTTACCTGACCCGCAATATCAATCTTGCTTCTGTAGGAAAGCTCCTTCAGCTCTTCTTTATCGGGATAAGATCCGGTTATGGACAGATTATCACGAACGGCCTCATTCGCCTTCTTTTCCAAAAGTGAAATTTGCTCATCCGTGAGTTTACCGTCACATACAAGGGTAACCGGTTCATCATCACTTAAATGAAAACCTATATTGTTATACCCGAAGTGATTATGGATCAGACCGGATAAAATATGCTCTCCGCTGTGGTTCTCCATTCTGTCCAAACGCTTACTCCAGTCAAGTTTAAGATGTACCTGACTGCCGATTTCCAGGGAAGAATCGACTTCATATCTGATATCGGTTTCGCCTTCGGATGCATTTCCAATGAGCTCACCGTTCAATACGTGTACTGTTTTTCCGGCGCATTCAATCGTTCCCGTATCGGCATACTGTCCGCCTTCTTCCGGGAAGAAAATCGTCTCTTTAAGCATTATGAAATTTTTACCGTCTTCCGAGAAACTGTCCGTCACTGTGGTGGTCAGTTCTCTCAGAAAACTCAGTTCTTCATAAATTTTCTCAGTCATATTATTTCATCGCTTTAAGCCAGTCCCAGAATCCCGAGCTTCTTATGGTATTATTGACGCCCTGATAAGTGGGATTGTGATTGGAGATCAAATAATACTGAATCTTTACACCTTTATCTTTTCCGGTGATTATTTCATTGGACGTATTGAAAGCTAAATTGGTATTGTTATATCTGGGATTGGTAGTGGTCCATTCACCGTTATAATAATACCACGCTTTCGAATTAGAGGTTTCCATATATACGGCATAGTAAACCGTGTATTTATCCTGTTCGGTAACCGTGTGGCCTCTTCTGGTAGTGCCCACCGTATCACTACAGCTTCCGACTCCCACCATGAAAAGATAAGGAGTTCCGTCAGGTACGCCTGCAAGTGTGAGCACGTCCTTGGCAAACTGAGTATTGGTTATATCCTGATCTTTATTAACATTGTTTGATTCATCCATTGCTCCGGAGACAACAGGGGTTCCGGCAGGAAGATTTTGATTAAGTCCGTATTGCTGAGAGAACATAGCCTGAGCAGCTTCGAGGCAGGATCTTGCATTTGGCAAATATTTCTTTGCCCTGGCTTCATCGATGTAACCGAGCAGAGACGGTGTGATAAGAGCCGCAAGAAGGGCAAGAATGATTAGAACTACGATTAATTCTACAAGAGTAAAGCCTTTGTCTGTTGATTTTTTCATAAGTCTGTTAATCTCCCCCTTAAACATTATAAAAAAATCGGAACAATATATATGATTATAACACAGACTATAATGATGTGTCAGCAGGGGAACCTGTGACAAAAACGGAGAGTCCTTCAAGGACTCCCCGAAATATGTCTGATCTATAACTTTAAAGATCCATTATTTAAAAGAATTGACATTGCCCTTATCTACAGGAACATAAGGTACCCAGACATAAAGGTTGTCATCCGTTACTCCCTCAACTCCCGAGACAGTTTTGCTCTTGGCAAGTGAGATCGAAGCCTCGATTGCTGCAGCTCCCTGACCTACCGCAGACTGATAAACCGTAAACTGCATGCCGCCGTTACGTATCGAATCGCATCCGTCATCAGTTGCATCGACACCGACTACCGGAATCTTAGCCAGGTCATAGCCTTTTTCCTGCATTGCACGGACAACGCCGATTGCCATGGAATCATTATTGCAGATAACGGCATCGAAAGGCTGGTTTGTTTTAAGGAAGATCAGGAATTCATCATATGCCTTCTGGGTATCCCAATATGCGGTATCGTTAAATACATAAGTTACGTTAACGTTATTTTTCTTAAAATAATCCCTAATACCGTTTGTTCTTGCAATGGCTGCGGGATGTCCGGGCTGACCCTGGAATACAGCCAAGTTCATTGAAGAAGGTTTTCCGAGTTTATCCCACACATATTCTGCCTGGAAGTATGCGGCATCGTTCTCGTTACTGCCCACATATATGTATTTATCCGCTTCAAGTTTATCCTCTTCGGGCTGTGAGTTAATGAATACAATAGGAAGATCACCGGCTGCAACCTCTACCTGAAGAACTGTCTCGCTGTCTACAAGGTTGCATATGATTATGTCATAACCGGAAGAAGCAGCTTCACGAACCTGTTTAACCTGTTCGTCAACGCTTGCGCACTCTGCTCCGATGGTGACGGAAGCTCCGTACTGTGCGCCGGATTCTTTGATGGCATCCAATAGAAGCGCCTTAAAATCATCAAGTACGGGGGTTGTGTAGAAAATCTTAACGCCGTTTCCCGATACTCCCCCTCCCGAAGCCGTGCCTCCGGTGCATCCGGCCAAAGACATAATTACAAAAGCGAATGTCAGGACACTGACAATAATTCTTTTTATATTCTTATTCATGATCATATCCCCGGCCTCCTCAAATCTTAAACTGCTGAACATAGGATGTAAGAGTCTGGCTTGTCTGAGCCAGTTCGTGTGAGTTGTCTGCTACATCCTGACTGCTCTTCGTTATGTTGTTAGCCATTTCAACCATATTCTGAGAAGTTGCGAGAATCTCGTCCGCACTAGCTGCCTGCTCTTCGGAAATAGCGGCAACGTCAGTGGAAACATCCTCAACCTTCTGAATATCCGTGATCATGGATTCGATAAGGGCATTGCTCTCCTGAATATTTGTATAGATCCTGTCAAAAGTACCAACCGCAACATCAATAAGTTCACTGTTCTGTTTGATATTTTCGGTACTTGCATTTGCCTGATCTACCGCATCGCCGATAAGCTTTCTGATCTCATCTATCAGATGTGAAATATTATTGGCACTCTCGGAAGAAGTCTGAGCAAGTTTTGCAATCTGTGTAGCAACAACAGCAAAGCCTCGTCCGGCTTCCCCTGCCCTGGCAGCTTCAATGCTTGCATTAAGAGAAAGGAGGTTAGTTTCCTCTGCAATGTCACTGATCATTCCGACTATCTTGGTAATCTCTTCAGATGCAGATCCGACCTTGTTAATGGAATCAACAAGTCTTTCATTGGCAGATGAAATTCCGCTCATGGCAACGCTGAGCTGTTCCATGTCGTCGCGGCCTTTCTGAGAAATTTCAACGGTCTCTTTCATACTGTCGTGAGCCTTATCGGAATTATCTCTGGTATCGGCTACAACGGTTGCGAGTACGGTTGCATTCTCTGCGATATCATTAACAGCTATGGCAAGCTGATCCACCGTCTCATTAAGCTGCTGCATGGCATCCGCCTGAGACTGTGAAGCTTCGTACATGGTCTTTGATACTCTGTCGGAATTATCGGATTCTGTTTGAAGTTTTTCGGATTCTTCACTGATGCTGGTAAGCATATTCCTCATGCTGGCAACAAATTCCGAAACCTTTGCACCCATAAGACCGATCTCATCGTTGCTCGAAGAATCTACTTCGATGGTGAAGTCACCATCCGACATAGCAGATATATTGCCTGAAATAAGGGTAAGAGGAGCAATTACGCGTCTTACGACGAAAAGGATCAGGACGATAATAAGCGCAATGGCAACAGCTCCTACTATGAACAAAAGAATTCCCATCTGTGACACAGATTTGAGTATTATGCTTGTGGGGATATAAGAAACCAGCACCCAGTCAGTTCCGGATACCGAAGAAAAGGCAACCATGTTCCCATCGATTTCCTTACTGGAAAGGTCACCGTTCATAATGGAATTTGCCGCACCGGCAAGAAGCGCATCACCGGATGATGCGGAAAGATTCGTACCGATAAGGCTTACATCTCTGTGAGCGAGAATCTTATAATCGTTGGTATCAACCAGGAACGAACTTGCACCGTTCATTTTGACACCGGAATTTACGATAATACTGATCTTATCAAGGGTAACGTCAGCACCCAGAACCTTTATGTTATCGCTTCCGTCAAGATAAATACCCGTGGCACTGATAACCGTTTCACCAAGGCCATTCTTATATGCGGTTCCGTAACCGATCCTGATTCGGGATAAGCCTTGTTTGAACCATGTGCTGCCGGTGACATTGTCTGCACTCATGCTTGATTCGGATGCCTTATAAAGCTTTCCGTCGGAGGTACCGATGTAGAATCCCTGCGGTGCATTGGAGTTGAATCCGTAATACGAATCCAGGAAAGCCACTATCTCATCCTCATCGGGATTCTGTGCCTCCATGGTGTGTTTTACCGTATTGAAATACTCAAGATTCTCATCAAGCCATGCTTCAATATTATCCGCCTGGTTTGAGATTGAAGACTCGAGCGTTTCCGTTGCCATTTCGGTCATTCGATTTTTCGAAATGGTTGCTGCGATGATAACTAATGCAAGAACTGTAAGAACTACTACCGGAATGATGAATGTAAGAAGTTTGGAACTGATTTTTTTGGTCTTTCTCCCCATATCTTTATCTCCTGTCAAAAAATAGAACAAAAAAGACTATAGTATTTCCAAAACTATGAACATTATACTCTGATTTTATAATAATTCATATAAATTTATACAATATCCCGGGTACAAAAACAGGGAGTCCGTAATGGACTCCCTGCAATAATATTTGACGTATGATTATCTGTCAGCGATAGCTGCCTGTGCTGCTGCAAGTCTCGCGATGGGTACGCGGAAAGGTGAGCAGGATACATAGTCAAGTCCGATCTTGTGGCAGAACTCAACGGATGAAGGATCTCCGCCGTGCTCACCGCAGATACCG
>JAEEGL016054112.1_pt1 | contig 15151 bp, 8 predicted proteins | sample 9134231 | NCBI WGS metagenome assembly JAEEGL01 (sample SAMN16246548, study PRJNA631951) | gut metagenome | biome: gut microbiome; feature: rumen; material: fiber-attached | host: Bos | place: Iran: Karaj | collected 2018-10 | reverse complement strand
TTTCAAAATAATTTAGTTTTAAATTGTCATATAGAAATACTGCGCATTCTTGAAATATATCAAATATTTCTTCTACTTTTTTCTCATCTACCACTAAAATCACCTTTAATATTATATAATATTAAGAATTGTTTGTAAATAATTAAAACTTAAATGTAACTGGAGCATCAGTAAATGAATAAATTGTTGATGTAGCATCCTTTAAATATAATAGTGCTGTATTATCATCATATTCACTATACATTCCTCTTAAATTAGGATATTTATCTAACATAGCACGCTTAATATCTATTTCATCAGTTGCAACAACTTTAGCATTAATTCTAATCCATTTACCATCTTTAAATGCACATATTTCTATATTTGGATTACTAATCATTTCTTTATAACAATTCTTTACTTTTCCTGTTTGAATATATAATTTATCATTATATAGCATTATAGTACCAAATGGTCTAACGTATGGAATATTATCTTTTGATGTTGCTAAATAATATATTCCTGCACTTTCTAAAAATTCTAATGTCTCTTTCATTATAATCACCTCTATTTTGATTATATCACTTTATTTTAAAAAAAGAAAAAAGGCTAGATTAACTAGCCTAATAATTTTATTGTTGTTCAGAAATTTTTTCCATGAAGCTTTCGCTACCATCAATTGACTTAATTTCATAGTTAACGAAGAACATGAATACACCTGCAGCTACAAATACTAAATTTTGAATTAATGATAATGTAGCCCAAGTAATTAATTGTGGTGAATACATTTGCCAAATATGCTTAGGTTCATGTGTTAATGTCTTTGCAGCATTTGCGCTTGTAGAAATTAAAATTACTAAGAAGATTATAGCTAAGAATCCACCAATTGCGATTGTTAGAGATCCTTGAGTAACTTTGTTACGTCTATCAAGACTTGATCCAACTAATGATGTGTATAATATTGCAAGAATTGTAGCCATATAAGTAATTAAAATAAACAATGTTCCATATAATGGGCTTCCTTTTGAAGTGTAAGTATACTTTTCAATTTCTCCAAAAAGTTCAACTTCATAATCGACTTTGTTTCCACCTTTATAAAATAATATACAAGTAATTATTCCAATTACGAATGTTGCAATTGTACTAATAACTAGTAAAAGCATAATAAATTTTCTCATATTGCAAAATCTCCTTTTCCGTTCATACTTTTATTTTACAACCTCTGCAATATGAAAGCAATATGAAAATCAATGTAAGCACTTACATTTTTGACAAAATATACAAAAGTATATAAAAGGACTAGATACAACTATCTAGCCCAATTAATTCTATTTAATTTTTTCAAAATCACTTGCTGGGTGTTTACATAGTGGACATACATAATCTTCAGGTAGTTCATCAGTTTCATCATAAACATAGCCACATACTGTACATACATAGCCCTTCTTACCTTCAGTATCAGGTTTAGGTTTTACTTTTTCTTGATAGTATGTATAAGTCATTGTTTCTTTATCAGTTATAACTCTTGATTCAGTTAAACTACATATAAACATTCCATGTGTGCCTAAATCTAAGTATTGTTCTACCTTAAGTGACATAAATGAGTTGATATATTTATCTAGATATACCAAGCCATTGTCTGATTTAGGTAATGTTTCACCTTCAAATTTATCCTTAGCTCTACCACTTACAAAACCGAACTTTTCAAATACAGAAAATGGCGCATCTACGCTTAAAACATTAACATTCATAATTCCTGTTTGCTTAATGATATGATGTGAATAATTGTCTTTATTAATTGTAACACTTATTCTATTAGGTTGACTTGTAACTTGTGTAACAGCATTACAAATAAACCCATTATCCTTCTTACCATCATTAGATGTAATTACATATAAACCATAACCAATTTTAAATAAGGCAGTTAGATCATGCTTATTAGCTAAATTATCAGATTTTGCGATATAATCTTTACATAATTCTTTAGCCATTAAATCAAGAGTTTCTCTATTTTCTTTAGTTAAAGCTGATTTAATAGTTAAGTTATTTTCTAAGTAAGTAATGTTTTTACACTTTTCTAGCTTAGATAATATAACTTTTTTAGCCATAGGTGCCCATGAACCATTTTCAATAATACCTATTGTTTTATTTTGATAATTTCTTTCAACTAAATGATTAATAAATTCATTCATAAAAGGGAATATTTCAGCATTGTATGTAGTAGTAGCAAGTACTATCTTTGAATATTTAAAAGCATCTTCTACATTTTCAGCCATATCACTTCTTGCTAAATCAGATACACTTACTTTAGGACATCCATATGCCTTTAATTTTTCTTCAAGTTCAAGTGCTGCTTTTTTAGTATTACCATATACTGAAGTATAAGCAATAAATACTCCATCTACTTCTGAAGCATAACTACTCCATATATCATAAAGGTTAATATAATAACCTAAATTATCATCAAGTATTGGTCCATGTAATGGGCAAATAACCTCTATATCTAGCGTTTTAGCAAGTTTTAATACATTTTGTACTTGTGCACCATATTTACCTACTATACCGAAGTAATAACGTCTAGCTTCACATGCCCATTCTTCTTCAACATCTAAAGCACCAAACTTACCAAAGCCATCTGCACTAAATAAAACTTTATCAGTAATATCATATGTAAACATTACCTCTGGCCAGTGTACCATTGGCGCAAATACAAATTGTAATGTCTTACTTCCAAGTTCTAATGTATCATTATTTTTAACTACTAATCTCTTTTTAGCAATGTCACTTCCAAAGAAGTTTTCCATAAAAGTAAATGTCTTATCATTACCAACTACTGTTGTATTTGGATAAGCGTCTAAAAAATGCTTAATATTAGCTGAGTGATCTGGTTCCATATGTTGAACGATTAAATAATCAGGCTTTTTACCATTTAATACATTTGATATATTATCTAGCCATTCATGACTAAACTTAGCATCAACAGTATCCATAATAGCTATTTTTTTATCCATAATTACATATGAATTATAAGCCATACCATTTGGGACAATGTATTGTCCTTCAAATAGATCAATTATATGGTCATTAACACCAACATAAAAAATATTATTTTTAATTTCTTTCATAATTATGCCATCCAAAGTCCATGTAAGTTACAATATGCATAAGCTTTTACAAATGTTTCATCGTCTCTTAAGATAAATTCACATTTAGGTTCATCTGTATGATGGAAATTATATTTATAGCTTCCCTTAGATGTTTCAATTATAACCCATGCAATATAATGCATTTCAGTCATAGGATGAACATCACTACCAATTTTTACAGTTACTATATTTTTATTAACTTCTACAACTGGTACATGCTTTTCTCTAGATGCATCAGTAGTATTTGGAACTATTTTTTCCATCTTTTCTCCACAGCAAACTACAGAAACTCCCGAGTCTACGACCTTTTTAACGATTTGTCCACAATGATTACACTTTAAAAATTCTATCATATTAAATTCCTCCTATCGTAATATGTTATAATAATTATATTATTAAAAGCAAAAATAGTCAATTATATAAAAGAAAAATGATATAATATTTTTGAGGTAATTATTATGAAGAATAAATGGATCGTAAAAAGAATTGAAGATTACCAAAAAAATGTACCTGATGAAATACATTATAGGTGTCGTCACAGACCTACATGTAGTGAATATGCAAAACAAGCATATATGAGGTACAACTTTTTCTATGCTTCTTTTCTAACTACAAAACGCCTTTTAAAATGCAATAGATTATTTAAACCTAAATATGATCCAGTACCTATTAAATATTCTAAGATAGTAAAAGATGCTAGAAAAATAATGAAAGATAAAAAAATAAAAGATATCGCAATCGATGCGACATGTGGTAATGGTCATGATACTATTTATTTATCTAAATATTATAAAGAAGTTTATTCATTTGATATACAAAAGCTTGCGATAAGACGTACACAAGATAAATTATATTATATCAATAATGTAAAACTTTATAACGATGATTTTAATAATATACCATCCTATAATATAAAAGCTGATTTAATTATCTTTAATTTAGGCTTCTTACCTGGTTCTAATAGAAAAGTTAAAACACAAGATTATACTCCTGAACTTGCTATTAGAAAGTGTTATGATATACTTAACGATGATGGAATATTAATTATTTGTTCATATAGAGCACATGATGGTGGAATGGATGAATTCAATAAAATAATAGATGAAATTAAAGACTTAAAATATACTATAAAAGAGAAATATAAAAACAATGAAGCTTTAATATTAATAAAAAAGGAATCGCATAACTAAGCGATTCCTTATATTTTTTATAATGTAACTTTTGTTGTGTCAAAAGCAATGAATGGTCTAATTCCCATTAGTCTATAACAATAATCTACTGCTAATCCACCATTTTCATTTACAACCATTACTTTATTTGCTGATCCAGTTGATGGAGATGATGTCCAGTAATCACCATAATGATTACTATTAGAATAAACACCAAGACATTCAGCATAAGGAGTTACCATTGCTTGTCTCTTAGTATCACTTCCCATTACATATCCGCTTTCTACTGTTCCTTGTTCTGCTACAGCATATTTAACTGTTGTATTAGACGAACTTACTGTAGTTAATAATTGAACTTGTTTAGAAGTAAAGGCATATGCGAATGAATTAACCATCCATGCATATAAATCAGAATATCTATATGTATTAGGATTTGCATTACCACCATTATGGCTTATTGCTGTAGTGCTTGTTGATGGATAGAATACTTGTCCATCTAAAATCTTTTCAGCATACATATATTGTTTACCACTATCATTTAGAGAAACAATCCAAGTAATTGGTTCATATTTAAACCAATAGAAATTTCCAATATAATAATTTTTATTTCTTTGCTTTGTATTTGTATCGCTAACTGCAAGTGAATAATCATATGGTCTATATGTATCAAAATATATTCCTCTATAATCCATATATCCATCATCATTTAAATCAACATCTATATACCATAAATTATATACATCACCATTAATAGTTTGACCACCCATATTATACCAATAATTCTTATCTAAGGCATTAATTGAAGTATTTATATGAGATTTAGCATTATTTCTTAAAGTTCCACCCATTGAACTAGTTACATTGCTTTGTGGATACATTCCCATTTGTACTTTAGTTGATGAAACTACTGTATAAGGGATACATGAAATAGTTACTGTAGTATTCTTTGAAGGCATTGCAAATGTCACAGAATCTCCTGAATAAACTACACCATTAACATCCCATTTAACTGTATATGTTGGAGTTTTAGAATCAATTGATAAAGTGATACTTGTTCCTGCAGAATAACTCTTGCTAGTTATTCCACTATATTTAACATCATTACGCCAATTAGTATCAACACTAACATTCAGAGTATATGATGCCGCATTCCATAAGCCATAAACACTTGTATTAGTCTTAGGCATAGTTGTAATTGATTGACTCCAACCAGCAAAAGTATAACCACTTCTTTTTGGTGCACTTGGAGCTGTAACGCTTGATCCCCAAGGAGCTGTAATAGTCTCACAAACTGGTCCACCTTGATAAGTATAATAAGTTATTGTACGACTTGCATTAGTTGTAGTATAGTGTGCATAAACACTAAAATCCATTATAATTTTTCCTGAAGCGGTAACTTGTGTTCCTCCAACAGCTTTGTTATACCATCCTTCAAAAGTATAGATGTAATCACTATTTCCTTGGTATGTAGGATTTGTTGGTGCTTCAACCACTGTACCATAATCTACTTTTCCTGTTTTTATAATTGATCCATCAAAATTATAATATGTATAAGTATACTTTCTAACAGTTTCATTATAATTTGCTTTATAAGTCGCATCTCCTACTACGCTTGTTAATGTTGGAGACCAACCACTAAATGTATATTCATATTGACTAGTTGAAGCTTTAGAAGGATTAGAATGTGTTGGTATTTCGCCATATTTTACTTCTGTAGTATCAATTAATGAATCATCATAATTTAACCATGTAATAGTATATTTATTAGTTGTACTACTAAATCTAGCATAATAACTTACATCGCCTTCGATATTACCAAATGATGTTACTTTTTCTCCATCAGTAGCTTTTGTATACCAACCATCAAATGTATAAGTATGCTCAGCTGTTTTTTCTTTTACAGGATTATCTGGTGCAACAATTAAATCTCCATAATTAATTGTATTAGTTTTAATAATAGAGCTACCATCTTCGCCATAAAATGTATAAGTATGTTTATCTAGTGAGTATGATGCATAATATGTTACTGTTTTACTTACAGTATCAATATCTTCAACCTCACCATCTTTAATACTAGCCCATCCATTAAATGTATAATGTTCCATTGATGGATTTGATGGAACTGTAATAGTATCACCATAATGATATTCATTACTACTAATTAAAGTATCATCATAATCTTTAAAAGTAACTGTGTAATTTATAAATGTAGATTTATAAGTTGCTTTATATGTTTCATTTTTACTAGCCACTTTAATTATTTTATCCCAACCATCAAATTCATAATCATATGTATTATCACTTTCTTTAGTAGGATCCTTTGGAACTTTAGGCATTTCTCCTTCTTTTACAGATAAAGATTCAATAATAGAATCGTCATCATCAACAAAGTTAATAATAAAACATCCTTGTTCAGCAGTTTTTAAAGCTTCTTTTGTAGTTTTATTAACTTTTGTAGCATCACCACTTTTAGTAGTAACATTTTTGTTAGTTGTATTGTCTGTTGAATTCTTTTTTCCACAACCACTAACAGCTAAACCAAGTGTTAGTGCTAGAAAACTAGCTTGACATAGTTTTGCAAATTTTTTCATATTAACACTCTCCTTATAAAATAATATGAACAAACTTCTATTCATCTATAATTTTACTAAATAATACAACATAAAAAATCATAAAAAAGGATGATATTATATATAAAAAACTCACCCAAAAGAGTGAGTTTTTATTCATTATGCCTTTTTCTTGATTAGAATAACTGTTGTAGTTATACCTCCACCAAGAACTACTACTGTTAATACAACAATTAGAACTACTATTCCAGCATTTATACCATGACTCTTTTCTTTCCAAATTGTTGCTGTAGCTTCTTTTTGTGATTCAACTACATTTATTTCATAGTTAGAAGCGTCATTTCCATCTAATTCTAAGTCAGTTATTTCAACAATCTTATCAGCACCAGCATTAGTATCAGTAAATCTACCATTAGCATCAACAGTTAAGTTATCTCCACTAACTAAGCCATTTATTACTACTTCGCTATAATCGAATTCAACATTATCAACATCACTTACATGCTTATCTTTAGCAATGATACCACTAATAACTACTGACTTCTTAGTAATGTTTGCTTTAGCAGTTGTTTGACTACTACTACTTAATTCATAGTTAAAATTACTAATAGTCATATTAGTTAAGTTAACTGTCTTATTTTCACCAGCATTCTTATCAGTAAATGCACCTGTGCAACTTACAGTTAAACTATCACCAGATACTAATCCAGAAACTGTTGCTTTAGTTGTATCAACTGTAGCATTAGTTGTTCCATCATATACTTTATCACTAACTATAATATTAGATACTGTTACTTGTTTTTTATTGATAGTAACAGTTGCACTACCATTAATAGTTTCATAGTTTTCTTTTTCTAATTTAAAGAATACTGTATAAGTTCCTGCATTAGTGAATAATATCTCATCTAAGCCGTATTCACCGTTTTCTGATGAACTATATGTTAGAGTTGCACCTTCAAAAATATCAGTAACTTTAATTGTATGAGCTTCTTTATCATATGTACCAACATAATCTTCTACAGTTGGATCAGTCATTAATAATTTAGTAATATTAGCAACTGCTTCAGTTTGTGAGTTGCTTGATAAAACGTAGTTAACTGCATCATCACCTAATAATTTAAGGTTAGAAATTGTAACTACTTTATTATCTCCAATTAAAGCATCGCTAAATAATCCAGATGCACTAATTTCTAATACTTCACCACTAACTATTCCACCATATACTACTTCACTAAAATCAAGTGTAGCAGTTGTATTACCATCTACTTCTTTATTATTAGCTTTAATTCCAGAAATTGTAATTTCCTTCTTAGAAATATTAGCTGTTGTAGTAGTTTGACAATCTTCACTTAAAATATAATTATTAGCTACTTCACCAATTAAAGTGATATTTGAAATGTAAACTACAATATCTTCATCAGCATCTTCACTATCAAAGATACCTGTAGCACTAACTGTTAAAGCATCACCATTAATTAGTCCATCAATAATTACATCTTCATAATTTAAAGTAACATCAGTTGTTCCATCATAAACTTTATCGATTGCTCTAATATAATCAATAGTTAATTCTTTTTTATTGATGACTATAGTTTCACTACCTGCTTCATCTTCATAATTATCACAAGTAACAAGGTAATAAACTGTATATGTGCCTACATTAGTATAACTAATAACATCTTCTTTATATGTACCATTTTCTGTAGTTGAATATTTTATAATTGCTCCATCAGGAGTTCCACTAATAGTTATTGTATGAGTTGATCCATCATAAGTTCCCTCATAGCTAGAAGCTGTTAAATTCATTATATTTTTAGTAATTGATGAATAAGTACTTTCTTGATTGCCTGTAGTTGCTAAAATGTAGTTAGCTACATCAGTTCCACCTAAAACGATATTAGAAATTGTAACTACTTTATCAGCTCCATAATTAGCATCGCTATATTCACCTGTTGCACTAACAGTTAGATTATCACCACTAACTAAACCTATAAATTGAACATTTTCATACTTTAGGCTAGCTTCTGTATTTCCATCATATACTTTATTATTTGCTTCAATTCCTGAAACTTTTACTTCTTTAGGTGTAATACTAGAAGTTGTTGATATTTGATAACCAGCTAATTTATAATTATCAATTGATGCTCCGCCTAAAACTAAATTAGAAATAATGACTGTTTTATTAGTTCCAACATTCTTATCATTAAATGTTCCGTTTGCACTAGCGATTTCTAGACTATCACCAGAAATAATACCATCAAAGCTTGCATTAGTATAATCAAGTTCTACTGTAGTATTTCCATCATAAATTTTTGAAATGCCAATAATTCCAGAAACTGTTACATCTTTTTTATCAATAATAACTTCAGCATATCCACTAACTGTATTATAGTTAACATGCTCTACTTTATAATAAACAATATATGTTCCTACATTTATGTATGTTATTTTTTCTTCACTATATGTTCCATATTGTGATGTTGAATAAGTAATAGTTGAACCTTCAATACTTTCAGTAACTGTAATTGTATGAGGGTTCTTATCATAAATACCTGTATAGTTAGTTGCAGTTGGATACATTGTAATTTTTCCAATATTACCATAAGCAACAGTTTGACTATCATCTGATACCTCATAGTTAGCTGCATCAGCACCATTTAAGATAATCTTTGTAATATTAACTAATATATCATCTCCAGCATTTAGATCAGAATATGCACCTTTTGCTGTAACCGTTAAAGTATCACCATTAATCTTACCATCAATTACAACATCTAAATATGAGAAATAAACGTATGTTGTTCCATCATAAGCCTTATTATTTACCTTAATATTAGAAACTGTTACTTTCTTAGCTGTAATGTTTGCTGTTGTGCTTGTTTGGTTACCATTTTCTGCTAACTTATAGTTTGATCCATCTGTTCCACTAAATTCTATGCTAGAAATAGTTACAGTTTTATCATCACCAACATTCTTATTATCAAAAATACCAGTACCTTCAGCTATTATTATGTCATCTTCAATTTTTCCAACAAATACTACATTGCTTAAATCTAATATAGCATCAGTTGTTCCATCATACGCCTTATTATTAGCCTTAATGTCTTTAGTTATTGTTATTTCTCTTTGGAAAATAGTAGCTGTTGTTGTAGCTTGGCTACTTTCAGATACTTGATAATTACCTGCTTGTGAGCCGCTTATTTCAAACACTATATTTACTGTCTTATTTCCTACATTTTTATCAGTAAATGAACCTGTAATTGTATATACAACATTATCATAGCCAACTTTTCCAGTAACTTGCATATTTTCTGTATTTAAACTAACTTCAGTATTTCCATCATATGTTTTATCAATTGCAGTAACACCAGTAAATATTAAATCTTTTTTAGTTATATTTGCTGTTGTAGTTTCCTGACTAGTTGTTGTTTTTATACCATAATTGCCTGAATCTTGACCAGTTAATGTATAAGAAATTATAATTGTTTTTTCATCTCCAACATTTTTATTATTAAAATTTCCGCTAGGATCTACTGTTAGAATATCGCCACTAAGAACACCTTCTACTACCATATTGCTTGTATTTAATGTAGCTGTTTTATTTCCATCATATATTTTATTATTAGCTGTAATTCCAGTTACTGTTATTTGCTTCTTACCAATATTGCCTTTTAATACTGTGCTAAGGACGGTTTCTGATGCAGTATAATTACTGCCATCTGTTCCACCAAATATTATTTCTGTAACATATACATCCTTATTTGTTCCAGCATTTTTATTATCATAATGTGCTATTATTTCGGAAATAGTTACATTATCACCTGAAATAACGCCAATTATTTCCATATAATCACCAATATAGAAGTTTGCAGTAGTTGTTCCATCATAACTCTTACCATTAACTTGAATATTAGTTACATCAACAGCCTTCTTATTAATTGAAAAATCTTTAGTTAATGTGTAGTTTGTGCCGTTATATGTGAATACTGCTTTTGCAGTATAAGTACCTGCAGCTTTAGGAGTAACGCTTGTTGAATAACCTTTTTTAGTATAAGTAATACTTGGATTTATAACTATACCTGTTTCACTTTCAAATGTTTCTGTATTTATACCTGCTGTATGATCTAATCCATCATATGTAATATCATCCATAGATAGTATTATATTTGTAAATGAATCTACATCACAACCTGAAGCACTACAAGTTACTTTTAGTTCATTAGTTTTACCACTAATTGTTGATAATATAATATCATGCTCATGTGGTGCAATTAACCATACTTCATCATCTACTAAACCTATTGTAGCATCAACACTTGTGCATTCTGTTTCATCTTTAAAGAAGTAAGTTGAAGCTGCTATTCCACTATTATAAGTAGAATAATCAGTTGTTACTTTACATCCTTCATCAACTGAACCAACATATATTTTTGAACCAGTTAAAGAGCCATTTACATATACATGAGAATCATTTGAAGCACTACCAAGCAATAAGTTACTTCCCTTATTGTTTGAACTATAATTATTCATTATTAATACTTTGCCTTTTAAGAATATGTTTTTATTATTATATAAACCAGCACCACCTGAATTATTTGTTAAATTAAATTCGGCTGCTTTGTTATTTTCGATTAATGCATAAGTATCAAAGTATAAGTTATAAGTGTTGTAAATACCTCCACCTCTACCATAAGTTCCGTTTGCTTCATTATAATTTATTACTGCATTTTTTAATGTAAGGTATGCGCCACTATAGATTGCTCCTCCATTGCTTCCTTTATTATAACTTAAATTACTATCATTAATATTAACTGATCCTGAATTTAAATATAATGCTCCTCCACTATAATAAGATTCATTATGGGACAAATTACTTGAATAAATATATATAGTTGTGTATGAAGCACTATTATATATTGCTCCTCCATTACTACTAGTAGATTTGTTATAACTAATATCTGAATTACGAATACTTAATTGTGCACCATATATATTAATAGCTCCACCTTTTTCAGTAGATGTATTATATAAAATTTTAGAATTAGTGATACGTATTGTTGTATTACTTGTACTACTTGAATTGATTGCTGCACCACTTGTAGCTTTACAACCTGCTATGATATTATTTTCCATATTAAGAAAGCCAGTGCCGCTTGATAGATTAATAGCTCCATTAGTTGTATTTGCTCCTATAATACTTACATTTTTTAGTGTTAATGATCCACCAGTAATATTAAAGAATGATTTATTACTTGGTCTTGATGATGAATCAAAAATATAGCCACCAACAAATTCCTTATCTCCATTAATTCCATCAACCACTGCTAAGCCGTTATCATTTATATAATATCTATTAATATTATTTGAACAATCTTCGATTACTAAATTAGCATTCGCAGGTACAATAATAGAATAATTATTTAAATCCATCTTATGTCCACATAAACAAATTGTGTAAGTGTATCCTGCTGTACTTGCAGGTACTGTCCAATCCCCTCTAAATACATAATCTCCGGCTAAATAATAAAAGTAATTATTGTCTATTGATGAATAGAAATTAGTTGATAACCCTTGAGCAATATAACTTTGTGATCCATGCTTATGTCCATTAGTTATAGTTACATCAACATAATTACTTCCTCCATATGAAATGATTTCAGTTGGAACATCAGACTTAAAATATGTATCTACATTTTGAGAAGAATTACCGTTTTGACCATAATTAGCAGTTAAATAATTATTACTTATTGTTGTTTTTACATAAATACCTATTAGAGAATTATCTATTTCATCATCAACATATATTCTTCTACCCCTCTCATATAATAAGTTAGCACTCTCACCAATAATATTAGTATTATTATAAACTATTACATTACCACCGCTAAGATGTACATAGCTTTCACCATATGGGGTTACAGTTCCAGTTTTTAAAATCCATATAGCTGAACCTTTATCATATGTTCTATTATTTTCAATAGTAACATTTTTTAAGTATAAGTTACCATTATCATCACCATATACGGCACTACCTTTTTTCTCTCCCGCATACTGTGTTGTATTACCAACAACATAACCACCATATAAATAACATTTACATTTATAATACTCAAAAGAAATAGCTCCTGCGCTATTACCTATAATTGCACCACCTAATAAATGGAACTCCTTATATTTATCAGATGACGTTAAAACGATAGCTCTATTATTTGTTGCACCATATATATATCCACCATTAAAGCTATATCCACCACTACCAACAACACCTAATCCTGTTTCATCTAAATGATAATGATGAACTGCGCTAGTACAATCGGATATATTTAATGTAGATGCCTTATTCATATTAATGTAATAACCAGCTAAATTTATACTATGTCCGTTTAAGCAAATGTTAAATATTCCATCTTGAACTTCCCAAACGTTATGCAAAGTAACATCTTTTGTTAAATAATAACTTCCTGCAATGTTTGGTAAGCTAGTATTATACGTCCATGCTGTATATGTAGTAGTATTATGCATATGTGTTTGTTCACTTGGAGTACCTAATTTTGCTTCTAAAGTTGAACCACTTCCTGTTGATATTATTGATTTAGTTGAATCATTACTAAAGAAATAATCTTCTGGTCTTTTTGAACTATTCCATTGACCAAAGCCTGAAGTTAAAGCTGTAGTCATTTGACTATCAATACCAATATTACCAGTAAAAGCACCAAGAACATTAATTTTTGAATTAACTAATAAAACATCACTATTCTTTGTTCCATTTTTATTGTTAACAACAGATGCTGATTTATTAACTCTCATTGTACCATATTGATAAACACCACCAGCTAAGCCTCTTGAACCATAGTTATATTCGACGCTTCCACCATCCATTTCAAATAAACCATTAGTATTAACATATACACCAGCTCTACCTCTATTACCTGTGACTTTTCCGTCTTTCATATAGAAGTAGCCTTTATCTATTCTTACACCGCATCCATCATTATCAAAGATGTTACCACCAATTAGTTCTAAGTGTCCTTCATATTCGCCACCTACAGTAATTAAATCATTACTTCCTGAACCAGTGATGTAACCACCCATAATTGATTTACTGCCACTACCAATAGTTACTTTACCATTACTTTCTGATATATCATAGAAAGTTTGATTAGTATGATCATCATGAATAGTAAGTGTACCATAATCAACTATAATTCTATGCCCATTTGTATAAATATTATGTCCATTTAAATAGATTCTAATGGTATTAGTAACCATAAAATCCTCATCTGGGAAATAATAATCATGAGCCAAATAATAATTACCAGCAGTACTTGGCAAGTCTCCTGATAATTCTTTATTAAAGGTATAACCATCAACAGAATAACTTGTTGCAGCATGTACCTTTATAAGTAGTACGCTAAATGAAACTGTTAATAACGCAATTAACATTGTAAAGACGTATCTACTTTTAAAAATAAAATGTTTTATTTTTTCCATATTTAACATCTCCTTTATATGAAAAAATATTATTCATTATTATTCTATAATAATTAAAAAGTCAATAAATCACCCAAAAGGATGAGTTTATATAAAAAAAAGAAAAACTATAGGTTGTTTTTCTTTTTAATTTCTTCTATTTCACGCTCTAGTTGTTTTATTTCAGGATTATCTCCATATGTTACTTCTAAAGTATTTTTTGGTTCCCATTTTACAATTAATAATATATCACCTACTCCTATTAATAATGAAATTATTAAAAGAATTACTCCAAATACAACTGTATATGCATCATAATTGTATATAATCATAATAAGTCCAAATATAAAAAGGAATAAAGCAAATAAACTAACTAAAACAATTAAAGTAATTTTAAATTTCTTACTTTTTTTCATTAAATATTTCTTACAGCCTCTTTAATTTTTTCTATAGCATCCATATAAGGCATTTCTATTTTTTCATTAGTCATTCTATCCTTTAACTCAACAATGCCTTCATTTGCTCTACGTCCAACTATCATAATATATGGAATACCAATAAGTTCAAAATCCTTCATCTTAAAGCCAAGGGAGGCATCTCTATCATCTAGAATAACTTCTACTTTAGAATCATTTAAAATATCATGAATTTTATCAGCAAGTTCTGCTTGTTGTGGATCAGTATATTTAGCAGGAACAATTACACAATGATATGGAGCAACATTTAGTGGCCACTTAATACCAAATTCATCATGGTATTGTTCAATAATAGCACTCATAGTTCTAGTTACACCAATACCATAACAACCCATTACCAT
>JAEEGL014559451.1_pt1 | contig 15151 bp, 15 predicted proteins | sample 9134231 | NCBI WGS metagenome assembly JAEEGL01 (sample SAMN16246548, study PRJNA631951) | gut metagenome | biome: gut microbiome; feature: rumen; material: fiber-attached | host: Bos | place: Iran: Karaj | collected 2018-10 | reverse complement strand
ACATAGCGTTCCAATTGCTCCAGACTTGGCAGCTGGTAGCCGTCGTCGAAAACAAAGTCGCTCCACCCGGTCAGGGTCACTCTTATCTCCTTCGTCTTTACCTGCCCCGTGGCGCTGCATGTGAATCCGTTGCCAATGGTGACGCTGTTGGCGGTAAGCGCGTTGCCGACCACGAGGTCCGTGCTTACTCTCGTGTCTCCGGAGATGTTAAGTCTGTAGGCGTTGTTGGGAGTTGTTCCAATGCCGATTTTGCCGTTGGTGTTTATGCTCAGACCTATGCCGTTGTATCCGAAAATATGGAGGTCTGCGGCCTCGAACTGACGTATGGTGACCTCGTTGTTGTGTTGTGTAATGGAGAAGCCGTCGTTGGCTGCCGCACCTGTACACAGGTTAGTCATGTGTATGGTCGTCACATAGTCGTATGCCAAATCACGCACTCCGTCGGGCGATGGTGGAATGACGGGTTCCACGGGACGAGTGTCGTGAAGATGAAGCGTGCCCAGGATGGGCAATAACCCGTCCCCGATTCCGACACCGAGCGGGACGCCGACGTAAGACCTTGTATGAATCGTGTCTTGACAATACGAGAAAATGGCGATTGCCATAAAAACGGAAAAAATCAAACTATGTTTTTCATGGTTAAATAATTTTTTTAAAGTTTTTCTAATAATCTGATAATGTATTGTTAATAAAATGCCATCAAAGTGTTTTTTGTGTTTGTTTTTAAGGGTTGATAATAAATGTCATTAATTGTAAAAAAGTGTTTATTTGACGGCTGTACAGGTGTATATGCCTGTAGTGGAATCGTATCTAATAGTTACCGAATATCCTTGTTCGGTCATGTCCGCAGCCCATGTGTTTGCATTTTCCTTGTCATTCGTTGTGTAAACAACGGTTTCTTTACTTTGTTGTGAGCAATTGTAATTGTTGTCGTTTCGAAAACTCACTTGGTGCCCCTCTTCAGCAAGTCGTATCATATAATCAATAAAACTGCGCCAGTTTTGTTCGCCCCGAATTGTCGTATGCATCGTTATACCATCAATTGTGTAGGTGACATTGCGAGTCGTTGACGCTTGGTTGATTTGGGCGTTCGAGGGTTCGACCATTTCTTCTTTCTGGCAGCTGACTGACAGGAGGCTCAACACTGTGAAAAGTGTGACAAATCTGTAACTTATTTGCATAACTTGATTATTTTAGGATTTCGTTGTTTTTATAAGCGATTATTCGCCTGCCTTGTTTGGCCGACTCGATGTCAAAAACAAATGTTTTCCGCTCGTTGAACGAAAAGAATACAAGACTGTAGTCAGAGCATTCATTGACGGCGACTATATGTTCGGGGTGGTTCCTTTGGCAATAGTATTCCGTTACGACCGATTCCCCGTTGTTAACCGCGTTAACAAGTTCGTTTATCGTTTCGTTTTTAAAGTTCATCTCTCTCAACAGGTTCTCCCAGCTGGCGGAGTCGACGGCCGCAAGGGTGGTGACATCGACAACGGTGCTGTCGTCGAGCCGGTAGCCCTTGACGAAAGCCACACGGAGGTCGTCACGGTCGCTGTAGCGCAGATAGACATCGCTTACCTGTGAGTATCGGATGATGTATGTCACGGCGCATACCGTGACAGACAGCAGGGCAAGGAGTATTAATATGGTATTTATTTTTTTCCTCATTTTGTAAAAAGGGCGTTAATCCCATTAATGGTCTCGGTGTGGTTGGCGAGGTTTTGGTCGATAACAAAGGCGCTGCGGTCTGTGTGTGGCAAGGTGAAAAAGGCGGACAAAGCAATGACCAAGCATAACATGGCGCTGAAGGCTTGTTGTCTTAAGCCGGTTACGTGTCGGTAGCGCTCCCTCTCAGCCACGCATCGCTGCTCGACACCATCGAGCATTATGGACAGGTTAGGACGGATATGCTCCTCGCTGACGCTGCCCGACAGGGCTTTCGCGTTCAGCTCGTCCATCAGCCGCTCAATTTTTAGGTGTGTGTCCTGACTATTCATTGTCTGATGTGTTTATATGGTGATAGTTTATGATTTTGTCTATGCATCGCGATACTCTCTTGCGCATTGTCGCGGCGTTGCTATTGTACTTGACAGCAATCTCATTGTAAGAGAAGCCGTCTATGCGCATCTGTATTAGGTCTGCCTCGCTGACGGTAAGCGCCTCGCGCGCAAGGTCCATAAGCATGGAGGAGCTTGTCTCCTCGCCAGGGGCCTCGGGAAATGGATTCCAGTCTGTTTTGACACGGTGTTTTTTCCTCTGATGATATTTGAAGAGTTCGGACCGCGCGACGGATAGCAGCCATCTGCGTTGGGCTTTCCCGCTCATGCCGCTGTCGTACTCGTCGCGCCTGACACAAGCCGCCAGCATAATATCCTGTATAAGATCCTCGACTTCGCTGAAGTTGCCATGCGTCTTTTTTATGACATAGTCGGTCAGGACCACCCTGTGCTGTATTAACAGAGCGTCAATCTCGTCAATTTTTTTTCGCCTAAGATCGGTCATGGCCTAATTTCAGCTTTTCTATATATATAAAATGCATATTTTTTTGCCGTTTTGTGACATCAAACGGAAAAAAATTTTTAAAAAAAATATAATTAGCGCGTAATCAGTAATTTGGTTTTAAAAAAAAGAGGGCACCTCGAAGGGCGCCCTCTTACCGAAACAACATTTTTAATCCCCTCAATCGGCTTCGTAGATAAGCAACTCGCCGTTAACATAAATGAAGAGCATGGGATCTTTGTCTTTTTTCTTGAATATCCAGCAACCTCCATTTTCGCGGTCGATCTCGGTCTTTACATATTTTCTGCTGATTTCCTGCTCGGCAAGCAGTTTGTCGTTGTTGTCGAAGACCTGCAGATAGGTGTTGCCGTCCACATCGTTGACGATGGCGTACATGATGTCGCCGCTGATGGCGTAGCTCACCATGTCTACATTATAGGTGTCATGTACATATTTGTGAACCACTACGACATCGGTTACATGATAGTCATACCAGTAGGAGTTACAGTAGAGCCAGAATCCGGGCCAGAATATTGGGCGCGGCGGCACAGGGTGCCAGAAGATGGGACGCATGTGTATCATGTGATGATGGTAGGGATGGTGGAAGTAGGGTGCGGGGTGCATCGGACGATGTGACGGAGGCATATGGCCGGGATGACCGGGGCGCGCATAGCTGTGGCCAGGATGGTTCTGTGGGTTTACGGTGCCTCTGCCTCCGTTGTTTCCGTTGGGAGGATTGCCAGGGGTGCCGCCTCCACGACGCTCGGTATTGCCAACCGAACGCTCGCTTCTGATGGCGTTGTCGCTTCTCTCGGGACGTGAGGTAACGCGACCACTACGGCTCGAGGGGGCGCTGCTTGCGGGACGTCCTACCGAGGAGCGGGAACCGTCGCGGTAGTTGTCGCGACTGGAATTGTTGGAGCCACGCACTCCACTGTTCGGGGCACTGCCGCGGTTGTTGTTGCCGCCGCGATAGGTGGTGGAGCCGCTGCGGTTGCTGCTCGACGAGGGTCTCGAGACAGAGTTGCCTCGGTTGCTCGACGATGAGGAGAATGAACTGCCTCGGTTGCTTGACGATGAACTTCTGACGCTCGAGGAGGAGCTGCCGCGGCTTGACGACGAACTGCTGAATCCGCCGCCACTGGAGCGCGAGCTTGATGACGAGGAGGAATGACTTCCGCCTCCGCGCGAACCACCGCCGCCACCGCCTCTCTGAGCCATGGCCGGGGTTACGCTGAGGATGGTTCCTAATGCAAGAATTGCGATTAATCTATTGGTTTTCATAGTAAGTCCTTTCTTTTTGCAGTTTTTAATGCCTTTTTTCACAATGCAAAAGTACACACACAAATACAAGTAAAACCCTATGGCCTTACCTCTTTTTCCGGAAAATTACGGGAAAACCCGACGACCCTTTATTTATCCTCTTCGTTCGTGTCGGCAGGTTCGTCGGATTTGGACGACGAATTGAACACCTCGAGGTTGCGAAGTGCTATATAATAGTATACAACGAAAAGGATTGTAAACATCACAGAGCCCAGCGACAGCATCTCGCGTCCAAGAAATAGAACCGTGATGAGAAGTATAAGAAGCTGGGCGAGGGTGTAGAGATGAAATCCGCTCTTGCGCAGTTGCCACATCAGTATCACTCCGGCAAGCGACATAGCGTAGAGCAGCGCGCCGCAAAGGTAGAACGAGCGCGGTGTGTCGAGCACCTGCTCTATATATACCGCCATCTCGCTCGGAAAATGCATGGAGCCGGAATAGTACATGGTTTTCATTGTGGGCAGCAGGGCTCCCATAAGCATGTAGTTGAGTAACGACACTCCCGAGCCTATGATGCTAAGAACAAGTATTATGCGCAGGCTCCTCAAGCGAGCCTTTTGAAACTGGTCTTCCAAAACAGTAAAGAGTATTAAGAACGGTTCAACACTTTTGCTTAATGGTCTCAACTCCAAATTCTGTCGAGTTCCTCGGCCATCTGTATCTGCAGTTTGCGCGCCTCCTCGGCGGCGCGTTCGGCAAAGTCCTTGCCGTTTGAGGCGTAGATGATTCCTCTCGACGAGTTGACCAACAATCCGCAATCCTTTGTCAGTCCGTATTTGCACACTTCCGAGAGGCTTCCTCCCTGGGCGCCAACACCGGGCACCAACAAGAAACTGTCCGGGACTATGTTCCTTACGGCTGTGAGCATATCGGCCTTGGTGGCGCCGACGACATACATCATATTCTCGGGGTTGCCCCATTTCTGCGAGGTTTCGAGCACCTTCTCGAAGAGATGCTTTTTCTTGTCCTGTGCTTCTATGTATTGGAAGTCGAAAGCTCCCTTGTTTGATGTAAGTGCCAGCAAGATAACCCATTTGCCTTCATAAACGGTGAACGGTGTCACCGAATCCTCTCCCATATAGGGCGCCACAGTGAGTGAGTCGAAGTTGAAATCTCCCGCGGGGTCGAGAAAGGCTTTGGCATATTGTTGCGAGGTGTTGCCAATATCGCCGCGCTTGGCGTCGGCTATAGTGAACACCTTCCTGTCCAGACCGTTTATATAATCCATGGTCTTCTTCAGCTGAATCAATCCGTTGATGCCGGCCGACTCGTAGAACGCCAGGTTGGGCTTGTAAGCAACAGTGTAGGGGAGGGTGGCGTCGATTATGGCCTTGTTGAATTTGAATATGGCGTCTTCCTCGTTCTGAAGGTGTTGCGGAATCTTTTTAATGTCGGTGTCAAGTCCAACGCAGAGAAAGGATTTCTTTGTGCGTATGGTATTTATAAGTTCGTTGCGGGTCATGATTAGGGGAGGGATTGTTGATAGGGTTTAAAAGTTAAAAAGTTTTAGAGTTTAAAGGTGCGCCTCTAAAAGCATAAATGGTTATCGTTTTCGTCTTCGTTTTGGTTTTCGTCTTCGTTTTGGTTTTCGTCTTCGTTTTGGTTTTCGTCTTCGTCAAAGCTGAAATATTTTGGAATCAGCTCTTTGTGAGTTTGTGGAATATCTGCTCGAGGTTGTCGTGTCCACTGTGTTTCAGTTCTTCCAGGCTTCCGTCGGCGACGGTTTGACCGTGGTTGATGATGATGGCGCGCGAACACATGGCCTCGACTTCCTGCATGATGTGTGTCGACAGCAGCACTATCTTGCTTTTGCCGGCATTGCATATCACTTTCCGGATTTCTTCCAACTGGTTGGGATCCAGGCCTGTTGTGGGCTCGTCGAGAATGAGCACCTCGGGGTCGTGTATCATTGCCTGTGCCAGACCCACACGCTGGCGGTAGCCTTTCGAGAGGGCTCCGATTTTCTTGCCCAGTTCGGGGGTGAGGCCTGTGAGCGCAATCATTTCGTCGACACGCTGGCGGCTGTTTTTCAGTTTGTATATGTCGGCGGCGAAACGCAGGAACTCAGGAATATACATATCGGTGTAGAGAGGGTTGTGCTCAGGCAGGTAGCCTATATGGCGGCACACCTCGGCGGGGTCGTCGAAGATGCTGTGTCCGCATACGTTGACCTCTCCTTCGCTTGGAGGGATGAAACAGGTGATGATTTTCATCAGTGTTGATTTGCCGGCTCCGTTGGGACCGAGCAGTCCCACAATCTCTCCTGGCTTGACAGTGAAGCTCACGTTGTCGAGCGCGTGCTGCTGACCGTATAGTTTTGTTATGTTTTTTACTTCTAACACGTTGTGTTTATGCTGCTTTTTTTTGTTCAACTGTGTCACTGTTCCTGCAGTTCGCGGGCTTCCTGAAGGCTTATACGTTTGCCGTTATAGAAGGCTATCACAAAGGCGTCTTTGAAGCCTTTCTTGCGCAGCTCGTTCTGTATGTTCTTGGCGCGTGCTATTGTGGTTTCGTTGCCCATGGTGTATCTGTACACACCATCCTGTTTGTACATCTGATAGCCGGTGACGCCTTTAAAATCCTTGGAACCAATCTTCAGCTCTTTCTCGCTGGTGAGGAACTGCACCTTGTAGGTCACACCTTCCACCACCACCTCGTCTTTCTTCACCACGGTCTGCACCTCCTCTTCCACTTGGCGGTAAGGTTCTATCGACGGGGGGACGTTCTTCTCGGGGAACGGATCGACAACGGCCTTGGGGGGCTCTTCACCCTGAGACTGCAGTATTGTGGCCGCGAGGGCGTCGTCCTGCTTTATCTGTGCCTGCAGGGTGCTGTCGGCCGCGGCGTCGCCTTGCGGGGTGGGTTTACGCGCTTTGTTCTTGCCATATCCGGGAAGGTCTATCTCCATCTTCTTGGGTTTAGCTATCGACTCCTCGTGGGCCTTGTAGTTGGCAAAGGCGTTGAGAAGGCAGACAGCTATTGTTGCCTGGCCCTCGTCCGACATCATATAGGCCTCCTCGGCGGGGTTGCTGATGAATCCCACCTCGGTGAGCACGGCGGGCATGGCTGTTTTGTAGAGCACGAAAAACTCGGCCTGCTTCACTCCGCGGTTGGTGGTTTTAATGGCACTTTTGTACTGGTCTTGTGTGAACTGCGCAAAGTTGAGGCTCTTGTCGATATAAGCGTTCTGGTACATGGCGAACATCACGTAGCTCTCGGGCGAGTTGGGGTCGAAGCCTTGATATTCGCTGTTGTCCTTATATCCGTCCTCAAGCAGAATGTCGGCGTTTTCTTTCTTAGCTACTTCCATATTGGCCCGGCTGCGCGAAAGTCCCATGACATAAGTCTCCATACCAACGGGCACCGACGTGGGGTGGGAGTTGATGTGAATCGAGATGAACAGGTCGGCTTTGGCGCGGTTGGCGATATTGGCGCGTTCCGAGAGGGCCACGTCGACATCGGTGGTGCGGGTGTAGATGACCTTTACATCGGGATAGTTGTCCTCGACGAGTTTGCCGAATTTTTTCGCTATCGAGAGTGTCAACTCTTTTTCCTGGCAGTGCTTGCCTATAGCGCCGGGTTTGTCACCGCCGTGTCCGGGGTCGATAACCAGAGTTTTGACTTTTCCAGGCTCTCTTTTTTGCGAAAACGCGGTCCCGGAAGCGACCAACAATAAAGCTAAAAGTATTAATAAACGTTTCATTTACAGAAATGTATTTTTTGTTTTTATGGTGTGCGTAATTTATATTATCTTTGCACTTTGAAAATGCAAAGATACTAATTTTTTATATATTGAGTATCAGAAATCCATATAATTTTCAACTTCTGTTGCTCACAGCTCTGTTTTTGTTGGTGGGAAGGGGGTCTCTCTTTGCTCAGGATACACTCTCCAGGGCATCGAAAACCATTGATTCCATGTCTGTTCGCATGCCGGACTCTACTCTTTCCGCCGGAGACTCAGTGGTGATTCACAAGTCGAATCTTATCAGCATATCGGGCGACGCTGTCAAAGAGGTGGTGAAATACAAGGCGGTCGACTCGGTGGCTATAGAGCTTGGCAGCAAGAAAGCGTTCCTCTACACCGGAGGCGAGATTGAATTCCAGAACATGAACCTGCAGGCCGACGCTGTGGAGGTCGATTTCGAGCGTCAGCAGCTCCACGCCAGCGGCGTTGTCGACAGTAACGGCAAGTATGTGGGGCGGCCTGTGTTCAAGCAGGGCAGCGACGAGTACAACGCCGACACCATCAACTATAACTACAAGAGCGAGAAGGGTTTGATTTACGGTGTGATAACTCAGGAGGGCGACGGATACCTGCATGGAGAGAAAATCAAGAAAGTCAACGACTCGGTGATGTACCTCAGCCGGGGACAGTATACGACATGCAACTACGCCCATCCCCATTTCGCCATCAATTTCTCTGAATCCAAGGTTATTGCCAACGAGAAAATTTTTACCGGTCCCGCCTATGTCACCATCGAGGATGTGCCCACCCCGCTGGCTCTGCCTTTCGCCTTTTTCCCCCTCGCCCACGACAGGGCTTCGGGAATCCTGCTGCCCTCGTACGGATGGATGAACGGCAGAGGATACTATCTGAAAGACGGTGGTTACTACTTTGCTATCAATGACTTTGTGGACTTGGCCCTCATCGGTGAGCTCTACACCAACCTCAGCTGGGCGGCGGAGGCTAAGTCCAACTACTATCGACGCTACAAATACAAAGGCAATTTTGACATACGCTACGGAGTCACCAAGACAGGAATAAGGGGAGACACAAACACTTACAACAAATATGGCGACTTCAAAGTGGCGTGGCGGCATGACCAGGACTCGAAGGCGAACCCCAACAGCCGTTTTTCGGCAAATGTAAACCTTGTCAGCCGAAACTATAACCGCAACACCACCAACGCAACCGACTATTTCAACAGCACCACCACGTCGAGTGTCAGCTACACCTCGTCAATAGGGTCGTGGTTCAACCTGGCTCTCTCGGCCCGCGAGTCGTATAATATCCAGACGGGTCTCATGAACATCCAGCTGCCATCGATATCGTTGAGCAGCAACACTTTCTATCCTTTCCGCCGTAAGGCGCCGTCGGGCGCTTACCGCTGGTACGAGAACATCTCGATGTCGTATGTGCTTGAAGGAGCCAACAATATCGACGCACAAGACACCAACATACTGAAAAAGACCATCTTCAACCAGATGCAGTACGGCATCAGCCATCGGTTGCCAATACAAAGCACACTGAAAGTTTTCAGGTTTTTCAACTGGACCAACTCAGTCTCCTACAACGAACGGTGGCACTGGTCGACCATCAACAAGGATATCGACTCGACGGGACGGCTTGTAATCGACACGGTGCGTGGCTTCCGCGCCAACCGCGACGTGTCGTTCAACTCGTCGCTCTCCACGCGAGTATATGGCATGTTCAACTTCAAGTACGGACCTCTCAAAGCGTTGCGTCATGTGGTCAATCCCAGCCTTTCGTTCAGTTTCAGACCGGATTTCGGAAGCGACCGTTTTGACTATTGGCGCTCATATACCGACACCACGGGCTATGTGCATCGCTATTCTATTTTCGAGCGAAGCCTCTATGGCGGTCCTGCCGACGGCCGGTCGGGCCAGTTGGGGCTGTCGGTAAGCAACAATTTGGAAGCGAAGATAAAACCGTTGCGCGACACAACCGACGAGCTCAAGAAAGTGATGCTGATAGAGAACTTGACAATATCTATGAACTACGACCTGGCACGCGATTCGCTCAACTGGTCAAACCTTAACGTATCGGGACGTACCACCTTGTTTAAAACCCTTGTTCTCAACTATTCCGGTTCGTTCTCGCCCTACGAGATCGACACCCTCGGCAACAAACACAACCAGTTTCTGTGGAACACCCGTCATAAGCTTTTCCAACTCAACCAGTCGACATGGAGCGCGCAGTTGTCGTGGAGCTTGAACGATAACACATTCAAGAAGGACGTCCCCAAAGGGCAGGGGACCATGGTGACACCCATCATGCAGACACCGTATGACTACAGTCCCGCTTTGATGATGGGTACCTATGCCGACTTCTCCGTGCCGTGGAATGTGTCGTTCCACTACACTCTCAGTTATGTGAGCGCTTACGACGCGGCCCGTTTCAATATCAACCGCAACGTCACTCATTCGGTATCGGTGTCGGGCAATTTCTCGCTTACCGAGAACTGGAAATTCAATTTCTCTACGGGATACGATTTCACCAACAAGGGAGTCTCGTATACCAGCATTGACATCTACCGCGACCTCCATTGCTGGGAGATGCGTTTCAACTGGGTGCCGCTCGGATACTACAAAAGCTGGAATTTCATCATCAATATCAAGGCCAGTTCGCTCCACGACGTCAAGTACGAGAAACGTGCCCCCTATCAGTCCAACCAAGGCTATTACGTCTATTAACAAACCCGACATAGTATCAGAAAAAGTGCATTAAAGATATATGGTTAACTGGCAGACTATAAGCTAACCTTTTAAACCTTTTAACTTTTAAACGTTACGTATGAACGAAGGAAAATTATACTACAGCATCAGTGAAGTGGCGGAAATGCTCAACGTGAATACCTCCCTGCTCCGTTTCTGGGAGACCGAGTTCCCCGAACTGCGCCCTGTTAAAAACAAAAGAGGCACACGCAGTTACACCAGCAAGGACATTGAGCTGCTTCGCCGCATACATTACCTCACCAAGGAGTGTGGGATGACATTGGACGGTGCGCGTCAGCAACTTAAAGGCGACAAGTCGCCCGACAGGAACATTCAGATAGCGGATACGCTTAACGAATTGAAAAATTTTTTGTTGCAGATGAAACAAAATCTATAATACCACGTTATATAAAAAATTAAGGAATATTATTTGTGAATCGTGAAAGGTGAATGGTGAATTGTGTTACGAGCGACCTTTCAGAGTACCGATGAACATTAAATTTCAAACATTATACCCTTAATCTTATATCTTTATCCTTTTCCATCGACAATTCACTTTTTTATTAATAAATATCATTGCCCTATGAAAAAATTACAATTCGTTTTTTTGGCTGTTATCGCCGCTTTTGCTTTCGCCTCATGCGACGAATTAGTCAACACAGTTGAAGATTTGACTGACAACGATTTGGTAGGCCATGCATCCATCGCGATCAGCCATACCAACGATTCGGGCACGACAGTCGATTCCCTCATATTCAAGTCAAGCATCGTTGACGCTCTCGAGATGTCAATGTACGATACAACTTTGCCCGCCGGCTATTTCACGGTCGACATCAGCGCAAATGTTGATTTTGGAACATCCAATGTGGAGCTGCAGTACCCGTTCATGTTCTACCGCCTCAACGACACGGTGGCTGGAACTTACCAGATGGAGAACATACTGACCCTCGAAATGTTGCAGAATCTCAACATCCAGACCTTGGTCAACACTATCGCCAACCCCTCTGGTCCTAATATGATTATTATCGCCGAGAGCGACACCAGCTGGTATCTAACCTTTGGCGGCAATCTCATTGTGACGGAATATCCTACGGTTGGAAATCTTGTCAAAGCCAATCTGAGCAGCATCAACGCTCGCTTTATCACTCAGAGCAAAGTTGAAGAGCTTAACAGCGACATCGAAAACAACAACTATAGCCACCTCTCTGACCTCGGCTATTACTTCCCCGAGGCTACCCTCACCGGCAACGTTACCAGCCGCCGTTGGGCTGTCGCGCGTACCGTTTATGAAACCGCTTTCGTCAATGGAGGCATAGTCTCGAAGTGACGGCGTTCTCTTTCCGAGAGACAGGTTTATGTACAGAAAGATAATCATGATTACAGTGGCGCTGCTTTTAGCAACGCCACTTTTTGCACAGTTCGATTTCCCGCCTATGGGTGGCGCCTCGTCGGCTATGGGCGGTGCGTCGGTGGCGTTGCCTGACGACGAGTCGGCGCTGATCAACGTAGCCGGACTTGCGTGGGTCGACAAAGGTCTTGTGGCTCTCTCTGTGCGCCAGAATTTCTTGGCCGAAGGTCTCGGTTATGCAGCCACAGGTGTCGCCATGCCGCTAACGTTCGGCACAGCGGCACTTTCCAGTGTCCACTATGGCAATAGCGACTATCATGAGCAGCGCGCCACATTGTCTTACGCTGTCCCTTTGAGCGACGATATCGCCCTGGGTGCCGCTTTCCATTATCTTCATTCAGGCACATCCGACCCTTACTATAGTCCTCTCAACCGCGTCACATTCACTGTGGCGATGCAGTATAGATACTCAGACGACCTCTCCGTTGGCTTCAAGGCATACAACCCCGTCGCGGTAGTGGCTGACGGCGACGACCTTTTGCGTGTTCCTGCTGTTTTCAATTTGGGCGTGGCTTACAAGCTGATACCCGAACTGCTGACCGTTGTTGAGGCGGAAAAGACACTTTACAGATTTCCGACGCTGAAAATCGGACTTTCGTATTCATTCTATGAATATTACGCATTCCGTGTAGGAGTCAACACACAGCCAATAATCTATACTTTTGGTTTCGGTATGAAGCGCGAACATTTCGGTGCGGACATGGCGATGCAGATTCACAACATTCTTGGTGTGACACCGCAGCTTTCGTTACACTATAGTTTCTGACCTGTTATGCGCCGGATTGTAATACTTTTCACGGTGTTTCTTTTGGCGTTTTCAGCCGTTGAGGCTCAGAACGACGCCGACAACGTGGTGCGTGACATACTTGAACTGTGGGCTGATCAGAACGACGACGAGTCGGTGCCCGACGATGTCGTTGAGCAACTGTACAATATTCTTGATAATCCGCTCAATATTAATGACACATCGTCTGACGGGCTCATGCTCCTTCCTTTCCTGTCCGATTTTCATCGGGCGGCAATACGGGCCTATGTGGCCCAGAATGGCGAGATACTCTCGTTGTCAGAGTTATATCTCCTTAATGGTTTCGACTCGTCGGTGGTCAGGCTTATGATGCCTTTTGTTACCGTCGCTCCAAATGAAAAGAGTGCAAGATTGTCGTTGAAGGAGATTATAGAGCATGGACACAGCAACTTGCGCTTTGGCGCAAAGATGGTACAGCCCGTAGGTCGCGGTTATAATGAGGATATCTATGCGGGCTCTCCATTCAGGATGTATTTCCGCTACTATTTCAAATACCGTGACCGTATCACGTTTCAGCTTTCCGGCGACAAAGACGCGGGAGAGGCCTTCCGCTTTGTTTCCGCCGCCAATAGTGGCGCAGGTGTTGGACAGGCAGGATTTGACTATTATGGCTATCATCTGATGTTCAATGATTTCGGAATCGTTAAGCGCGCCATAATCGGCAAGTACAACCTCCATTTCGGACAAGGAGTGACCCTTTGGAGCGGCTCCGCTCCCTGGATGTCTGGCAATATGCCGTTGAGGCGTTACGGACAAGGCATCACTCCCGCCAGTGCCTTTTGCGAGTATGGTTATCTGCGGGGCGCTGCGGTAACGCTGAACATAAGACCTACGAGGCTTGAAATGACATTGTTCGTTTCCGACGTGGATCGTGACGCCACACTCTCTTCGCGCGACACCCTCTATGGAGGCGAACAACTGTACCAAAGCCTGTATATGTCGGGCTATCACCGCACGGCGACGGAAATAGCGAAAAAAGGGATGCTCGGAGAAAAGCTTTTCGGCTCGCACATCCAGTACAATGGTTCCAATCTTCAGATAGGAGCCACTGCCGTGAAGACCATTCTCGACTCACCATTGACTCCTGTCGATTATGTGTATAATACCTTTGCTTTCAGCGGTAAAGATAATCTGAACGGGGGCATCGACGTTACATATCGTTACCGTAGATTGCTGCTGTTCTCTGAAGTTGCAGTCTCTTCACGCCGCTCCCGCAACGATTCCGACCTGCTGCCCGTGGCAGGGGTGGGAGGGATGCAACTACATCTTAACGCCGACAATATGCTGTCAGCGGCCTTACACTATGGGTCGCCGACATATCAGAACCTGCATTCCAACATTATAGGTCAAAGCAGTCAAGCCCAGAACGAGGAGGGTATACTATGCTTCTTCCATACCCGTCTGCCGGGATATGTCGACGTGCAGACCTCTGTTGACTTTTTCCGTTTTCCGACAATGCGTTACCGCATCTATTCTCCCTCCACGGGTGTTGACTACAGGGTTAAGGTCACAAAACCGTTGGCCAAAGGTCTCAGTGTTCTTGGTCAGTACCGCTATCGTTCGTCGCAGCGCAACAGCGACGGGCAGTTGTATGCTGTCGAGGATATTGTCCGTAGTCAGCTGCAACTGTCTCTCGATTACGACAGGTCACCATGGCATCTGGTTTCGAGGGTTGTCTATTCGAAGTTCAACTGTCAGGATCATGCCCCGCAGGAAGGATTCCTGATGTCGCAGGACGCCACCTATCATTTCTCGTTGTCCGGTCATCCTTTTTCTGTTGGCGGAAGACTATCGGTCTTCGATGTATCAGGCTATGACGCCCGCATATTCGCCTATGAGAATGATTTGATGTATGAGTTCAGTGTTCCGATGTTTAACGGACGCGGCGTCCGTTTTTATATGTTAGGCCGTTGGGAGGTATCAGACAATGTCTCGGTCGCTCTCAAGTACGCTGAGTCGTTCTATCCCGACAATGAAACTCTGGGGTCGGGTTATGAGGTTATTGAAGGCAACCACCGTCATGAGTTCAAGATACAAATGCGGTTGAAGTTTTGATGATGTAAAGTAATGACAGATAGAATAACCCTTGATATATAACACACCTGCACAATAACGCATTAACTCGCTTTCCTTCATTCTTTTCGTTCGTGCGAAAAGAACGAAGCAAGAAAAGCACGCCGGCTGTGAGGGAATTGGCTAAAATTTCCGTCCGCAAGCTAAAAGCAATAAACTCGCACGCCAGTCGAAGAAAATAACTAATGAAGAGAAATATAACTGACTCCCAAAAACATAAACCTCGGAAGGTGTATGCTCAGACAGTATTGCTTTCTTAACGCTTCCGCGACGAAAATTTCTTCACGCCATTCCCTCAAGGCCGGTACAATTACCAACCAGCACTTGATGGGAGTCGCAACACTTGTGCCTACAGGCCTGCACACGTGGTACGTAACCAAAAAAGCTATGGAGAAACGTCTAAACTTATTATTCCGGAGAACGCAGTTTTGAGGAAATGGCGTTAAGAAAACAGCGAGAGGCGGGGCGTTAAGAAGCGAGGTCGTTCAAGCGAAGCGCGTTCCCTCGCTTTAGCCCTAACTCCGCTGTTTTTAGACATTTCCTCAGCGGTATTACTTCGACGAACCCAAGAAAAGCAACTTTCTTTT
>JAEEGL013045982.1_pt1 | contig 15151 bp, 7 predicted proteins | sample 9134231 | NCBI WGS metagenome assembly JAEEGL01 (sample SAMN16246548, study PRJNA631951) | gut metagenome | biome: gut microbiome; feature: rumen; material: fiber-attached | host: Bos | place: Iran: Karaj | collected 2018-10 | reverse complement strand
TTGATGCCTTGATTATTCAAGGACTCATATGCGAAAATTTAAATGTTAAACAAAAATCTGTCATTTACTCAGCGGCTTTTTGAACAAAAGTGTCAACGAACTCCTGATACAAAAGTGTCAACGATGTCCTGAGCCATGGCATCTAATCCTTAATACTGAAGATGATGGAAAAAGATATAACAATCAAAGATATTGAACAGCAAATAGGTCTTATCAACGATTCTATTGCCTGGGCCGAGAAATTCTATCCGTCGGCAACCTATATCGACGACTTCAAGGTGAAGCGTCGCCAGCTCAAGAAGATTCATTTCGCACTCGAAGAGAATTGCTCGGCGGCAGCCTACGGCGAGAGCCAGGTGGGCAAGTCCTACCTCATGAGCAGCCTGCTCTCTACCGCCAAGGACCAATTGCGAATCTCCGACGGCAAGGGCGGCGAGTACAGTTTCATCGACGACATGAACCCCAGTGGCGGTAACACCAGCAAGGAGGAGTCGACCGGTGTGATCACGCGCTTCACTGCTCATAACGATAACGAGAAGATGAAGAACTTTGTGAAGATTCGCACCTTGTCGATCGTCGATATCATTCTCTTTCTCTCTGATTCCTATTACAAGGATGTGAAAATCAACACTGCCACCGTTATCGACAAGAACGACCTGAACGACAGCGTGGCGCAGGTGCTGAATTCCTGTCAGGGTTCCACTCCGCAGCACTATATTACCGAAGATGACATCTACGACATTCAAGACTACTTCTCCTCGCTCATTGGCAACAATGCGGTGAATGTCATCAATTCAGACTTCTGCAAGAAGGTGGCCCCAGCCATCAAGTATGTCCCCGTTCAAAGTTGGGGCGAGGTGTTCAGCCTCTTGTGGAACCGGAACGAGCAAATCACGAAACTCTTCAACGACATTATCAAGGAGTTTGAAAAACTGCGCTTCGAGCCGGTCATCTATGTCCCCTTCGATGCTGTGTTGCGCAACAAGGGCACCATCTTGAGCGTGAGTTGGCTCGACAGCGTGTGCGATGCACGCCGCCTGCCCACCGAGAATGTGGAGAAGACCTCCAAGGTGCTCGACAAGGATGGCAATGTGCTCGATGAGAATTTCAACAAGGCATTCCTTTCGGCGCTAACTGCCGAACTCACCTTTGTGCTTCCTGAGGGAGTGGAGACCGAGAAATCGTTCCTCAAGAAACTCGACCTGCTCGACTTCCCTGGCGCACGCCGTCGCGAGAGCATTCACGAGGAGAATGTGGGCAAGGAGTTGAGTAACATGCTGCGCCGTGGCAAGGTGGCTTACCTCTTCAACAAGTATTCGCGCTCGCTGCGCATCAATGTGGTGCTCTTCTGCCAGCATCAGGACATGACGGGTCAGAGCGAGATTGGCGAGTCGCTCAACGACTGGATTCAGGAGAATGTGGGTGCTACGCCCCAACAGCGTGGACGATACATCCGCTCGACCAACGGCATATCGCCCTTCTTCATTGTTGCTACCAAGTTTAACACCGACCTCAAGTGGACCAATGAGTTTCCTGGCCGTTCGCAACTGAGCGACCGCTGGAAAACCCGTTTCCTCAAGACCCTGAGCGACGAGGTGATCAAGCCCAAGACCTATAGCTGGTTTAACAAGTGGGTGGATGTTCACGATGGCTTCAACTCTGAGTTTTTCCAGAGCATTTACATGCTGCGTGACTTCTTCTGGTCGCGTGACCAGCAGATTTTTGCCGGTTACAAAGAGGGCGTGAGTGATGAACAGAATGAAATCATTCCCGAGGAATATCCCGACTATCGCAAGGACCTGAAACAGTCGTTCGTCGACTTCCCCTTTGTCAAGGCTCATTTTGCCGATCCCGAACAGTCGTGGAACGATGCCGCAACACTCAATAACGATGGCTCCAAAGCCATCATCGAGGATTTGAGCTGCATCTCCGATTCACTCGACGAGGCACGCTTCAGCAAGTATTTTGGCGAACTTCAGACCATCAAGTCAAATATTCTCTCGAGGCTCACTCCATACTACATTCCTGAAGACCTGGTCAACAAGAAGAGTTATGCCAAGCGCATGGCAGGCGAGTTGAGATTAAGCCTTGACTCACTGTTCGGTAAGGATGCATCGGCTCTGGGACGCATCATCAACGAGTTTATGGTGCATCCCATCGAGATTCGCAAGATTGTCTACGACATTGTGGAATTGCACCGATTCATGCCCGTCGATATGTCGGCCATCAACATGATTCGCCTCAACGCCGGCATCATGCCCAACGACTCCAAGCAGGTGGCTCTTGACAAGCTCATTAACTACTATGGACTTGAACAGCAGTCGCTTGCCGATAACTTTGAGTCGCAGGGAATAGCGCTTGACGATATCATTCAAGGCAACGAAAATGTCCCCACTACCTGGGCCGATGTAATCGTGCTGCACATCTCCCAACTGTGGTTCGACAGGCTCAACGAGGCTGCCTCTCATCTTGAGGGCAAAGTCAATCATGTCGACCGCATTGCTGTGATGTTGCAAGTGCTCTATGTTGATTTGGGACTTAAAAACAAGTTGTTGGCCGATGTGCAGAAGTATTTGAACACTTTCGAGACCTCGCTTCAGCCCAATGTCATTGCCGACTGCGCCGCCGTGATGCTCAATCAGTTTGTGTCGACGGTGGGACGCGACCTCATGACTCCCGAACACCGCCAGCAGGCCTTGCAGAACGCTAACGAACTCAACATCAGTGTCGAGGTCAACGAGATTCCAGCCAATGCTCAGGCCATGCTGCTCGATGAGGCACTCTTCGCATTCGAGAAATCTACCGATATCATTCGGGGTGGGGTGCGCTCGCCACAAGATATGGACATTCTCAGGAAACTGCCCTGGTGGGACAATTTCATGCGATGGAAGAACCAAGTGATGGTGGGGCTCATGCTCATCAGCGAGGTTCCTTCCTATGACAAGGAGGCTAACAGCCAACTCAAGACAATTATTGACAATTGTGACACTTTATATACCCAACGATAATTATGAGACCTTTCGACAAAAATTTGCTGTGTACGACCGACAGGGCAGCCTTTACCGACATTCAGGGTATTGGCAAAGATCCGCTGTACATGCGCTATGAAACCGTTTCGGCTATCATCAACAGGGAAATTGCCCCCGATTTTCGCTCTTTCATCGCTATGCCGGTTTACCAAATCGATGACAACATCATTGAGTGGTACACTACACCTTGGAACGAGCAACCCGTCAGTCTCAACAATCTTCCTGATGCCGATAAGGCCAAGTATCTTGAAATCAAGAGAAAGACCCTTGAGCACTACCAGCGTCACATTGAGCAGATGCGCGGCGATGACCGCATCATCCTCAAGAATGCTATCAAATATGTCAACGACGAGTTCATCTATTGCTTCGACGACAAGGTGGTGATGGTGGCATGGGGCATGACGCCCGATCCGGAACTCTACAGCCCCACCGGCTCCATCACGGTGCATGTGGGCAAGGAGGCTAACTTCTACAAGGTGCACTTCATTTGCGACCCCGCAATGGCTTCGTTCAGAGTGCCCAAGTACAGTGTGCTCACCAGGCGCGAGAACACCGTGATCTCGACCGAGGATTTGCCCGAACTTGTGGTTGCCGAGGGTTACGAGTTTACTGGATGGGACCCCCATCCGCAGGGCACTGTCGTGAATCATGACCTCACCTTTGTGGCCCGCTTCAATGCAACCGGAACGCCTCCTGCAGTTCCACCCGTAGTTGAAGAGCCACCCAAGCTCGACGACAACGGCTGCACCATCTTCTTCGATGCTGGTCAGCAAGGCACGCTTGCTGGTTTCAATACCATCCGCAAAAACAGGGGCTCGGTTTTGTTGCCCAACGAGATTCCTGTAGTCACACCCAACAAGGGCTACAAGTTCACAGGGTGGAACATCAATCCCGTGAACATGATTGTGGATCGCGACATGACCATCAGTGCCATGTATGAAAAGAAACCTGGCTTCAACTGGCTCTGGGCACTGCTGGCAGTGTTGCTGGGCATCCTGGTTGCACTGCTCATTCTGCTTTGCCTCAAGGGCTGCAATTCTTGCTCTCGCACGGTAGTTGGCCCCGTCGGTGCTAACGACAGCATCTACGCCGGCGGTCCGGGCAGGCCCATTGAGCGCATCGACGGCCCTAACGGTCCCATCGACGACAACCGCCCCAATCCCGACTACGACACGGGTCCTGTCGACATCATTGACGACGACGGCTCCTTGCCCGATTACCCCGTTGCTCCCCCCAACTTGGGTGACGGTGGTCAGGATCTTCCCATTATCACGACTCCGGACGGCCGACAGATCATTGGCAACCGCGTGAATGTTTTTTTCGAGGATGCCAGGGCCGATCTTGACAAGTTTGTGCGTGAGTTCAAACGCAACTTCCCCGATTCCACCAAGTATAAAATCATAGGAGTCGACAAGAACGTACCCTGGCTGCAAGTGCAAGTGCCCGTCAACGAGGTTGAAGCGATGTGCGCTGCAATACCCCGAAAAATACCCGATCCCGCCTCCATCGCTTTCGACGAGTCTATCATGATGCGCTTCGATGTGGGGCCGAATTTCAACACCCTACAACGCCGCACGCAGATGATTCGTGGCCGTGAAGGGTGGCACATTGGCGCTGTCAACCTCAAGCAGGCATGGTCAATCACCAAGGGCGACCCGTCGGTCAAAGTCGCTGTTGTGGACGACGGACTCGACTTGCGTCATGAAATGTTTCGTGGCCGCATAGTCGAGGCCTACAATGTGTTCCGCCGCGACGACCGCCTCGCTACGGGCGAAGGGCATGGCACCCATGTTGCCGGCTTGGCGGTGGGCAGCGATGCCAAGATTGATAAAGGCGTGACAGGCATGGCACCCAAATGCAAACTCATGCCGGTGCAGGTGTTCGACAATGGCATGTGCACCATGTCGTCGCTTGTGGCTGGCATCATGTATGCCGTTCACCGGGGCGCCGATGTGATCAATGTCTCGGTGGGCCCCAGTCTGGCCATGCTCAAGGGGCAGCCCGTTTCACAACTCGAGGAGATAGCGCGAGGGGTGTTTAAACCTGCACAAAAGTTGTGGAATCGCATCTTTCAGGTAGCCCGCGCACACAAGTGCATCATCGTTTTCGCTTCGGGCAATGAAACCCTGCTGGCATCGACCTATCCGCAGTTGCGTTCTACCGAAACCATCAATGTGGCTGCCATCAATCCCAATGGCAAAATGTCGTTCTTCTCTAACTATGGCAGTCCCGGCTACATGGTGGGAGCCTCGGTCTCGGCTCCTGGTGAAGATATCATCAGTGCATTTCCAGCGCCCAAGAACTATGAGATTGCCGATGGCACCAGCATGGCGGCTCCCATTGTGACAGGTGTCGTGGCACTCATGAAATCGGTGAACCGCAACATCACCGTCACTCAGGCGCTCTCGGTGCTGCGCTCCACAGGCAAGAACCTGGTTTCCAATGCAGGTCCCATGATTCAGGCCGATAAAGCGCTGCTTACAGTCAAGCGCGGCAATCTGCCTGCCGACCGCACTCCACAGACCACTACGCCGCCGCGTCGTGCTCCACAGTCGGGTGGGGGAAACACGCAGCCTAGCACCCCGGCGCGCCGTGCGGCATGAAACCGTAATTCATCTTTTAAACTACTATCAGTATATTGCAGATGAACAAATTTCTCAAATTCTCCTGGAGCCACATCTTCACTTTCTTGGCTGTGATTCTCATGGCCTACTTCTCGTTTCTGGGAGTTTCATACTGGACTCACGGCAACTTCTTCGTGGCGGGCATCGTTACGGCAGTGATTGTTGTGCTTCTCATCTTCTGGTTTGTGACGGCACAAATGCTCAAGGGAACCTCGGGGCAGTTCATGAAATTTAAGAAATCCATTGCCATGGAGCGTTTTCTCATCTTTTCTTGTCCTGTCGTCTTCATCCTCAGCCTGGGGCCGCTCATCCATTTCTGGAATGTGCACAGTCACAACGACGAGATTGTAAAAACCTTCAAGGACGGCATCAATGCCTCGACCGGATTGTTCGACCTCTACGAGAATTATGCCCATGAGCGCCTCGACGCCTTTAGCACAAAACTCAAGAACCCATCGGCCAATGCTGGGGCAGCCCTGTTCAAGGGCATCAGCTCCAGAGATGTGCAGCGCGAGGTGATGACCCAGTGCCTCAACGACAAGTTGCTCGGCTCCAATTTCACCGATTTAAAACAAAAATCCACGCAGTGGATTCAGGAGGCCAACCAGGAACCCAGTACATGGAATGTGTTCTTGCTTGGCAATATCAAGGAAATCAAAAGGTCGATGCAAGAGTGGCGCGACTTGCTCGTGGACTTTTCCACGCCCATTCTCAAGAGCGAGTCGCTGGCGGCAACCGATGTCAAGCCCTTTGACGACGACCGTGGCATCATCAACAATGCCGTGGGCATCCTCGACAGGCTCGATGCCATCTATTCCACGATGGAGGGACCGAAACCCGCTGCCATTGGCTTTGCCATTGCCATCTTCTTTTTGTTGCTTTTCCCCTATCTGTTGCAGTCGCGTCACAGCAAGAGCATCTATCGCCTGCTGGGCAAGCGCCAGTCGTTGGGTGGCATGAGTTTTTCTCCTGAGCCACTTCCTCAGCAGTCAGCACCTCAGCCGACCGATATCGACACCGACATTGCTCCAAAACCTGAGCCACCGTCACAACCCAACACCGACAACGACTTTGGAATGTTTAAACTTTAGTATAATTAACCCATTAACATTATATCGAAATGCCTTCAGAACAAGCGATTTTTGACAACATATTCCAGTATACCGCCGACGACATCGTCAAATACATTCGTGCGGGTATCACTACCTACGAAAGGCTTTGTGACCCCAACAACACCTATGGCAATTTCTCGGCCGATGTTCGCAGGCAGGTAAAGTATATTTTGGAGAATAGTGATGAACCCGACTGGGTTAAGGCCTGTGAGATTCACACCGTTGAATCTTATCAAACCTATCTCGATGACCACCCCGACGGCATCCACCGCGACGAGGCGCGCTTGCACAAGCAGCAACTGTTCGACAAGCAGGCCGAAGTGGCTCGCGAGGAGGAATTGAAGAAGGCCAATGCCGAAGCCGAACAGGCATGGACGCAAGTCAATCGGGCAAGCAAGGAAGAACTCCAGCAGTTTGTTAACGCTTACCCCGATAGTCCCCATGTTAACGAGGCCAAGGACCTGATTCGCGATTTGGACCTCGGCAGTTTCTTGGGCGTGGGCATTGAGGCACTCAAGAAGCGCATCAAGGACATCGAGACCGATAAGCGCGTGATGCAAAAGGAGATAACTATTGTCAATCTCATTCTTGACGAGGTCGGCAAGCGACACATCACCAAGGACGATTTTCTTGAAGCGCTCAAGCAAGACCACAATATTGTCAATTCGGGCGTCATCAGGTCGCTGTTTGACAAGAATTTCATCGCGCTCGACGATTTTGCTTCAATTGGCATCGACAAGGCCTTCATCGAGGCAATGCTCAAGCACGACATGCCACAGCAGTTCCAGGTGCCCATACCCATCTCAAGCATCAATCGCGAGTCCACCGAAATCTACTTTTGGGGTATCCCTTCGAGCGGCAAGAGTTGTGCGTTAGGGGCTATTCTCAGTGTGGCTGACAATGGCCGCGTGGCTGCGAGCATGTTTAAGGATAGCACCTGTCAGGGTTATGGCTACATGATTCGTTTGGCAACGCTTTTCAAGGACGATGGCAAGGTGGGCGTCCTTCCCGAAGGCACTTCCATCTACTCGACCTATGAGATGGGATTTAACCTGCACTCACACGACAACTATGTGCATCCCATCACCTGCATCGACCTAGCCGGTGAGCTGGTGCGATGCATGTTCAAGTATGATGCCCACGAAGACCTCACGCAAGAAGAGGCGGCAGCGCTCCAAACGCTCACCGATGTGATGGTGAACAACCGTTCGGGCAATCGCAAACTTCACTTCTTTGTCATTGAGTATGGTGCCGACGACCGCATGTACGAGGGCCTCGCGCAGCGCCAGTACCTCGATGCAGCCCTTCAATATATAGGGCGCACCAATATTTTCCAACGCGACACCGACGGCATCTACCTGCTCATCTCCAAGGTGGACAAGGCAAAACTTCATGGTGCCGAACTCCAGCAGGAACTTCGCCGCTATGTAAACGAGCGCTACTTGGGCTTCTACAATGGCGTGAAAACCATTTGCCAGCAAAATCAGATCAATGGCGGTGAGGTAGGCATCTTGCCGTTCTCGTTGGGCGAGGTGTGCTTCCAGGACTATTGCCGTTTCAATGCCAGTGCCGCCGAGCAGGTGGTCAAGCTCATTCTTGAACGAACGGGAGGCGAGCGTCAGGGCTGTTTATATAATATTCTTAAAATCTTCAAAAAATGAGCAAGATAGGTATTAAAATCAACAATATCAGTGCTGGTCTGGCGGTGGCTTATCAGGCCAACACCAACATCAGTAACTGGGCACTGAAGACCCACGACACGCGCGACGACTTGCGAAACCTGGGATTTACCGACGGTGCAGGCAATTTTGTCCCCTTCCTTGTGAGCCCCGAAGCACAGACGGCCGCCCTCTATATGCTCTCTTTCGACATGGGTGGCTGTTACCTGTGTTCCATCAAGATGTCGTCGGGCCGCATGGGCGATCATGTGGCATCATGGTTCTATTTCCCTCGTGAGGCCGATGTGCCCGCGCCCCACATGAGGCAGCTCATCCAGATTGTGGATGCCGAGGTGATGACGGGCGGACTCATCAACGAGCAGCGCCTCAACGATGTTTTCCTGAACGATTTCCCGAATCGTCCCGTTCTGCCGGTTTATGCCAATTCCAATCAGTCGGCAGGCTATGCTGTGCGCTACTATGGCCGTGGCACCGACTATAGTCTTGAGGATTTGCTGGGGCACGACATTTATCAGCCCGAGTATGCGAAATATAAGGCGATTTTCTTCATCGACAGGGCATCAGGACTCACCTGCCGTGGTGCTATCGACCTCACTTCGCGCCGGTTGGCTCGCACTGTCACCGTCATGCCGCCCCAGGGCGATTCGTTCGGTTTCTCGCCTTTCCTCGACAACAAACCCTTTGTTGAGCCCATGATGGCCTATCAAGGCGCTACGCTTCAGCTCGTGTGGCGCAAGAATGGCTTCAAGGATGTGGTCAAGCCTGTTACCTTGAAGAGTGACCCGCAGTTGTTGCCTGGTCTTCAAGAGAATGAAATGCGATGGATTGTTCCCTATGCTCATTTCAATGTTATCGACGAGAATGGCCGAAGCATTCCTAACTGCAACATCACCATTTTTGGCAAGCCCCTCACCCCCGATTCTCTAGCCGATGTGCCTTTTGCTGAACTCAAGCGAGGTGTTCGCGTTAAAGTCACAAAAGAGGGTTATGCTGAAAAGGTGGTCGACTATCAAGGCGCTCCCATCGATGTGAACATGGAGAAACTCACGCAGCGTTATGTGTTCCTCTTCCCCGAGGGCGAGAAGGTGACCCTTTCGGGCAACAAGACATTTACCGAGTCTCCATTCAAGGGCTATACAGCTAATCAGAACAACAGTGTTTCTGCCAGCGGGCAAAACCGCCTGTACAAGGTGGCTGAATCTTCTCTGCCTGGTGGACTCAATCTCAAGTCGTTGCTCATTGGCGGCGTTGCCGGTGCCATTCTCGTGGGTGCCGCATGGCTGGCACTTTCATTGTTTGGCGGCTCTAAGGCTGTTCCCGAACCTCAAGAACCCGAGAAGCCTGTGGTCGAAAAACCTGAGAAACCCAAGCAGTTGCCTAAGTTTGAAGTACTGAATGCGCCAGTGTGGAACAAGCAGGTGCTTGAGGATGCGGGCTTTACGGGGCTTTGGGACGGGCTCAACAAATATGATTTCCCTGCTGTGATGAGTGTTGACTCAAAGTATCCTGAATTGCAGCAGCAAGTGCCGCAATGGAACGACCTGCGCTCGGCTATTCTCGCTCTGCAGCAGACTGGAGCCAATATTTATGGCACCTTCAATGGTGAAGGCGATGAGGATATTACTGTTGCTAATTACATCAACAAGATTAAGAAGAACACCTTTAATAACGGTAATAGACCGAAGGCTGAACCTGTTGTCGACAGCAAGACTGAACCAGAGAAGGTGAATGCGGCGAAAGGCGCCGAAGGGCAGCCTGCATCTGGTAAAGTTACCCAGAGTTTCAATGATTTACAATCAAATAAAGGCAACGGTTGAAAATGAAAACGAGTTTAAAAATACTTCTTCTCTTGCTGGCGCTTGCCGGTGCCGTGTTCGGTGTCCTCTATTGGCAGAAGACCCAGGTCGAGCCTCCGCAGAACCCCGCTTCTACCGAAGTGAACTATACCCAACTCAAGCAGCATGTGGTCGTTATTAACAGTAGCAACGATCTCGACAAGGCCTTTGAGAAAGTTTACGATGAACTCTGTTTCCTCAAAGATGAAGGCCTCATTGATGACGCACAACGCGACGAACAGCTTCGTGCTCTTGCCGATGCCTATGCACCCCAGTTTGCCAGCAATGCGTTGTCGGCATTACACAATGATTGGACTTACAACGACCTCAAACGGTTGACCGACAGGGTCAAACTGCTCTCATCGCTTACCTCTACCCAAGGCGATGCCATCATTGTTGATCACGATGTGAAGGAGAAGTTCAGCATCATCAGCAAGGTGAACAGTGATTATGCCAAGGCTAATGCCCTTGCTTCGAGAACCACATTCTCGAATGTCAGCGATGCCAAAGAGCGCATCAATAGTGCAAGCCGCTATAGGAGCGATACCTATCTCAGTCACTGCCCTGCACTGGTTGCCCGTCTCAAGAGTCTTCCCACCAAAATCGGCCATTCGCATTACTTGAATGTCTCGGCTGCTGTCAACAATCTTGCCCGCAACTATCGCAACTACAGTGATATCCGTTCCAAGAAAAGTGAGGTGTCAGGCAGGATTAGTGCATACGAAGGCATGACTCGCTATTATGGTCGCAACGAGGGTTCCTCGGCATTATACACAAAGTTGCGTAATGTGCCAGAATCTGAACCCTCTTATGAGTTATAACAGATTGTATCATCTAGAATCTATAAACAAATGACAAAGAAGCATCAGTTTTTCATCGAAGAAGAAGCGGCACGCTGCTTGTTGTGTGCCGATGGGCCATGCAGCCAAGCATGCACGCATGGCGACCCTGCACGGGCGATGCGAGCCGTGCGTTTTGGCAATGCTGCCTTGGCCAAACAGTGGATAGCTTCTTGTACAGCCGAAGAGCTCGAAGCCGCCGAACAGGCCTGTATCCATTACGACCGTCCCGTGCGCATCAGGGATATTGCCGCTCAATTACCCGATTTTGAGCCACTTGAGCAACACGAACCAAGTCTTGAAATTGACTTCTGTGGTTTGCATTGTGAGAACCCCTTCTTCCTCGCTTCCTCGTCGGTGTGCACTAACTATGAGATGGTGGCGCGTGCTTTCGATGCCTGGTGGGCTGGAGTCTATTACAAGACCATCTGTCTCGACGATATTCAGGAGGTGTCGCCGCGTTTCGACGCTGTTCCCCGCGAGGGTAATCACGGTGACTTCGGCAGTTTCCGCAACATGGAACAGCTGAGCGAGAATCCCGCTGAGGTGGACTTTGACATATTACGCCGTCTCAAACGCGACTATCCCTCTAAGATTGTAGTCGCTTCCATCATGGGCAACACCGAGGAGCAATGGATTGAACTCGCCAAGATGGCCGAACAAGCTGGCGTTGATGCCGTGGAACTGAACTTCTCGTGCCCGCAAATGCGTCTGGCGGGTTTAGGTAGCGATGTGGGGCAAGATTCCGAATTGGTGCTGTTTTATACCGCCCATGTGAAACACGCCGTCGCTATTCCTGTGATACCCAAAATGACCCCTAACATCACGCACATCAATCAACCCGCTATGGCGGCTTACTTTGCCAGTGCCGATGCCATCAGCGCCATCAACACCATCAAGAGTGTGACCATGAGCGACAGCGCCATGGTCAATGGCAAGAAGACCGTTTCGGGCCTCTCGGGCCGGGCTGTCAAACCCATTGCTTTGCGTTTCATTCTTGAAATGGCAAAAAACACTGTGATGAAGAACATCCAGTTCAGTGGCATTGGCGGCATTGAAACTTGGCGAGATGCACTCGAGTTTATACAGGTAGGGTGCCGCAATGTGCAGGTGTGTACTGCCATCATGCAATATGGCTACCGCATAATCGACGACCTGACTGCGGGTCTCAAGCACTATATGGCAAGCCGTGGCATTCGTCACCTCTCCGAACTTGTTGGCGAACAGTTGCCTCTCTTCGTGCGGCCCTCGCATCTCGACCGTGAAACCATGGTGTTCCCAGTGATCGACCGTGAGAAGTGCATAGGCTGTGGCCGTTGCTACACCTCTTGCAGCGATGCCGGTCACCAGGCAATCACCTTTGACGAGCGCAAGCCGCAAATCGTGGGCAAGAAATGTGTGGGCTGCCACTTATGCAGGCTTGTGTGTCCCACAGGTGCCATAGGCTTGGCAAAACGCATCCCCAAGAAATAGAATATATCGCACGGTTTTCCGTTGCAATAGTGCAGTCCATGTCATCTCATGTGACTGCACTATGCATTTTTATGTATTTTCATGTGGTGAGTTTGCGCGAAATGTCTGTGTGCTTGTAATATGTTGATATTTAATATATTGTATTGGTGTGTGTGGTGGAATTTTAAGAAAAAGTGAGTTTTTTGTGAGTTTTTTGTGGGGTTTGAAACTTGACGCACATTTTTTATAATTATAAATTTGCAACACTTTCTTTCGCAACAATCGCGATCTACTTTTTTTAATCTATAATACTCTTCAACAAAATGAAAAAAGCATTTACTTTTCTGGCAGCCGCTGCTTTCATGGCACTCAACACCATGGCAGCCACTGCCGACTATCAGCTCGTCTTCAGCGATGAGTTTAATGGAACCTCGCTTAACACCGAGGTTTGGAATGTTGAGATCAATGGCGATGGTGGCGGCAATGGCGAGTTGCAGTATTATGCCCCCGGCAATGTCACTGTAGCCAATGGCGTGCTCAGCATCACTGCCAAGAGGCAGAGTTACCTGGGCAAGCAATTTACCTCGGGTCGTATTAACACCATGGGCAAGGCTGCTTTCAAGCATGGCAAGATTGAAGCCAGCATTAAGCTTCCCAGCACTGCCAATGGTCTGTGGCCTGCTTTCTGGCTCATGGGCAACGATTTGAGCGAGGGCATTTCTTGGCCCTATTGTGGTGAAATCGATGTGATGGAGGCCGGTGGTCGCACTGGTATTAACAACGGCGTTCAGGACCGCTACTTTGCCGGCGCATTGCATTGGGGTCCCTACACCAATGGCAACCACCCCATGTACGCGCAGGACTACACAGCTTCTTATAGCGTGCAGGATGGCGAGTTCCATCTCTACACCCTCATCTGGGACGACCAGAAGATTTCGATGTATCTCGACCTCGACAAGTATCCCAATGCTCAGCCTTACTTTGAGATGAACATCAACGATTTTTCTCAGAGCAACTCGCCTGGCAACTACTTCCACAAGCGTTTCTTCCTGTTGCTCAACATGGCTGTGGGCGGCTCGGTTCCTGGCATTAACAACGCCAACGATGTTACAGCCTTGAACAGTGGCGACAAGGTGATGCAGGTCGACTACATTCGCGTTTATCAGCGTCAAGGCGAAGAGAACTACATCACTCCCGACGGCTCGATGGGCGATGACACACCCGAAATTGAACCCGACGAGACAACCGAGTTGGGTCGCTATGGCTCGCTCTCTCTTGATGGGAACAACAATTCGACCTTCGATTTCGAGAATTCTTACGACTATGTGGTGATTGGTGCCAGCAATGGCGTGATTGAGCAGATGGGTGACAAGATTTACGCTAACTACAGCGTGGACGATGTTACACATTTCCTCTATATATGGGAACAGACCTATAATACTGTTGCTACCACTGGTCTGAACTCCTTCGGCCTCAACGAGGGCTGGAATTCCTACACCGTGGGCAACGCAGGCTGGTCTGGACTTGGTTATGCCTCGGTAACACCTGGCAAGAACCTCTCTATGATCGACAGCACTTATATCCTGCACTTTGCAATGCGTGCCACCGATCCTCTCATGCACACGGGTCACGGCATCTATGTGGGTAATGTGGGCTTTGCTATTGGTGCCGAGGATTTCCACGATGGCAACAAGATTCTGCCTGTGTTCGGCGACTTCAAGCGTGACGGACGCTGGTGCAGCTTCGACATTCCTGTCAATGTTCTCCTCAGCCTCAACAGCAACCTCTTCACCAATCCCGATAACTATGTCGACAATGTCTTCGCAGTGCTTAGTGGCGGAACAAGTGGTGCTCAACTCCAGTTCGACAATGTCTTCTTCTATAAGAATGATAATGTCGACACTTCAGTGCCCACCGACGACAATACCACTGTAATAGGTCAATACGCATCTCGTTCGCTCGATGGTGCCGGACACAGCACCTTCGACTTCGACGATGCCTACGACTATGTCATCATTGGTGCCAGCAATGGTGTGATGGAGCAAATGGGCGACAACATTGTTGCTGACTATAGTGTTGATAATGTAACCAATCACTTATATATTTGGGAAGGTACCTACACACCTGTAGCCACATCGGGTGTTAACTCGTTCGGCCTCAACGAGGGCTGGAGTTCATTTGTGGTGAACGGTGCTGGTTGGTCGGGCCTTGGCTATGCTTCTACCGCTCCTGGCAAGGACCTCTCGATGCTCGATGATTCCTATTACCTGCACTTTGCTATGCGTGGAACCGACAACATCTTGCACACTTCTCATACCATTTGGGTAGATGCTGCACAGTTTGTGATTGGTAACACCACTTCTGGTCCCGTCATGCTTGGTGACTTCCGTCGCGACGGTGACTGGTACAGCTTCGACATCCCGTTCAGCGTTCTCAAGTCGCTTGGTGGTGACCTGTTTACTGCCGATGGTGGAGTAGAGAACTTCCGCGGCAATGTCTTCGCAGTGCTTAGTGGCGGCGCCCAGGGTGCTGAGCTCCAGTTCGATAATGTCTTCTTCTACAAGAAGCACAGCGATACCGA
>JAEEGL011289481.1_pt1 | contig 15151 bp, 26 predicted proteins | sample 9134231 | NCBI WGS metagenome assembly JAEEGL01 (sample SAMN16246548, study PRJNA631951) | gut metagenome | biome: gut microbiome; feature: rumen; material: fiber-attached | host: Bos | place: Iran: Karaj | collected 2018-10 | reverse complement strand
CATAGCTCATGAAGAGGTAGTAGTAGTTGCCGATATGCTGAATGTAAGGGCCCTCTCCACTGACATAGCATCCACCCGCAATGAGTTTGCCAAAGTAGGGATCGCTGGTGTAGCCTGTGAAAGAGGTGCTATTGGGAGCTTTCCCCGCATAAGTGGAGGATGCATAGGTGTAAGTATAGTCGCGCAAGCCTGTCGTCTTGTCGAGTTTGAGCATGAAGATACCGCCCGACCATGAGCCATAGGCGAGCCACAGTTCTCCTTCTTCATCAAAGAATGCACACGGATCAATACAATTGGGCCACAGATTGCCCCAAGCGCTCGTTTTATAACGTGAAGGGAGAGAGGACTGAGTGCCCAAAACGAGTTCAAGGTCGGTGTCTTTGTAGTTGACACTCTTGTCTGAACGAGTCTGACCGTCGAAACCGCCAAAAACAATGGGAGCCTGGTAGGTGAAGGGACCTGTGGGGCTGTCGCTGGTCATCATCACAATGACAGATGCCCAATGGTCACCGTTCAGACTCAAATAATAGCACCACTTGTTCATGTGAGGGTTGTAGATGATATCAGGTGCCCATTGGTCGCCTGACACCCAATTCGCCAGAGTGGTGGCGGCGCGGTCACCGACTTGAATCCCCGCATACGTGGCACAGAAAGCGCCTGCATCAAACGATCCAAGAGTGACTTCTTCCTCAACAGTGCTGCCAGGAAGGCAACGCTTGACTGTGTGGGTCGGATTACTCTGGAATGCCCTGTAGGCATTGGCAGAGTTGTAACTATTCTTGTAATAGTTGGTGATGTCGGAATAGGTCTTGAAGTCCTTCGTCTTCACGCCATAGTAGTGGGAACCATAGATGTAGAAGGTCTGCGAAGAGGCATCCCAAACGACAGACGGGTCGTGGACGGATTTCCATGCACGAGACTGAAGTTTGTAGAGCGAACTAAGTTCGGTAGTTGTCACTGCCGTTTGTGCATAGCTACAGCACACCCCAAGCAGTACAATGATAGTCAGTAAAAGTTTTTTCATAAATAGGTCTAATTTCGAAATTCGTGGCAAACTTACCACTTTTTTGTGAATTGGCAAACTTTTATATCCAGAAGAAACCATATAGACAAAAAAAAGACCACATACGGGGTCGTATGTGGTCTCAACAGATATATTTTTGGCAATATTTTACTCTGCAGGTGTCTCTACGGGAGCCTTTTCTGCGGCTGGAGCCTCAGCAACAGCAGCTTCCTCCTTTGCAGGTGCCTCAGCAGCCTCTGCCTTTGGAGCAGACTTGCGAGAACGGCGAGTACGAGTCTTCTTAGCCTCAGTCTTAGCCATGTTCTCATCGAAGTCAACAAGCTCAATGAATGCCATCTCGGCATCGTCGGAAGGACGACGACCCAACTTGATGATGCGAGTGTAGCCACCTGGACGGTCTTCGACCTTGGTTGCAATCACACTGAAAAGTTCAGTGATGGCGTACTTGTTCTGCAAATAACTGAAGACAACACGGCGAGAGGCTGTAGTGTCATCCTTTGACTTCGTAATCAGAGGCTCGACATACACACGAAGAGCCTTTGCCTTGGGAAGCGTGGTGGTGATTCTCTTGTGCATGATGAGAGAGATCGCCATGTTGGCAAGCATTGCCTTGCGGTGAGAGTGCTTGCGGCCAAGGTGGTTGAATTTCTTATTGTGTCTCATTTTTGATTAGTCTTTGTCTAATTTATACTTGGAAATGTCTGTTCCGAACGACAGGTTCAAGCTCTCAAGCAAGTCGTCAAGCTCTGTGAGTGACTTCTTACCAAAGTTACGGAACTTGAGCAAGTCTGTCTTGTTGAATTGCACGAGATCGCCGAGAGTCTCCACATCGGCTGCCTTCAAACAGTTGAGGGCACGCACAGAGAGATTCATATCGACAAGCTTGGTCTTCAGCAACTGGCGCATACGCAATACCTCCTCGTCGAACTCTTCATTACCATCGAAGTCGGCATTCTCCAGCGTGATCTTCTCGTCGGAGAACAGCATGAGATGGTAAATGAGAATCTTGGAAGCCTCTTTCAAGGCATCCTTCGGATGGATGGAACCGTCGGTGGTGATTTCGAGCACAAGTTTCTCGTAGTCGGTCTTCTGTGCCACACGATAGTTCTCTACTGCGAACTTGACGTTGCGGATTGGAGTGTAGATGGAGTCGATGGCAATGTCGTTGATTTCCTTGCAGAACTCACGATTCTCATCGGCTGGCACATAGCCACGGCCTTTGTTGATGCTCAACTCCAACTCCAGTGTTGCCTGAGGATCCAAATGACAAATTACCAAATCTGGGTTTAACACTCCAAATCCACTGAGGTACTTGTTGATATCTCCAGCCTTAAACTCGGTTGAATTCTCGATGGAGATTGAGACTCTTTCAGACTCAAACCCATCAGCGACTTGCTTGAATCGAACTTGCTTCAGATTCAAGATAATGTTGGTCACATCTTCCTTGACACCCGGAATGGTTGAAAACTCATGCTCCACACCAGCAATACGGATGGTGTTGATGGCATAACCCTCGAGGGAGGAAAGAAGTATGCGACGGAGTGGATTACCAATGGTAATACCATAACCAGGCTCCAAAGGACGGAACTCAAACTTTCCGTACCTGTCGTCGGCCTCCAACATTACTACTTTTTCTGGTTTTTGAAATGCTAATATCGCCATTTGTTTTAATTTTTATTTAGAGTACAACTCGACAATCATCTGCTCCTTGATATTCTCAGGAATGTCTGCACGCTCTGGCATGTGGAGGAACTTGCCACCTTTGACATTTTCATCCCACTCAATCCAAGAGTATTTGCTGTGGTTGAAACCAGCAAGGGCTGCGTCAATCACTTCCAGACTCTTTGATTTCTCACGCACGGCAACAATCTGGCCTGGCTTTACTGAGTATGAAGGAATGTTCACTACCTGACCGTCCACAGTGATGTGCTTGTGGCTAACAAGTTGACGGGCTGCAGCACGAGTTGGAGCGATGCCAAGACGGAACACCACATTATCAAGACGAGCCTCAAGGAATTGCAGAAGAATTTCGCCTGTCACACCAGACTTCTTTGAAGCCTTCTCGAACAGGTTGCGGAACTGACGCTCAAGCACGCCATAAGTGTACTTTGCCTTCTGCTTCTCAGCAAGCATGAGACCGTACTCAGAAGTCTTCTTGCGACGGTTGTTGCCATGCTGGCCGGGAGCATAGTTCTTTTTAGACAAAACCTTGTCTGGTCCAAAGATTGCCTCGCCGAAACGACGAGAAATTCTTGATTTTGGTCCAATATATCTAGCCATATTTTCTTTAATGTTTTATGCCATACAGCTCTCAGCAGCAGCCGTAGAAAGGAAAGATACGACAAACGAGCTCGTTGGCAAATGACATAATTGTGTGATGATTAAACTCTTCTTCTCTTTGGAGGACGACAACCGTTGTGAGGAAGTGGAGTAACGTCGATGATTTCTGTCACTTCAATTCCTGCTGCATGGCAACCGCGCACAGCAGCTTCACGACCATTTCCTGGGCCCTTGATGTAGGCCTTCACCTTGCGGAGACCGAGGTCGTAAGCAACCTTGGCACAATCCTGTGCAGCCATCTGGGCAGCATAAGGAGTGTTCTTCTTTGAACCGCGGAAACCCATCTTACCGGCTGCAGACCAAGAGATAACATTACCTTCACTGTTAGCCAAAGTAACAATGATGTTGTTGAAAGAAGAGTGCACATGAAGTTGGCCTTCAGCGGTGACCTTTACGACTCTCTTCTTTGCAGAAGTTGTTTTCTTTGCCATATCTAATGATTATTTAGTAGCCTTTTTCTTGTTTGCAACTGTTTTCTTCTTACCCTTGCGAGTACGAGCGTTGTTCTTTGTGCTCTGACCACGTACAGGAAGACCAAGACGGTGACGGATGCCACGGTAGCAACCGATGTCCATCAAGCGCTTGATGTTGAGCTGAATCTCGGAACGGAGATCACCCTCCACCTTGTACTCGGCAGCAATCACGGCACGAATCTTACCGGCCTGTTCATCGTTCCAGTCCTTTACCTTAATGTCCTTGTCTACGCCAGCCTTCTCAAGGATTTTGCCAGCGCTGCTGCGCCCGATACCAAAGATGTATGTGAGCGCAATTTCACCTCGCTTGTTCTGTGGGAGGTCTACACCTACAATTCTTATTGCCATATCTTACTTTTATTTCATTTTCTTACCTAAGAATCATCCTTGGCGCATCTTGTACTTAGGATTCTTCTTGTTAATAACAAATAGACGACCTTTACGTCTTACGATTACGCAATCAGGTGTACGTTTCTTCAATGATGCTCTTGTTTTCATATTGTGATTTTATTTATATCTGAATACTATCCGGCCTTTGGAAAGGTCATAGGGAGACATCTCAACCCGAATCTTGTCTCCTGGAAGAATCTTGATGTAATGCATCCTCATCTTACCAGAGATGTGGGCAATGATTTCATGACCATTTTCCAATTCTACTCTAAACATTGCGTTTGACAATGCCTCGACAATAGTTCCATCTTGTTCTATAGCAGACTGTTTAGCCATACTCTTATAAAGATTTTTCTCTTAATACTTTTTCTATTTCTTCAAACGACGAGAGGATGTCAGCTTTGCCCTTGCGTACACAAATGGAGTGTTCATAATGGGCTGCAGGCTTCTTATCTCTGGTGATGATGCCCCATCGGTCTTCCTGCATGTAGACGTCTTTCACGCCCATTGTTATCATCGGCTCAATGGCTATGCACAAGCCGTTTTTTAGCAGTATGCCGTTACCCCGCCTTCCATAGTTGGGTACTTGGGGGTCTTCATGCATCTCCTTGCCTATTCCATGTCCCACGAACTCTCTCACTACTCCATAACCTTGCGTTTCGCAATGTGACTGAACCGCGTATGATATGTCACCTAAACGATGACCCACAACAGCTTGTTCTATGCCTTTATATAGAGCTTCCTTCGTTGTTGCAAGAAGTTTCTGTACATCGGCCGATATGTCGCCCACCGCAAAGGTGTAGCAAGAATCTCCGCAATATCCATTCAACGATGTGCCACAGTCGATGGACACAATGTCACCTTCTTGCAAAGGAGTGTCGTTAGGTATGCCATGGACAACCTGATGGTTTACTGAAGTACAGATGCTGGCCGGAAAGGCGCCTCCATGTGGATTCGGAAACCCCAAGAAGGTGGGTGTGGCACCATGGTCGCGGATGAAAGTGTCGGCAATTTTGTCCAACTGCTTTGTCGTGACACCTGGCTCTATCACTTTCGCCAATTCCGCCAATGTCTGTCCAACTAACAGGTTCGCTTCCCTGAGAAGTTCCACCTCTTCGTCAGTCTTAAGATACACCATCTTTCTAAGTAGTGCTTAATGTTCGCCACGAACACGGCCCGTATCCAACAGACCGTCATAATGACGCATCATCAAGTGTGACTCTATTTGCATCAATGTGTCAAGCACAACACCTACAAGAATCAGGAGCGAGGTGCCGCCAAAGAAAGCGGCAAATTCACGCTGTACACCGAAAATACTTGCAAAGGCCGGAAGAATGGCAATAATAGCCAAAAACAACGAGCCTGGGAATGTTATACGAGACATGATTTTATCAATATAGTCTGCCGTATCCTTGCCTGGCTTGACGCCTGGGATGAAGCCATTGTTACGCTTCATGTCTTCAGCCATCTGTACAGGATTGATAGTAATTGCTGTATACAGATAAGTGAACAAGATAATCAATATAGCAAAGATCAAATTATATACAAAGCTATTATTGTCTATCAGTTGGTTCACGACTGGATTCAGCTTACCACTACCAGAGAACTGTGCTAAGGTTACAGGAATGAACATGATGGCCTGAGCAAAGATGATTGGCATCACATTGGCCGCATATGGCTTCAGTGGAATGTACTGACGGGCACCACCTATCTGGCGAGCACCGGCAATCTTCTTTGCGTAGTTAACAGGAACCTGACGCACGCCCTGAACAAGAAGAATTGCTGCCGCAATGACTGCAACGAACAACACAATCTCAACCAAGAACATGACAAGGCCGCCCTGTCCACCAATACGCGTTCCAAATTCCTGCATGACTGCAGTTGGGAAACGGGCAATGATACCAATCATAATGATGATAGACACACCGTTTCCGATACCTTTGTCTGTGATTCTCTCGCCTAACCAGAGAACAAACATACTACCAGCAGCCAATATAATAGTTGCGTAAAGGATGAACATATTCCAATCCAGAGAGGTGTAAATAGCAGCACCACCTGTTTGATTCTTCAAGTTCAAGAGGTAGAATATTCCCTGGAAAACAAGAATAGGCACAGTCAAATAACGCGTGTACTGGCTCATCTTGCGACGTCCACTTTCTCCCTCGCGCTGCATCTTCTGGAAGTATGGAACTGCCAATCCCAGCAACTGCATCACGATAGACGCAGAGATGTAGGGCATGATACCAAGAGCAAAGATGGAAGCCTTTGAGAAAGCACCGCCCGAGAACATATCAAGAAGTGACATCAAACCACCCTCCGTCTGATTGCGAAGTCCCTGCAATGCCTCAGTGTCAATACCAGGAAGCACCACATAAGAACCAAAACGGTAGATGGCAACAAACAACAGCGTGATGAGGATGCGCGAACGCAAATCCTCAATACGCCAAATGTTTGTCAATGTCTTAACAAGCTTGATATTCTGAAGTTTATCAATTGCTTTTCCCATTAGTTTAGAGTTTTACAGCGTTTCCGCCCTTTTCTTTGATGGCTGCTTCAGCAGTAGCAGAGAATGCGTGAGCCTCGACATCTACTTTAGCAGTAAGTTCACCTTTGCCGAGAACCTTGACAAGCTGGTTCTTGTTCACCCAGCCTGCAGCAATGAGCTCTGCAATTCCAATCTTCGTGAGATTCTTCTCCTCAGCAAGCTTCTGGATAAGGTCAAGGTTGACAGCCTTGTATTCAACGTGGTTGATGTTCTTAAAACCGAACTTCGGAACACGACGCTGAAGTGGCATCTGACCACCTTCGAAACCAATCTTCTTCTTATAGCCAGAACGTGCCTTGGCTCCCTTATGGCCGCGAGTGGAAGTGCGGCCTTTGCCAGAACCGTAGCCACGACCTACACGCTTGCTGTTGTGGGTTGCGCCTGCTGCGGGTTTCAAATTATATAATTCCATTTTTAATCTGATTTTTATGCATTAATACGTTAGTCGATAACCTCAACAAGGTGAGCCACCTTGCGAATCATTCCACGCAAAGAGGGAGAATCTTCACGCTCAACGACCCTGTTTATCTTACCAAGACCCAAAGACTCAAGAGTGCTCTTTTGATCGATGGGGCGACCGGCCTGGCCTTTCACTTGCTTAATCTTGATTGTTGCCATGATAGTTTCTCTTTATCCTTTGAATACTTTTGTCAAATTAACACCGCGGTTCTGAGCAACCGTCTTCGCGTCACGCATGTTTGCAAGAGCTTCAATAGTAGCCTTCACAAGGTTGTGAGGATTAGATGATCCCTTTGATTTTGCGAGCACGTCGGTAATACCAACACTCTCAAGCACTGCACGCATGGCACCACCTGCCACAACTCCAGTACCTTCTGAAGCAGGCATGATGAGCACGCGGGCACCACCAAACTTAGCGTAAGCCTCATGAGGAACCGTACCCTTGATTACTGGAACCTTGACCAAATTTTTCTTGGCAGCCTCCACGCCTTTTGCGATAGCAGCCGTCACTTCACCTGCCTTACCAAGACCGTAACCTATCACACCGTTACCATCACCTACAACAACGATGGCTGCGAATGTAAATGTACGACCACCCTTAGTAACCTTAGTAACACGATTAATAGCAACCAAGCGGTCTTTCAGCTCGGCATCGTTTTGTACTTTAACTCTATTTACCATAATCGTATTTAAAATTTAAGTCCAGCATTACGGGCAGCGTCTGCCACCTTCTTAACTCTTCCGTGATACAAATAACCATTACGGTCGAACACTACAGCTGTGATTCCAGCCTCAAGCGCCTTCTTCGCAACCATCTCGCCAACCTTCTCGGCCTGTTCAGACTTGTTCATCTTCTCAAGACCGAGTGATGATGCAGAGACAAGTGTCTTCTGAGCATCGTCATCGATTACCTGAACGTAAATCTGCTTATTGCTTCTGAATACGCTCATACGTGGGCGCTCAGCAGTACCAGATATCTTATTGCGTACTCTATATTTGATCTTGATACGTCTTTCAATCTTTGTAATCATACTCTTGTCAATTTAATTATTTAGCACTTGCAGACTTACCAGACTTTCTTCTAATCACCTCGCCCTGGAAGCGAATACCCTTGCCCTTATATGGCTCAGGCTTGCGGAAAGAACGAATCTTAGCACAAACGAGTCCAAGCAGTTGCTTGTCAGCAGACTCGAGCATGATAAGAGGATCCTGATTTCTCTCAGACTTAGTTTCGACCTTTATCTCCTTAGGAAGTTCGAAAATAATCGCATGAGAATAGCCAAGTGCGAACTCAAGAACATTGCCCTGATTTGACACACGGTAACCAACGCCGACAATCTGGAGAGTCTTCTTGTAACCCTCAGAAACACCGACAACCATGTTGTTCACAAGCGAGCGGTACAATCCGTGGAATGCATGGCGCTGCTTGGTGTTATCCTGCATCAGTTCTTCATTCTCCTCCATTGTCAACTTGCCGTCCTCAATAGTAACCTTGATTGCAGGGTTTACATACTGGCTGAGTTCGCCTTTAGGACCTTTTACAGTTACAATGTCATCCTTATGAGTAATAGTAACTCCTGCAGGAATAATAATAGGTAATTTACCAATTCTAGACATTATATATCCTCCTTAATTAATAAACATAGCAAAGAACTTCACCGCCCACCTTGAGCTCTGAAGCTTCCTTGTCTGTCATTACACCTTTGGATGTGGACACAACGGCTATACCCAATCCATTTATAACACGTGGCATGTCCTTATATCCAACGTACTTACGAAGACCTGGACGGGACACACGCTTCAAGCACTGAATAGCGCTTACTTTTGTTTGGGGATCGTACTTCAAGGCTATCTTGATGGCACCTTGAGGACCCTCCTCGATGAACTTGTAGTTCAAAATGTAACCTTTGTCAAAGAGAATCTTTGTGATTTCTTTCTTAAGGTTTGAGGCTGGAATTTCCACAACCTTGTGCTTTGCCATGATTGCGTTTCTCAGTCTCGTGAGATAATCAGCTATTGGATCTGTCATAATTGAATTAAATTAATCGGGAAATGTTTGGGAAAGTCCCGACAATATTTAAACTTAAATTAAAACTTTTTTACTTAGCTTTACCAGCGAAAGAACTTAGCGAAACACTGTTTTCTTCCACCGTTGTTTAGAAACAAAGTATCGTCAGGTTACCCCCGAACTGGTAACCATCGGATTTTTGCTTACTAGAACTAAACTGGCAACCGCAATTTACCAGCTTGCCTTCTTCACACCTGGGATCAGGCCTGCTGATGCCATTTCGCGGAACTGGATACGAGAGAGGCCAAACTGACGCATGAAACCTCTTGGACGACCAGTAATCTTGCAGCGGTTGTGAAGACGAATAGGATTTGCATTAGCAGGGATAGCCTGAAGAGCACGAGCTGCCTCATATGCCTCCATTGGATCTTCTGCTGTAGCAATCACCTTCTTCAAAGCTGCACGCTTAGCGGCATACTTTGCCACGAGTTTAGCACGCTTAACCTCGCGTGCTTTCATTGATTCCTTTGCCATTTTTATCTTTACTTTTTAGATTCCTTAAATGGGAGACCGAAAGCCTTGAGAAGTGCATAACCTTCCTCGTCAGTCTTAGCAGACGTCACAAATGTGATGTTCATACCCGTGATCTTATCCACCTGGTCAATATTAATCTCAGGGAAGATAATCTGCTCGGTAATACCAAGCGTGTAATTACCACGACCGTCAAACTTAGACTCGATACCCTTGAAGTCGCGGATACGAGGCAAAGACACACGAATCAGTTTCTCAAGGAACTCATACATGCGCTCACGACGAAGTGTAACCATCACGCCAATAGGCATTTGCTTACGCAGACGGAAGTTTGAGATATCCTTCTTTGACTTCGTGGCAACTGGCTTCTGGCCTGTAATCTGGGCAATTTCGTTCATGGCGACTTCTATCACCTTCTTATCAGCCGTAGCCATACCCAGACCCTGATTCACCACAATCTTCTTCAATACAGGAATCTGCATTGGTGAAGAATAATTGAACTGTTTCTGGAGTGCTGGAGCAATCTGCTCAGCGTATACATTCTTAAGTTGTGCAGTAGTACTCATGATAATTCCTCCCCTGACTTTTTAGCGTAACGAACCAACTTTCCATTCTCACCCATTCTGCGACCAATTCGGGTAGCCTTACCTGTCTTGGGGTCAATCACGTTAAGGTTTGAGATATGAATCGGAGCCTCCTGCTCGATGAAACCTCCCTGTGGGTGTGCGGCACTTGGCTTGGTGCTCTTCTTAACCATATTCACACCCTCGACAATGGCACGCTTCTTCTCGACGAGAACTTTGGTGACCTTACCAGTCTTACCTTTTTCATCGCCGGCATTCACATAAACCATGTCGCCTTTCTTAATATGTAATTTACTCATTGCAGTGTTTACTTTTAGCGATTAAAGTACTTCGGTAGCCAAAGAAACCACCTTCATGTTTGCAGCACGGAGTTCACGAGCCACTGGCCCAAAGATACGGCTTCCTCTCATTTCACCGGCATTGTTCAGGAGAACACATGCATTATCATCGAAACGAATGTATGAACCGTCTGGACGACGCACCTCTTTCTTTGTACGAACAATCAGAGCCTTAGAGACAGAACCCTTCTTTACCTCACTCGTAGGAATAGCGCTCTTCACAGCTACAACGATAACGTCTCCTACAGTAGCATAGCGACATCTTGTACCGCCTAAAACACGGATACAAAGCACTTCGCGAGCACCGCTGTTATCAGCGACCTGCAATCTTGATTCTACCTGTATCATAATTACTTAGCTCTTTCAATGATTTGTACTAATCTCCATCTCTTTGTTTTGCTCAACGGACGAGTCTCCATTATAAGAACAGTGTCACCAATATGTGCATCATTCTTCTCATCATGAGCATGGTACTTCTTTGTCTTCTGGACAAACTTACCATATATCGGGTGCTTCTCCTTGAACTTGGCAGACACAACGATTGTTTTGTCCATCTTGTCGCTGGTGACCACACCCTGTCTTTGCTTTCTTAAATTTCTAGCTTCCATTCTCAATACTTTATTTATTACGTTGAGTAAGCTCGCCCTTCATACGTGCGATGTCGTGACGCAACTTCTTAATCTGAGAATTGTCGGCAAGCGGAGAAATGCTGTGATTGAACTTCATGTTGTTCAAGTTTGCGACCTCCACCTCGATGCGCTCAGCGAGCTCTTCTGTAGTAAGTTCTCTAATTTCTGAAATTTTCATAATTAAGCGTTTTTATCGTAATCACGACGTACAACAAACTTTGTAGTAGTAGGAAGTTTCTGTGCACCGAGTCGGAGAGCCTCCTTGGCGATGTCGTATGAAACCCCTTCAATCTCGAAAAGAATGCGACCTGGTTTTGCAGGGAACACATACTGGTATGGGTCACCCTTACCTTTACCCATTCGGACATCCGCAGGCTTCTTGGTGATTGGCTTATCAGGGAAGATTCGAATCCACACCTGACCTTGACGCTGCATGTAACGTGTGATAGCAACACGGGCAGCCTCAATCTGGCGGGCAGAAATCCATTTTGTTTCAAGAGCCTTTATGCCAAAGCTACCGAAAGCAAGTTCTGTACCTCTGTGCGAGACACCCTTCCAACGACCGCGACCTTTTTGCGGTCTTCTATATTTTTGTCTTTTTGGCTGTAACATAGTTAATGTCTTCTATAATGCTGCGCCTCTGCATGGAATCCATGAAGAGGTCCGCAACCAGATTAATTAATTGCGGTTATTAGACTTTCTGTTTCTGAAACGACGTCCGCCACCATTGTTGCCACCACGACCAGACTCTTTCTGCTGAGAGAAATTTGGAGTAAGATCCTGCTTACCGAATTTCTCACCGCGGCAAATCCACACCTTGATACCAAGGAGACCCACCTTTGTAAGAGCCTCTGCGAGGCAGTAGTCGATATCTGCACGAAGCGTGTGCAAAGGAGTACGTCCTTCCTTATACATCTCAGAACGACTCATTTCCGCTCCATTCAGACGACCAGAGATCTGAATCTTGATTCCCTCTGCACCTGAGCGCATGGTGTTAGCAATTGCAGTCTTGATGGCACGGCGGTAAGCAATCTTACCTTCAATCTGGCGTGCGATATTATTGGCCACAATCACTGCGTCAAGTTCTGGACGCTTAATCTCATAGATGTTAATCTGCACCTCCTTGTCTGTCACCTTCTTCAACTCTTTCTTCAGAGCTTCCACCTGTTCGCCACCCTTGCCGATGATAAAGCCAGGGCGAGCTGTGCAGATAGTAATGGTGACGAGCTTCAGAGTGCGCTCGATGACAATCTTGGAAACGCTTGCCTTTGCGAGACGCGCGTTAAGGTACTTGCGGATTTTGCTGTCCTCAAGGAGGTTTTCACCAAAATCATTTCCGCCGAACCAGTTAGAATCCCAACCTCTTACAATACCGAGGCGGTTGCTTATTGGATTACATTTTTGTCCCATAATTACTTTTCTTCATTAGTTTTAGCGTCCACGAAGATAGTGATGTGGTTAGAACGTTTGCGGATTCTGTAACCACGCCCCTGAGGTGCTGGTCTCATACGCTTGAGAGTTGCGCCTTCGTCAACAAAAATCTTAGAGATATAGAGTTCTCCGTTTTCAGCCTTGCGGTCATTCTTCTGTTCCCAGTTTGCGATAGCAGAACGGAGCACCTTCTCAATGTCCCTGGCTGCATCCTTGCTGTTGAACTTAAGTGTCGCAAGAGCCTTGCTCACTTCCATGCCACGTACAAGGTCTGCAACATAGCGCATCTTGCGGGGTGAGGAAGGAACATCGCGAAGACTGGCGAAGTAGACAGTCTTTTTGGCCTCTTTAATCTTCTCGGCCATTAATCTTTTTCTTGCTCCCATTATATAATAGTCTTTTTTACTTGATTGAAGCCTGATCTACAATTACTTCTTCTTATTACCTGCGTGACCGCGGAAAGTACGGGTAAGAGCAAACTCGCCGAGTTTATGACCTACCATATTTTCAGTAATGTAGACAGGGATAAATTTATTACCGTTATGCACTGCAATGGTATGACCAACAAAGTCAGGAGATATCATTGAAGCGCGAGCCCATGACTTGATAACACTCTTCTTGCCGCTCTCGTTCATAGCGAGAACTTTCTTTTCGAGCTTCACATTGATGTATGGACCTTTTTTTAATGAACGACTCATAATCAGTTAACTTTATTTGTTACGTCTTTCAATAATGTACTTGTTTGACTGCTTCTTTGGTGCGCGAGTCTTGAGACCCTTAGCATAGAGGCCGTTGCGTGAACGTGGGTGTCCACCGGTGTGACGTCCTTCACCACCACCCATTGGGTGATCAATTGGGTTCATCACAACACCACGGTTGTGTGGACGACGGCCCAACCAACGGCTGCGACCAGCCTTACCTGATGATTCAAGTGCATGGTCTGAGTTGCTTACGCTACCAATAGTTGCGCGGCAAACTGAAAGCACCTTACGAATTTCTCCAGAAGGAAGCTTGATGACGCAGTAGCGACCTTCACGGGAAGTCAACTGAGCAAAATTGCCGGCAGAACGCACCATCTTGGCACCCTGGCCTGGACGCAGTTCGATATTGTGAATCACAGTACCGACTGGAATTTTCTCCAGGGGAAGCGTGTTACCCAGGTCTGGAGTCGCCTCTGGACCTGACATGATGGTGGCACCTACCTTCAATCCGTTAGGAGCAACAATGTAACGCTTTTCACCGTCAGCATAGAAAACAAGGGCGATACGAGCCGAACGGTTCGGATCGTACTCAATTGTCTTCACTACTGCGGGAATCCCGTCCTTTTCTCTCTTGAAATCGACGATACGAATCAAGCGCTTGTGTCCACCACCTCTGTAGCGAACGGTAATCTGGCCAGAGTTGTTACGACCGCCAGTGCTGCGCTTACCGAAAACAAGAGTTTTCTCTGGTACTGATGTAGTAACATCATCGAAAGTACCAATAGCCTTGTGTCTTTGACCAGGAGTTACTGGTCTAAATTTACGAATACCCATTTGTTTTTTTAAATGTTACTATAGAAATCGATAGTTTCACCTTCCTTGAGGGTGACGATAGCCTTCTTGAAAGCCTTTGTCTTTCCCTTGATAACACCAGCCCTTGTGTAACGGCTCTTACGCTTACCAGCGTAGTTCATGGTGTTAACCGAAACTACATTTACGTTATACTTAGCTTCAATCTCTTTCTTAATCTCAATCTTATTGGCTGAAGGAAGCACGATAAAGCCGAACTTATTGTTCTGCTTCTCCGAAATAGCGGTCATCTTCTCTGTAACCAATGGTTTTACGATATATGCCATGTCTGTACCTCCTTACTTGTTAAAAGTTTCGTCAACCAACTTAAGCGCATTTTCAGTCACAACAAGCACATTTGCATTCATAACCTTATAGGTATTGAGTGCACTCGCTGTCATAACTTCAACACGCTGAATGTTACGGACTGACAAATTTACGTTCTTTTTCACTTCTGACAAAATGATGAGCACCTTCTTGTCATCAACTTTAAGATTATTTAACATAGCAACGCCGTCTTTTGTCTTTGGAGCCTCAAAATCAAAGTCTTCAACGACAACAATGGCATTCTGCTGTGCCTTATAAGAAAGCGCACTCTTGCGAGCCAGATTCTTCACCTTTTTGTTCAGTTTGAACCAATAGTCACGAGGACGAGGACCAAACACACGGCCACCACCACGAAGCAGCGGAGACTTGATGTCACCACGGCGAGCGCCGCCACCACCCTTCTGACGGATGAGCTTGCGAGTAGAACCAGCGATTTCGCTTCTTTCCTTAGACTTGTGAGTACCCTGACGCTGAGCAGCGAGGTACTGATTCACTGCGAGGTAGATACAGTGGTCGTTAGGT
>JAEEGL016845970.1_pt1 | contig 15152 bp, 8 predicted proteins | sample 9134231 | NCBI WGS metagenome assembly JAEEGL01 (sample SAMN16246548, study PRJNA631951) | gut metagenome | biome: gut microbiome; feature: rumen; material: fiber-attached | host: Bos | place: Iran: Karaj | collected 2018-10 | reverse complement strand
TGTCGGGGCAACGCCCTGACCCGCACTCCGCAGAGTGCGGAACACCCAAGACTTCCAGAGAGTTCCTCTTTTTGGTTCTTTTTCTCCTCGATAAAGGAGAAAAAGAACGCCGATAGCGCTGTGTAAAGAGAATGGCTGTCGCATTTCTCCGTTTCTTGGAGTTCATGCGACAGCCCCTTTTTTCGTTGTCCCTGCTTCAATACACCGCGACGTCGCGGATCGATGCGCGGCCCGCGTCCTTCGTGATTTCCACGGCTATTTCCCGGGCAGAGAGGCCGTCAAACGGCACGATCCGCCGATGCCCGACGCACGCGCTCTCGTACACGGGCCGCCCGTCCGCGAGAATGCGGAAGCCGCGGATCCGCTGGCCGTCCGCGATGTCCTCCCGGATCGAGACGTACTTCACCGGCACGGATTCCCCGAACGAGAGGGCACATTTCCCCTCCGCGAGATCCGGATGCCCGAGGTAGGCGCGCGGCGCTCCGAAGGTCTCGCGGATGCGCCTGCCGAACGCCTTGAACTGCGCCTCGTCCTGGAAGTCGCCGTCGGTCGAGATCGCCATGCCCATGAGCATGTTGGCGTTGCGCCCGACCGAGCGGACGTAGCAGTCGAGCAGCTCGTCGGTCGAGTAGAGCAGATCCTCTTCCCCGGCCTTCCACGCCCATCCGCCGCCGAATGCGCGGTGCGTCCGGTTGGGCATGTCGCACTCCGCCGGCCAGTAATATTTCCCGTCCGGATCGCCGACGTCCGCTTTTTCATCCGGGACGGTGCCGTCGTACCGCGCCTCGCCCGCGTTGGTGGTCGCCCAGCAGTTCTCCGGCGCGAGCCCGTCCTCGTTCCCAACCCAGCGGATGTCGTGCGCCCAGTCGCGCGGGCCCTGGAAGCAGATCGCGTGCGGCTGATGCTGCCTCAGGATCGGCGTGAGGTCCGGACCGCCCTTTTCGGGAGGGATGATCCCGCCGTCGAACCAGATCTCGAAGAGGTCGCCGTACTCCGTCCAGAGCTCCGTGACCTGCGCCTCGACGTTCTTCACATAGGCTTGATATTCCGGGCTCCGGTAGTCCCACTTCCAGTTGTCGTTGATGTTGTAGTACCCGTTGCACCCGGTGGAGTAGTAGAAGCCGGGTTTCAGGCCGTACTTGGCGCAGGCCGCGATGAATTCCCGGCAGATGTCCCCGCCGCCGCCCCGCCATCCGGTGTGCGCGATGGAGAAATCATTGACCTTCGTGTCCCAGAGGGAAAATCCGGTGCAGTGGTTCGTCACGAGGACGGCGTATTTCGCCCCGAGCGCCGCCGCGCTTCTCACCCACTGGGCGGGGTCGAGCTTTTCGGGCCGGATCGTCTCGGGCGCCAGCGCGGTCCGCACCCGATCCGTCTTGTACCAGTCTCCCCCGAGGTCCGGGCGGTAGATTTCGAGGCAGTAGTGGATCAGGACGCCGAGCTCCATGTCCTGCCAGGCAAGCTGTTCTTTCGTCGGTTTTGCGATGTACATGATCATCCTCCTGCTCTGATCGGGAATTCTCTCATTCCGCTTCGATCGCGACGGACACGCATGCCGCCGCGCCGAGCTCGAGACTGCGCCGGTCCGGCAGAGAGCCGCCGAGCGACGCCGTGTAAGTGCCGGGACGGTAAGCAGCCCGGCCGTCGTGGTCGTACAGGGTGAAGTCCTCCTCCGTCAGGCGGAAGACACAGCGCCGCTCCTCGCCCGCCCCGAGCGTCACCCGCCGGAACCCGCGGAGCCGCCAGTTCGCCTGGCCGGGCACCCCCGCACTGTCGAGGTACAGCTCGACCACCTCGTCTCCGGCGCGCTCTCCGGTATTCTTGACCGTGACCGCCACGTCCCAGCCGTCCGGCGTGTGCACCGCACAGGGATCGGCATAGGCGAAGCGCGTGTAGGACAGCCCGAAGCCGAACGGCCAGAGCGGGGACTTTTTCGCGTACAGATACGTCCGGCCGTGCGCCATCTCGTAGTCGTCGAAGGGCGGCAGATCGTCGGCGGACATCGGGAACGTCGCCGGGAGCCGTCCCGAGAAATTCTCGCGGCCCGCGATCAGCCGGCTGAGGGCTTCCCCGCCCCGCTCGCCGGGATACCACGCTTCGATCACCGCCGCCGCGCGCCTCTCGATCTCCGGCACGGACAGGGGACTCCCGGCCTCGAGCACGACGACGACCGGCTTTCCCGTATCGAAGAGGCGCGCGAGGAATTCCTCCTGCTCCGGCGGCAGACCGAGGCTTTCCCGGTCGCGGCCTTCGCATTCGTATTCCCGCCCGAGCCCGACGACCGCCACGGTCACGTCCGCCCGGGACGCCGCCGCGATCTCCTCCGCGAACGGATCGCCGATCCCGCTCTCCGGGGGCGCCCATTCGAACCGGATCATCGGGTCCTCGGCGGCCTTCCGGTATTCGATCACGAGGGAGTACCGCCGTCCGGCCTCGAGCGTGAGGGCCGCCTCCTGACCGAGGTCCCGCCCGTCCACCGTGATCGTCGGCTTTTCGCACGGCGCGCTCCCGGACCATACAAGGCGCAGAAGATACACGCCGTCCGTGTCGGGACACAGCGCGCCCGTCCAGCGGATCGAATACTGCACCGAGGTGATATAGGCATCCGGCATCCGGTCGTTCCACGCAAAGTCGACGGCGGGATCGACGCGCGTCATCGGCTCGCCGAGGAATCCGGCGTTCGCGTAGTATTCGCCGCGAAGTCCCGGCTCCCCGTCCGGCGTGCAGAGATGCGCCCGGTCCGCGGGGACGTAGGTCTGTCCGTCGGGGCGCCATTTCCACGGGACCGCCGTGACCGCCGCGCCGTACTCCGCGAGCATGCCGTCAAGGGGGGACACGGGGCGGTTCAGCGGCTCGCCGCTGTAATCCCCGAACTGGCAGACGGCGGCGTTGTTCCCGACGAGCGCGATCGTTTTGTCCCCGCCGATCGGCAAGACGCCGTCGTTTTTGAGCAAGACGATCGATTCGAGCGCAGCCTTCCGGGCGAGGTCCCGATGCTTTTCGCAGCCCACAACGGAAAGCGGGATCTTCGAGAACGGGACCTGCTCGTCCGGATCGAACTGTCCGAGGCGGAAGCGCGCGAGCAGGACCCGGCGGCATGCCTCCGTGATCCGCTCCTCGGTCGTCCTCCCCTTTTCGACCTGCCCGGCGAGGAATTCCGTGTACAGATGCTCGTACGCCGCGTAGCCCCCGCATTCGAGGTCCACCCCGGCGTTCATCGCGGCGGACGCGGCGTCGGCGGGATCGGCGTACCGTTTGTGCGCGTCCCAGAGCCGGGCGACCCCCGAGCAGTCCGAGACGACATAGCCGTCGAAGCCCCACTCCCCGCGCAGGATGTCGGTGAGCAGCCGCCGGTTCTCGTGGCAGGGGATCCCGTTGATCGCGTTGTAGGCTGCCATGACGGCGGCGGGATGCCCCTCCTTCACCGCGATCCGGAACGGTTCGAGGTGGTATTCCCGGAAGGTCTTCTCGCTCATTTCGGCGTTGCACGAGAAGCGGTTGTGCTCCTCGTTGTTCGCGGTGAAGTGCTTCGGCGTCGCGACGGCCTTGAGGTACTTCGGATCGCGGCCCTGCAGTCCTCTGACGAACGCCGCCCCGGTCTTGCCCGCGAGATACGGGTCTTCGCCGTAGGTCTCGGGGGTCCGGCCCCACCGCGGATCGCGGCAGAGATTGAGATCCGGCGACCAGAAGGTGAGGAGCCCGCTGTACCGCCCGCCGAACAGGGTATTCTTCTCGGTGATCGCCTGCCCGCGGTGGTGCATCGCCCGCGCCTCGTCGGAGATGGCTTCGGCGATCTCCTCCATGAGGGCGCAGTCGAACATGGCGCCGAACGCGATGGCCTGCGGGAAGACGGTATATTTCCCGGGCCGCACCACGCCGTGCAGCGCTTCGTTTCCGTGGTAATATTTCGGGATGCCGAGCCGCTCGTTTGCCTCAGAGGTCTCGATGAGGACGGCGATCTTCTCCTCGAGCGTCATCCGCGCGACGAGATCGTCGGCCCGCTCCTCAAACGGCAGATTCGTGTTTTGGTATCGTTCCATGCGTTCTCCTTCTTTCCGGGAAAGTGAGGGATTGCCGCGAGGCCGGCCGGTCTCCGTCGGAGGCGGACGCCGGAATCGGCAGCAGGCGCCGTTCTCCGGCAGGTCTCTTACGGATTCTTCAGGTTGTTAAAGGATTTTTGCAGCTTCTCCAGCGTCTTCTTCTGCACCTTCTCGTTTTTCGCGTAATAGGAGGCGAAATCCTTCGTGGGATTGCCCACGCTCATCATGTTCATCAGCGTCCACGCAAACCCGCCGAAGTTGGAATAGATATAGGAGAAGTCCAAAACGATGGTGTTGCCGATGATCTCCAGCATCTCGGCGGATTCCGGATCATAGGCATATTTCGATTTGAGCGCGATCTCAAAGAAGGCGGGGCGCACCTGCTTGTATCCCTCCGCCGACATCGCTTCGATGATGACGCCGAGGCGCTCGTCGTTCTGCGCCGTCGTGGGGATCGCGAACGGTCGGTCGGTGGACCCGGAGATGTAGTCCGCCTGCAGCTCGTTCAGCTTCGGAATCGGAAGGATCCCGTACGTGACTTCCGCGTCGCGGAGATTGCTGAGCACTCTGCCCAGATCGAACATGCCGAAGAGGGCGTTTCCGGACGCGAACGTGTAGATGCTTTCGGCGTTGTTGAGGTAGCCCCCCTCCGTCTCCGCCATCATGTGGTAGAACTTCTCGATCAGCGTCACCGTCGTCTCATTGTTGATATTGAGGTAGAGCTGCCCGTTCTCATCCTCCTTGACGGGCTCCACGCCGAAGGATTCCTGGATGGCGTACAGCGCGGAGCTGGCGGCGAATCCGTAGATATCGTCGTCATCCCGCCGTCCGTTGCCGTTGACGTCGAGGTAGACATCCTGCATCATATCGATGAAGTCGTCGAGATACCACTCGCCGTTTTTGACCTTCTCATAGGGGATCGTGTAGTTGTACTGCTCCGCGATGCCCTTGTTGATGAACACCGCTCTGGTCATGGCGAGATTCATGTAGGAAATGTAGTTGGAAATCAGGTACATGCTGCCGCCCACGGTCAGGGAATCCACCGAATAGGACGGCCACCACGGGCGGGTGTAGTCCAGATGCGGGATCTCGTTCACGTCGCGGAACAGACCGGTCAGGGACAGATTCGCAATGGTGATGTCGTGCATCGTCAGGATGTCGTACACGTCGTCTCCGGCCTGAATGGAGGCCTTGACGGTCGCCCCGCTGTCATCCGGGAACAAAACGGACCCGAGCTGCACGTTGAACCGCGATTCGACGGCGCGGTTGGCGTTGTAGACGGCATCGTTCACGACGTCGCCGTTGAGCTCCTCGACAAGGACCTGTTCGATCATGGCGCAGCCGTAGTACACCCCGTCCTGCGCGCCGACATGGAAGCCGTACCCTTCGAAATCCGACGCCGGCAGATTGTCGGACAGCTCGGTCTCCTCGGGCTCGACAACCTCTTCGGCGGCGGTCGGCGCGGGAGAAAGACCGGTGTCGGGGGTGTCGGTCTCCGTGCCGTTTTCGGAGCATGCGGCAGCCATGGGCAGCAGCATCACGGCCGCGAGAAGGATGGAAAGAACACGCTTTTTCATGGATGGTTCCGCCTCCTGTGCGTTGAATTCCTGGAAATCAGGTCAGTTCATTATATCACATCTTTCGGGAGAAAACAATAGGCTTTCGTCCCCGCACGCCGTGAAAACGTCGGGCCGCGCAGGGGGGAAATCTTTCCGACGGCCCGCGGAAGGGGTGGACATTCCCGGCGCGGTGCGGTATAATAAGGGCAGACAGAAACAAAGGAGATTCGCATGAAACAGCCCCTGTACGACGAACAAAGGGAGCGCCTCCTCGACGCCCCCTGTCACGTGATCGATTTTCTTCCGCGCCGGGTCCCGCGTGAGGCCGGCAGCTATTATTTCCCGGTCGAGGAATACCTTGCCGCCCCCGAACGGATCGGCGCGCTTTACCGCCGGTTCGCCCGCGTCGTCCTCTGCCTGTCGTGCTACGACGGGATCGCGGCGGACCGTTCGCCCGGCACCGGGGAGGAAGGCTCCGACTGGATCGTGCAGCCCGCGCCCGAAACGCTCGTCTCCCTCGTCGAAGGATGCGCGGACGGCGGGTACCTCACCCTCCTCTTCCCGGACGGGGACGCGCTCCTCACCCTCGACGGCGGGGATCTGTATCTGACGGCGTACAACCTTCGCGGCGAATTTCTCGACACCGTCCGGCAGCTCGCCGCGGCCGAAGGGCTCTTCCTCCGGGAGGCGTGAAGCCCGCTTTAATCCAGCGGCAGGTATTTCTCGTACAGGAGCTTCGCGAACTCACAGCTCGTGTAGGCGGCGAACTTCTGGTACTGGTCCGATTTCTCGCTGTTCGCATAGTCGCATACGCTTTTGACGATCAGCGGGAGAGGACGCGGCGCGGAGGCGTGCAGCGCGGCATAGACGACCGCGTAGGACTCCATGTCCAGCCCCATCGTGTCCTTGAACTGTGAGTAGACCTGCTTGTCGAGGATGTTCCGGTTCGCGACGACCGTGCTCCCGCAGGCCATCGGCCCGACGAGGACGCGGCACTGGTTCTCCGGCGAGGCGGCGGCTTCCCGCACGAAGGCCAGCATTTCCTCCGGCACCGCGACGCTGGTGGACCGGGGCAGAAAGCCCACGTCCCCGTAGGTGATGAACGCGGCGTCCGGGCTGACGAACTTGCCGACGGCATAATTCCACACCACGTCCGGCACGATCACGTCTCCGTAGATCTGTTCCGCCACCTCGGTGAGCGCGATGCCCGCCGCGATCCCCACCATGATGAGGTAGCGCGGGCGGAAGGTATAGATGATTTTCGCGGCGGCGGTCGACGCGGCGGTCATGCCCATCTCGCCGGTCCGGGCATGGATCAGCGTGTGTTCCCGTCCGTCCCGGAAGAACGACGCGCGCTCATACCGCTGATCATCGCCGGGGACGCGGAACGCCTCCCAGTCGTGGAAATGAAGGACGGCGCCGTATTCCGTATCGGTGACGGAGAGAAGGGCAACGTCGCATCCGAAGTGGTTCATCTGTCGTCTCCTTTCGGTTTTCGGTGATCTTCCCGCGCGGGCACGCAGGGATTTTCGGGCGGGGCTCCGGGAACGGCGGGCAAAGAGGACGCGCCGTCCTCTTTTTTCTTTGCCCGGGAATTACTTCCGATGGCCGACGAACCAGGTCCTGTCGCCGCCCAGCCCGTATCCGCGGCGGACCCCGATCTTCACGCCGTGCGGCACGAATTTCATATTCACGGTCGTCTCAAACGGCGTTTTGATATGGCACATGTGCAAAAGCAGCCCGTCCTCCGTATTCGCGGCCCGCACGGCGCTTTCCCCGTCCTCCGTCAGGATCCACCGTTCCCGGCAGAGCGGGATCCGCTCGGTGTGCTCCTCTTTTTTCAGGAGCAGGCAGTCCGCCTCGACCGTGAGCGTGTCCGCGTTCAGCGCGTTGTCCTGACCGAGGCAGTATTCGCCGCGCCAGCGTTTCTCCGGCACCGGATCGAATACGGGCGCGGTCCAGCCGAACTCTTCCCAGCAGGGAGGCGTATCCGTGTCGGCGAGCCGGGCTTCCAGCGCGGGATTCTCCTCCGGGATCGGGGCGTCCTCCACGCACGGCAGGATGTTCGACCAGATCGAGTCGAGGACCGCGCCCATGTCGTCCACGCCGCTGTTGATGGCGATGACCATGTCCTGATCCGGCATCACGACGCAGTACTGCCCGTACGCGCCGTCGCCGCGGAAGACGTTGTCCGGCTTGCACATCCAGAACTGATACCCGTACCCGGAGCCCCAGTCGGAGCTTTCCCCGCCGTGATTCCGGTTGTCTGACCACGGCGTCGCCGCGTCCGCGATCCACTGGTCGTTCAGAAGCTGCTTTCCTTCCCAGATCCCGCCCTGCAGGTAGAACTGGCCGAGTTTGGCGATGTCTTCGACCCGGACGTTGAGCCCGAAGCCGCCCGTCGCCACCCCGGAGGGAGACTCATCGAACCAGATGTCCCCGCTCATCCCGAGGGGATCCATCAGCTTTTCGCGGAGATAGGCGAGCAGCTTCTTTCCCGTGACGCGCTGCACCACCGCCGCAAGCATGTAGGTCGCGAAGGTGTTGTAGAGGAAGTGCGTCCCGGGCTCGTATTCGACGTAGCTGCGGAGGAAGACCTTTTCCCAGTTTTCCCCGCTCCAGCGCGGTTCCTCGCCGTGCCCGGTGTTCATGGTGAGAAGATGCTTCAGGGTCATCTTCTGCATGTTCTCGCAGGGCTGCGCGGGGAGCAGATCGGGGAAGAAATCGACGAGGCGGTCCGTCACCCGGAGAAGCCCGTCCTGCACCGCGAATCCGACGGCGGTCGACGTGAAGCTCTTCGAAAGGGAGAAGAGCATGTGGAGATTGTCCCCCGGCCACGGGGCGAACGAAGCCTCGGCGATCACCTCGCCGTGCCGCAGGATCATCATGGCGTGCATGTGCAGCCGCTTTGCCTTCATGTCGTCGAGGAAGCGGATGATCCCTTCGCTCCGGACGCCGGCCTTTTCGGGAGTGGTGTAAGCAAACATCGGATACCTCCTGTATGCAAGGTTATTTCGGATGGAAATGCGGCCGGACCGCCGTCACGGACCTTCGACGGTGATCTCCCATTCGCCGGCGCGGTCCATGTCGACGTTGAAGGAGAAGGAGTACGTCCCGTCGGCGTCGCGGTACACCTGATACCCGTCGTACCCGTTCGGACCGGCGAGCGCGATGTCCGTGTCTTTGCCGTCCGCCCGGAAGCTCACGCGCGGCGGCGCATAGGAATCGAAGCCGTACACCCGGACGGCGGCGGTGTTCCTCCCGCCCGTGAGCCGGAATGACGCCCGGCCATCCTTCGCGCGGACCGACGGGATGAAGCAGTCTTCGACGGGCTCACCCTCGAGGACGGTCAGGCAGTACGGATCGAGGCAGGAATCCTCCCGCACCGCCCGGACATTCGCGTCGTCCGCGCTCGTCGAGTAGCCCCACGGCAAGAGGATCATCTCGATCTCCATCCGGTCACCCGGCAGGAGCGTCACCTCGCCGAGATCGAGTGACAAAGAACCCCGGTTCAGCGAGCCGTCCGCGCGGTCATAGAGGACGAAGCCGCCGTCGAACGGTTTGCCGCCGATCGTGATGTCTGCGCGCCGCACGATCAGGGCGAAGTTCACGGAATCGGTGACGTTCCCGCCGAAGTAGTCGTAATAGGGATATTCCCGCCCGAGCATGATGATCCGCTCGCCGCGGTGCACGTCCGAGGTGACGGACCGGCCGGTCTCGTTGAGCCAGCCCATTTTTTTGTAATACACCGACCGGCCGTCGAAGGTGAAGAACGAGAAGTCCCGGCGGAAATCCGCGATCTTCACGGGCTCCAGCACGTCCAGGGTGATCGTGTAGTACGTCCGGGTCTCGTCGGTCTGCGCCGTCTCCGCGTGGCGGTAGGACGCCCGGATCCTGCCGTCGTCGGAGAGGTAGTCCATCGCGATGTCGGCGTAGACCGGTCCGGCGGAGGCGATCTCCGCATGCTGGGATTCGGACAGATTCGCCCTCCCGTCCGCGTCCCGGTACTGCAGGAAGTACAGCCGTCCCGCGCTCGTGTGCTGGGGCTGCGTCGACCAGAACGGCGCGGAGTTCGCGCGGAAGTCGGGCAGGGTCCATCCGTCCTTCGCGAACACGAAATACGGCGCGATGCAGTTGGACTCCGTCGTGCCCACGGAAAGGTGATAGTACGGGATGTGGAACGCAATGGACGAGATCTGCTTCAGGGGGTAGTTCCCCCAGTTCTGATAGAGGTGCAGCACGGTGAACCGCTTGACCTCGTTCCCCCCGATCGTCAGCGGGAAATACGCCTCGCCGTATGCCGGATCCTCCGGGTCGAAGAGCGGCTCCTCGATCTCGCCGCAGAAGTTCTTCGACACCTCGATCGGCAGGGGCAGCATCACGTTGTTCTCGTCCAGCAGCGCGGCGCTCTCAAGGCATCCGTACGGCGCGCAGGAGACCTGGACGTAGACCGTGCGGTCCGCCCCGCCGTCGCCCTCGATCTCGGCGTGCACGGCGAAGTGTTTGTCCGGCTCCTGATAATACGCGCGGTTGAAATCGGAGCCGTTCAGGGCAAAGCGGTAGCAGCCGGCGAGCGCGTCGTAGCCCTTGTACTTCGCGCCGTCGGAGGCCGCGGTGATCCGCACGCTCCCGAGGGGCGTCCGCTCGATCGCCGCCTCCCGCCGCAGCCCGTCGAAATCGTGGTCCGCCGACGTATAGAGCCGCTGCCCGAAGAGGACGTCGCCGCCTTTCCGGATGCTCGACTTCAGATCGATCCCGCGGGTGACGACGTACATGCCGTCCCGGAGCGAGACCCGGATGTCGCCGTTGTCCTTCGCGTCCGGCAGGATCACGCCGTACACCCCGACGCCCCGGATATCGAATCCGACGAACTCCGCCGTCGTGAAATCGAAGCCGTCGAGGGTTCCGGATTCCCCGGAGGCGTTTTTCAAGAGGATCCCCGCGACCGTATCCGCCGGGATCGCCGTTTCGGTCTCAAACCGCCCGCCGCCGTCATACCGGTTCGTCGCGACGGCGCGCAGGACCTCGTGCACCTTGTCGGAATAGGTGTGGAAGATGCGTTCCAGCGCAAACGGGACGGAGGCCGAGCCGATCTTCACCGCCCGGAGCGTCCGCACCTCGACGGCTTCGTCCTTCTCCGCGCCGCAGTCGATGCGGAAGCCCTTGACCCAGCCGGTGTAGTCCGGGATCACGGTGAGCGGCACCACGACGGTCGTCCACTCGCCGGGCGTCACCTGGAAGGATGTCCGCTGATCGGCGGTGTAGCTCTCGTAGGAGCCGGCGACGAGGTAGAATTCCCCCGCCGACGCGCGCTCGGTCCGGATCGTCATTTCGACCGCGTCATACTCCTCCGCGCTGTAATGCACCCCGGCGAAGATATACGGGTCGTAGGAGCTCGTGACCTTGTAGGAGATCCCGCCGTCCTTCTTTTTGACGGGGCTCGTGTCGTTCACGTTCCAGGCCCCGGCATTCGCGAGGATATCGTAGAAATCCTCGCCGGCGCCGCCCTCGGCATCCGCCTTCACGAAGAGCTGATCGCAGAAGCGGAAATCGTAGTAATAGTATCCGAGGCGGTGGCTGTTCATCCGCCCGTTCTTCGGGGAGCGCGACGCCGAACAGCGCGTCCCGTCCGGCAGAAGGAAATACGCGTCCATCGTATGCTCGAAATACGGCTGTCCCTCCGCGTTGCCGATCGCCTCGACGCCCTTGCTGCCGTTTCCGGTCAGATCGTAGAGCAGGGACATCGATCCGTTCGTCACGAGGAATTTGTTCCGCCCCGCGTCGGTGAACCGGCCCTGCACGCCGTTCGCGCGTTCATTCGCCGCCTCAATGGTCCCGGGCCAGTCCGTGAACTTCGGCTCCGCGGGTTTTTCGGGTTCCTGCGTCATGGCGTCCTCCCTGTTTTCGGTTTCCGGCGGATCGGTTTCCGCCGGCGTCTCTGTTTCCGGCCGCTCAGGCCGAGCGGACGTCTCCGGCGCGGGGCTGCCCTCCTGCCGCCTGCATCCCGCGAGGGGGAAGAGGAGGCAGAGCGCCGCCAGCCCGCCGAGAAGTCCGCGCCTGATCCGTCCGTTCATTTTGCGCGCACCGCCCATTCCCTGTTCGGACGGCTGCCCATCTTCAGAACGAGCTCGCCGCCGGCCGTCAGCTCCCGGTGTGTGAGGAAGGCGCGATCGAAGGCGCCGCCGTTCAGGCTGGCGGACTGGATATACCGCAGGCCGTCCCCGGCACCCTCCGCGCGGATGACGAATTCGCCGCCCGACACCTTGATCGTCACCTCGTCGAAGAGCGGAGAGGACAGGGCGTACTCCGGCTTGCCGGGACACACGGGATAGAGCCCGATGCCGGAGAAGGCGTACCACGAGGACATCGCCCCGCTGTCTTCGTCGCCGCAGATCCCGAGCGGGGAGTCGGTGAACCAGAGGTCCATGATCGTGCGCAGCCGCCGCTGGGTCATCCACGGCCTGCCGACATAGTTATAGAAATACGGGATGTGGAAGGACGGCTCGTTGCCCATGCAGAACATGCCGAGAAGCCCCGTCGAATCCGGGAACTGATCGAGGAAGCCGTATTTGCCGGGCGCGGGCGTCGTGAAGAGCTCGTCGAGGCGGTCCGCCAGGGCATCCGGTCCGCCCATGAGCGCCGCCAGCCCTTCGATGTCGTGCCATACGGAGAAGTTGAAGGTGTAGGCGTTGCACTCGGCGAAGTACGCGCGTCCGCCCTGCCCGCCGCCCCGCATGGGATCGTAGTCGCGGATCCATTCGCCCGCGGCGTTCTTCGGCGCCATGAAGCCGATCTCCCGGTTGTAGACGTTTTGATAGTTCAGGGCCCTCTTCGCGAACAGCGCGGCGTCGTCCTCATACCCGAGATGCTTCGCGAGCTGCGCCGCGCACCAGTCGTCGTAGGCGTGTTCGAGCGTCACGGCGACGCTCTGCCGTCTCTCGAAGGAATCGGCGTCGGCGATCCACTCCTCCTGTCCGTTCTCGAGCGCTGGGAAGAAGCCCTTTTCGTAATAGCAGCGTTCCAGCTCGCCGGCGGGCCTGTCCCCGACCCACGGCAGCATGGAGATCTCCGTGGCGTTGCGGCGGATCCCGCGGTAGGCCGTCTCGAAGTCGGCGGGGATCCCCTTGGCCAGCGCGTCCGCGAAGAGGGAGGCCGCGTGGAAGCCGAGCATGCAGGGGCGGTCGCCGTCTTCGGTCGGGAAGGAGGGCATCGCGCCGGTCTGCCTGTACATTTCGGCGTAGCTGTCGAGCATGACGCGGTGGCGCTCCGGTTCGAGGAGCAGCTGCAGCGGGTGCATCGAGCGGAAGCTGTCCCAGAGCTGGTCGACGGTGTAGAATTCGCCCACATGGACCTTTTTGTCGTACCCGGAATAGTAGCTGCCGTACTCGCCGTACTGGAACATCTTGCCGAAGGAGCGGTAGAGGGCGGTGTAATACGCGGTGCGCACGCCGTCCGTGTTCCCGCTCACCCGGACGCGGCCGAGCAGATCCTCCCACACCGCTTTGGACGCCGCGGAAACAGACGCGAAATCCTGCCCGGCGAGTTCCCGCGCGTAGATCTCCTCCGCCTTTTCCATGGAAATATAGGACATGGCGGCGTAAAGCTCGCAGGGAGAGGACACGCCCGAGAGGACGGCGCATCCGTCCCGGATCTCCGCCTCGAACGGGCAGGACAGCCGGATCGCCGTATAGGTCCTCCGCCCCCGTTTGCCCTCCGGCGCCTCGACGAAGAGCACGCCGTCCGAGACCGCAAAGACGGCTTCTCGGCCGCTCACGAAGATCTTTCCGGCGTCCTCGGCGCGGTAGACGAAGGAATGCATGCCGGTGGTGCCGCTGACGCCGATGCCCGAATCCTCGAGGAACACCTCAAACGCATAGGGGTGGGAATCGACCGCGGTGACGTCGAAGCGGGACACGGCCTCGCCCGGATCGGACGCATCCGCCGCGGCAAACGCGATCGCGAGGGGTCCTGCCGGGAAGGACGCGATCTTCTCGGCGATGAAGTAGTCCATCACCTGCGGCGTGACGGTCGGGAAGATCCGCGCCCAGCTGTGAGGCAGCGCGGTGACCGGGCGGGTGGCGGTCAAGAGGTGGCCGATGGTTCCGATGTAGGGATCAACGGCTTCCGCCGGCGTTTTCGGATTCGTACGCATAAGAATACCTCCGGGTCGGATTTCGGGATTCCGGTAATACTTCTCTGCATCATTATACAAAAAACTCCCGCGAAAGTCAAGGGCGGGAGCGAAGAGAAAAAGAGGAGCTGCCGTAAAAGCATTGAGGCGTGAAGCTGCACTTGACGGTGTCATTCCGAGGAAGGGCCCCCGGCCCTGACGTGGGAATCCGTATTCCTTCACGTAATGAACAGCCATTTTCCATGATCCCTCGCACAGGGGATGCGGATGCCGCGTCGCAGGTCTCGGGACCTGCGCCTCGCAATGACACATGGCAGTCGGTGCGCAGCCATGATCCTCAGCGCCGCCGCCCGGCCCTTATCCGGAACAACAAAGGGGGTGCCGCACTCCTCCGTTTCAGGAGCAAGCGCAGCATCCCCCTGTTCAGTTTACGCGATGGGCCATGCAGCCCGGCACTTATCTTCTCTTGGAGATCCAGGCAGAGCCGAGGACCGTGACGAGCACGATCAGGCCGCCGCCGATCATGGAGCCGCAGCCGGACTTCGCGGTCTCAGCGGGCTTCTCGGCGGGCGTTTCGGCTGGCGTCTCAGCGGGCGTTTCCGTCGGGGTTTCGGCCGTGGGTTCTTCTGCCGCCGGTTCGGGTTCCGCAACGGGTTCTTCGGTCTTGGGCTCTTCCGCTGCCGGTTCTTCTGCCTTCGGCGGAGGATCGACCTTGCCGGGCTTGCCGTAGAATTCGACTTCCGCGACGTCGCCGTGCTTGTAATCGTTGAAGTAGCGGAACATCGTGTAACCGTAGTTGTTCTCGAATTCCGTTACGATGTAGTAGTCGGGAGCGGTGCCCTGTTCCTCGGAGGTCCAGAGGGTCACCCAGTCTTCGCCGTCGTTGGAGCCTTCGATCATCGCGCCTTCAAAGCGTTCGTTCCAGTTGGCGTCCACGTAACGGGACAGGATCACGACCTTTTCGAGGATGTAGGGTTCGTCGTATTCCATGCCGCAGTAGCCGTCCGCAACGCCCAGCGGATCGAAGAAGGTCGCCGGGTCGCCGTCGAACGCGGAAGCCGCGCCGGAGCCTTCCGTGCCGTCCCAGCCGGTCTCGTTGCCGATGATCTTGCCGATCATGATGTTGCCGGATTCGCCGGAGGACGGATAGCCTTCGGGAGCCGCGGGCGCTTCACCGGCCGGAGATCCCTGGAGGGCAGCGGCCAGGCCGTCCGGAATGTAGTACACATACACCCAGTAGACGTCGCAGGACTTCAGCGTGGAGTCGTCCATGTTGGACGGTGCGTAGACGTAGAAGCTGTGCTGGCCAGCGCTGGTGTTGAAGGTGCCGACCACGAAGCCGTGACTGTCGGTCTCGACCAGGTCGATGTAGTTGCGGGCCGTGCCGTCGGGATCGTCGAGCGCCCAGTCAACGCCGCGCTC